>JAAHTH010000733.1_pt1 | contig 30786 bp, 52 predicted proteins | sample 6116091 | NCBI WGS metagenome assembly JAAHTH01 (sample SAMN13939990, study PRJNA603662) | sponge metagenome | isolation source: marine sponge | host: Mycale hentscheli | place: New Zealand | collected 2006
TTGGAGATAAAGTAAATGTATATAAGAAAAATACTTTTGGTAATAGAGGTATCATTGTTGAAAAGATAGATGACACACAATCAAAACCAAAGGGCAGACAACAAAAGTCAGTTGAGCAAATTGCTCAATACTATGGTATGAATATCTATGGCTTCTTACCAAAACAAGTTGACCTATATAGATTGAAAAAAGATTTACCTCCGGGCATTGGTGTAAAGCAATCTAGAGTTGACCAATACGGTAGAGGTGGTTCATACTACTTGACAAACTCAAGAGGATATAAGATTAATCCTTATAAGAATAAAGGCAGACAACAAAAAGATATTGAGTCATACATCTTAGAAGCTAGAAGAAATAACTTTAGAGATGATGTGATTAAAGACTTCTTAGTTAGAGTTAAGAAGTTTCCTGCAAAGCTAGTAAACCAATTGATGGCTTTAGATGTAGACTTGTTTGACCAAATGCCAAAGAGTTTTGGTAACGTCAAGGGTGGTGCTCAAGTAGGGTTGGCATTGTACAAAAAGGTAGATGCCTACAGAAAGAAACTTCAGAAGAGTAATAATAAAAGAAAAAATAAATTATCCGAACAAGAAATTTTAGACAAGACCATAGAGTTCTTGGAGCAGCAGAAAGAATACATAGCTGAAGCCGATTCTAAAACAAAAGGTATATCAACACAACAAGCACAAATGCTTAGTGATTTACAAAACAGTCTTGGTATTAGACCATCACAAAACTTAGGTCAAAAGATTGCTCAAGCTAGATTATTCTTACGTCAAAGAAGAAAGGGTGCGAAAGACTTACAAAAGATAAAGACTGAAGTAAGAAACTTCATTCGTAAATCTTTACCAAAAGAATTATATTCTAAAGGAGAGGTAATAAAGTTGATTGACAAAGTAAACAAAGCTACTGAAAAGAATATCGAAAACATTCTTCAGGAAGTAACAGACTTCGTTATTGAAACAAACATTAAATCACTTCAGAAAAAAGTAGACGGTGTTCTTAATGGTAAGTATCAAGCAGTTGAGAACAATAGATTAAAACCAAAGAAGATTGTTGATGAGGTTAGAAAAAGAATAGATAAAATAAAGTCAAACCTTGTTGGACCAAAGGCTACTGCCGAGCAAATAGGTGAGGTGAATGTGAAACTTCTAGAAAGGTTTAATGAGTTGGCTCAAGAAACTCAGCAGACTGTAGAACAAAGAGAAGAAATGGTTGACCTTCAATTAGCTATGCAGTATAACAATGCAATGTTAATGGAGAACTCTAATCCAAATAAGGTTACAGAGTTAGATGGTATCTATTCAACACTTGAAGAGATGATTACTTTCGGTAGGTCTTTACTTCAAGAAGAACTTTTAAGACAACATCAATATTATAACGAACAGTTTGAGCAAGGTTATGAAGCTATCACAGGAGATAGAGTTGATATGTCTGACCCTGATGCTAAGACAAATCTTAACAATAGAAAGAAACAAAGGAAGGCAGATGAAAAAAGAAAGAAGGCTACACAAAATGTAGTAAGAAGATTCTTTTCTAATATGTTTACTAAGCTTGGCAATTATACTTTTGGTAGTGCTGAAGCTATGGATGGTCTAATGGATAGATTAGATAAACTTCCGGGTGAAATGTTTGGTGGTAGACTAAATGAAATGTTTACCGAAAGAGTAGATGAATCCTCTAGGAGATTTAAGATGAGAATGATGGAGGTTGAGTCTATCATTGCAGGGTATCTATATGAAACATATGGAAAGAAATGGAAGAAAGTTTCTAGAGATAATAGAATGCAACAAGATTTAGGTATTGAGTTGCACGATGGTATTATGCTTGAACCAATTAGTCAAGACCAAATTGCATACTTATATAATATGTATAAGGACCCTGCTAACAGGTCATCATTTGCTAATCCCGAAATGTGGGGTGTTGAGGTAATCAATAAAGATGATACTGCTGCAGAAAAGAAACGTAAGCAAAAAGCTAATGAAGCTAATGCTGCAAGAGTAATGAAAGAACTTGAAACACAATTAGACCCTAAAGTAAAAGAGGTTGCTGATTGGCAAGTTGAAGTATTATATCCTGCTTTATATGAGGAGTATAATAAAACGTATAAGAAATTATATAGAACTGACCTTCCTTGGAATAAGTATTATGCAGGAACTATATACAGAGATGGTGTTCCTGAAAGTGAAATTGAAGTAATAAATTTACTTGGTCAGGGCAATATGTATAAGACTGCAGTAGGTGCAGGTGCTACAAAGGTTAGACAAAACAGTAACCTTCCTATTCAAGCTATGAATATGATGGATGTATTAAACACATACATCAATGATATGGAATACTTCGCAGCTTATGGAGAAACCATAAGGGATATGGATAAGTTCTTTACTAACAAGTATGTTAAAGGTGCTATAACAGATATACACGGTTCTGAGATATATACCTTTGTAAAAGATATGATTCAGAAGGTAGCTTCTCAGGGTCAGCAATCAGGTATCAGGGCAAAAATTATTAATGGAATGAATAACGTATTCATCCTATCTAGACTTGCATTGAGTCCTGTAATTACAATCAAGCAGTTAACATCTACATTTACATATGCTAATGATATTGGAATCAAGAATTGGTTGTTATATGCAGCGAAGAATAAAACACAACAACTAAAAGTTTGGAAAGAGGTTACGGAAAATTCTGTTTATATGAAAGACAGAAACAATCAAAGCATTATGAGAGCAATCGAAACTTATACTGATGCTAAGATGAAAGAGTTTGTTCCTAGACCTACAAAAGATTGGTTGGTAAACTTTGCAATGTATACCACAAAGCTTGGTGATAGAGGTGCAATTATGCTAGGTGGTTTACCCAACTACTCTTACTACAAAGCACAGGCATTGAAGCAGGGTAAGACTGAGCAAGAGGCTATTGATATAGCTATTAAAAAGTTTGAGAGAGATACAAAAAGAACTCAGCAATCAGGTGACTTACAGGATAAGGATTACCTACAAACAGGTGACCCAATAACAAGAGCAATGAATATGTTCTTAACCACACCTAAACAATATTTAAGAAAAGAAATAATAGCCGTAAGAAACTTGTACCGACAAATGTCAGGTCAGGCTTACAAAGGAACCTTCGGGCAGAATGTTAGAACACTTATAATGTATCATATCTTTATGCCAACACTATTCCAATATGTAGCAATGGGACTTCCGGGTATACTAAGAGGTTGGAGGGATGATGACGATGAGGACTTGTATAGAGCAGGAATTATTGGTAACCTCAATGCATTATTTATAATTGGTGAAGTTGTACAAACTGCAGCAGATGCATTTACAGATAAGCCTTGGGCAGGTAGCCAAGCTAAAACCGTTGGTATTATTCAAATTGCAAATGGTATTGCTAGGGACTTTATGAAAGCAGGTAAGTATAAGGATGAAGAGAAAAAAGCTAAGGCATACAGAGATGCTTACCTAGAACTAGCCACCCTAACAGGATTACCAATGCCAACTATAGCAAAATTCTTTGATAACTATTCAAGGATGGGTGATGAATCAGACTTAGGAAAAATGATTATGAGATTACTAAATTATTCTAATTATCAAATAGAAGGTCCTAAGAAAAAAGGTTCAGGAAAGTCTGAACAAACTATGGATGATTTCTATAAAAAGATTCAGAAAGAAAAAGAAAAGAAAGCTAGAGAAGACAAAAGGAACGCAGCAGGTTTTAACTCATCAGGTGGATTTAACGATGCAGGATTCAAGAACAACTCCTTTGATAGTAAAAGTTTTGAAGGAGGGTTTGATTAAAAAATAAATTATGCCATTTAAAAAAGTAGGTCCAAATAAAAACGTAAGTCCAAGTGGTAAAGTGTTTACTGATAAACAAGTAAAACTATACTATGCTACTGATGGATTTAAAAAATCAAAGCTATCAAAAGGTCGAAGAAGAAGACGAAAGAAGAAGGACTAGGTCTACACCTTCTGATACTTTTAGGTAGCCTATTTCTTTTGATATGGTTCTTCTATCTGCGAAGTCTGTTTTTTTAGGTAAGTCCTTAAACTCCCATATCATATTATGTCTTTCCAAATAAAAACCCCAAACACCTTCAGGTGTGGAGTTTATATATACAGGTGTTGTTCCAAACAACTCACACCTATCCATTAACGCATCATACTTTCCCTTCTCTATAATTAACTCATCATAATGTTTTCTCCTACACTTTAACTCAACATCCATTTTATAGTTTTGAGAATAGCAGTCATAACGTGCTGCTGATTTTTTTGTAGGTAACAAGTCTTTTATAAAATATTCTTTAATGAAGTCAAACAACTGTTGCTCACTAGCAAACTGACTGTACTCATATATCATCCTCTGTTGATTCTAGAATGTCTTTAAGGGATGACATCAATTGTTTAATTTCAACTTTTAAAGTAGTGAAATCTCTATCTACTAATGCTTCATAAATTTCGGAGGTAGAGCCGTGGATATTGTCCATCAAAAAATTGATGTGAGCAATACGTTCTTTGTCGTAGGCTGACGGCTCTTGTGGCATTTAAGTTTATTGTCTTGTTATTTCCTTATCCATACATTGCAGGAACAGAGTTCCCATATTGTGATTTATTGATTTGATTGCAGTATAAATTTTTCTTGAAGCTTTCTTTACTTCATCTCTTTCCTTCTTACTAGAGTCAGTACCAAGGTGAGCATACATCGAACAGTCTATCTTTAATAATCTATCTGTTTTATTTCTTACAGATAAAGATTTATATCCTAGTATCTTGTCTATCTCCTCTTGATTATATACCATTGTATATAGCATTTAATTTTTTTAACACTTCTTTTTCCTTCCCATCCTTGGTTCTTTCTTTTACCATTTTAAATATGTCTGAGAATCTTTCTTCGATTGAGGTTAATTCTTTTACTCTATTCTTAACACCCTTTAATTCCGAAGATAATTCTTTATTTTCAAATCTCAAAGAAAAAACTTCTTTTTTTAGTTCATTTTCTGACAAATAATAAACGGGGTCATACTCTTTATTAAACTCTGACTTAATTCTTTCATACTTGTTACGAAGGATGGCATCAGTTTGTAAGTACCAAGGAAATCTTTTGAAGTAATGTAATACTGTTGCGTGATTCATAACAAGGTATCTTGCTATGATGCTACATCCATATCCTCTTTCGTGTAAGATATTTGAAAATATCATCTTGGAATCTACAATGTGTTGTATTCGGCTCTTGTTCTTCCGGACCTCTACACCTGTGATTATTTTAACTATCTCCCTTAGGTGAGAGAAGTGCTCCTCTTTCACATATAAGGTCTTTAATTCGTTGCTCATTAACATATGATTTGATTGATTTATTATCTATTATAAAGTCTAGGTATTCGTCTACTTCTATTTCATTTATATCTACTAGTATGGGTATATGTCCCTGTTCTTTTAAGTATTCAATCTTAAAAAACAAAGGCTCTTTGTTGTGAGTGTATGATTTTAATACACCTGCAACTTCCTGACTCCACCCTTTCTTGTCAGGTAATTCTGTTATGATTGCTAGTACTTGACCAACCATCATTGATGCTTCATCTAAAGTGAATACATCTAGTTGTGAGAAAAAATATTCATCAATCTCGTATTGAAACTTATCCTCTGTATACTTCAGTTCTAAATCCATAGTCATCTAATTCTTTTAATCTATACTCTTGAAGTTTTGACACCTTACCCTTCGGTGTTTTTACTTCGCTAAAGATTACATTAGAATTAGGTGGTATAGCTATAATGTCGGGTATTCCATTCTTATTTGTTTTTATTAATTTGATTACATAATAACCTTCAGACTCTAGTTCTTTAATTCTTTTTGTCTGTATCTGTTGTTCTGTCATTTAAGTAATCTAATATAAATCCAACTGCCACTATTACATTTAAACCTACTGAACATATAGCTTCATATAGGTCGTGAAAGTTATGTATAGACAAGTGAATATGTCCTACCACCCAAAAAGGTATAGCTAAATTTTGACTAATCCAAATAAGTAAAAACTTAACGAACCTCATAAGGCAAATATAATTAATCTTTCTTTATGGTATACAACTCATCCTGCTCATAATAGTATAACATTAACTCTTTATCATTAGCAGAACCCGGTCTTGGTTTTCTCCCACCGATAGTAGCTTCTGCAATAAGGTTCTTTGTATTGCCATAAATTAATCCATCATAGCAATCCCATATTACAATTGATTGCTCACCTTTATCTACAAGCTTCACCATTTTTCTAGCAGCAAGTGGAAGTGGATATGCATCTAACATAGTTCTGTTTCTACCTTTTACTTCAACATAGCAAACTCTATCACCTCTTGTTATCTTATAATCTATATCATATTTTTCTAGCTTCTGCCATTTTGCAAGAAACTTTTTGCAGAACAAAGCAATGGCTAAGTGTTCTCTCTTCAGGTCTTCTTCAGTTTCAAATGTTTTACTCATAATATTTTTTTAAAATGATTAACCGTGAAGTCCTTCTTCTTTGATACGGCTTTATATATATCTTTTTCTATTCCATTTTTAGAAAAAATCCAATAGACATCTGACTCTAATCTATCTTTGGTTGTCATTCTATCTCGGCTTTGCCAATAAGATGTGGCAGAAAAATCTATGTTGTAATATACAAGTGCATCTGCCTTTCGTAATGATATACCTTCACGACCTGATACAATTTGTAAGGCTATAGATTTACCTGTGGTATCAAACTCTTTTAATTCTGTAGTCAAATTATCTTTTCCAAACACTTTTATCAAAGCATTTAATTCTTCTTTAAACTTATAGAATATTCCAATCTTTTTTTCTTTAAACTTTTCTTTAATAAAGTTAGCTTTAGATAAATCTAAAACAGTAGAATTTCCTGATTCAAATTTTATAGTTCCGGAATACAATTGATGTAGTTTCATCATAAGTTTTACAGGTGTATCCCCAAGTATAACTTCATCTTTACCTTCAACAACTCTATCTCTTTTTAAGTTAGATGCAATCTTATAAGTAAGAGGCTCAAGTTCTACCTGTAATATATGTTCTTTGGTTTGTACCTTAAACCCTGCTTCTTTTTGTGAGTAAGAAATGGTATATGGTTTCATCTCATCAATAATCTTTTGATGACCATCGTGGTAATCGTTTATGTAAAGAGAATTGATTTTTCTTTGCTTAACATTTACATACTGTTTAGAAAACTTATAAAAGTTTACATAGTCCTTGAATGGATTTCCTTTTATTCCATATACCTGATGATACATTTGACTATATGATTCAGGTGTTGGTGTGCCTGAAAGAAGAATTACATTTGGATTGTTAACCCTTAATAATTCTTTTACTTGCTTTGCTCTTCTACTAGGCTTAGGAAAAGCACCCATACTATGTGCTTCATCTAAGATAACTAAATCAAAATCATTAGTTTCAATTTTATGTAAGGACTCATAGTTAATTATAGTAATGTCATAGTCAGGTTTTAATGCAAGGTAGTCATCATTTATACTGCTAAGTGCTTTCTTTTTTGAAACAAACAGAACACTTTTTTTATTCATCAATCTTGCTATACCTAAGCTTGTTAAGGTCTTGCCTGTTCTTACTTCCATTGTTAGGTATAGAAAATTATTTAATATTAATATCTCTGCACCTTTTACTATAATTTTTTTTTGATAATCCCTAAACTTTATTTCTGTATCGTCTTCCATTTTTCTCTTATAATATTCTAAACTTTTTATTGCTCTCTCTTCTATCGCATAATCGTTTTCATATATTCTTTTGTCTACAAACTTTACGTTCTTCCCCCTTCCTTGTTTTACCTTTTTAGTTTTGAATACTATATCATAAAACAATTTACATTGTTTATACATTTGTTCGTTGGAATATCCAAGGGTTCTTTCTACTACCCCTGTTCCTTTATATATGTTTTTATGGCTATACATTTTTCATAATCCTCTACTTCAATGAAGTACTTTAATATGTTATTTATTTCTTTTTTATTTGGAACTCTCTTTGCAATGTTGTGTGCAAAGTATGGATACCTACCATCTATAATTTCTTCCCAATCATAACCAAGGATTATAATATTAAAGGAGTTTACCATAGCATAGTGTAAGGTTTGTTCTGTCATAGTTCCAAGTTCGCTTGTGTTTCTGCTTCGTGCTTGGGTCTAATTCTAATCCATCTTCCTGTCATATCTCTTCCTTCCTCAGGTTTTATTCCTGTAAGGTGAGTACCATAAGCTACAAGCCATCTGTAAAATCTAGTTCTACTAATAGTCATCTTAGCTTTTGGACCATAGTCAGGATACTCAGATATAAATTCAAAGTATAAGTCTTGCTTTATTAACCTTTCATTTATTTTAATAATTTCATTTTTCTTATGACCTTGCACTAGTCCACACCACTCAATAAAGTCGTGTGAAGTTTCTGCTGACAACTGTCTAATTTGTAGGTTGACAAACTTGCTCTTAACTAAACCTGTACTCAGGTAATCTTGCAAACAAGAAGTCATAAAGTTGTCAAACAAACACCATTCATCTTCATCCCATTCAGCAAAGAAGTGTTTCCCGAACTCATCCATTGGTGTATATGTTTTGGTATAGTATTGGTGAAGTTCAATCTCCCATTTTCTACGAGCAAAAGAATTACCTGAACCTTTTATTGCATAGTTAGTTGTGATTCCAATCTTAGGTGACTTACTAAATGGTATCTTGATAGCATCTTTGTTTTTCTTTTCAAGAGTTAATCCTTCAGTTACCACACTAAACAATCTCTCAAAGTCAAAGTGTTTCTTCACATCATCAAAGCATAGTATCTGAGTATCTGCAGAAACTAATTGATATGGAAATGATTTCTCAAAAGCAAAAGCTTTACCATCTATGACTACTAACTTTTTCATTTGACTAAGTGCATTCATAAACAAACCTTTACCTGTACCACCTTCAGGATTATCAGATATAACCTCATCATTTAAAATAACTGCAGGGCAATAGCTTAGGTTTTTGTAACCGTGCATCATAAATCCTATGGTAGATTCTAAGGTCTTAACTCTCGCCTCATCATTACCACAAATGTTACTAATGAATTTAGAATAATCACATTGATGTTCATCACATACTTTAAACTTTCTATTTATAATATGGTCCTTCCAAACGTATCCACCTAAATCTAAATAGTCTATCGGCTCTATTAAATCTTTAGATATTCTTACTGCACAGTTTTGATAATATAAGTAAGCCGAATCCTTAGAGTCCTCAATGAAATAAATATCTATAGTTGATAGTAGGGTAAGGAACTCCTCACGAAAGTACCTAACGTGGTCTGCAAAGTGATTGTATATACTTAAATCATCAACCTCTTGTAGGTAGTTTAATATAAAGTCTTTGATTTCTTTTTCAGAAGTATGGTCAATAAGATTATTGGTAACCTTTACAAACACATAGTTCTTACCTCCTTCAGGACAGTACTTGTAAAATCCATTCTCTTCTAAGAATTTCTTAAAAGAAAAATGTATAATCTTTATAGTTCCTTTCTCATTCTTTTCCCAAAAGGTTTGTTTGGATTGTTCCTTTTCTATCCTAGATATGACAGATGTAATAGCTTCGCCATCAACTCCTGCCTCGTTTAGTTGGTGACGTATTTCTTTTTTTGATACACCTCTCCTTATTTTATCTTTTATTGATTGAACCTTCTCATCATCCTCATAATACTTAGTATTAAAGTTCTGAGTATTAGCATAAGCTGAATCAATTGTTCTTGTAATCTCAGCCTGATTAAATGATTTGGTAGCATAGTTATTTAATACATAACCTGCTAAAGATTTGTTTATTCCATAATCATTAAAAGCCATAGCAAGAACAAAACAGTTTTGGTTTCTTTGTCCCTCAACCATAGGATATTTTTTTGCCCACCACTTAACTAGAATATCCACCACTTTATTCTCATCTGTAATTGGTATGGTTGGTGGGTCTTGATATGAATCAACTTCATTGTATTCTTTTTCTGATATGGTATCCCATAGTTTTGAGTTCTCGTTTGTATAAATTAATGGGTCATAAGATTCGTAACATACTCTTGATACATTCTTACACATCTTATCAAAGTATGTTGAATCAAAGTATTTTTCTAATGAGTTGAAGTAGTTAACGTGATTGTCAGGGTTGGCAGGTATCTTTACTAATACTTTTAATCCATTACCTGATGGTGATATGAATACAGAATACACATAAGAATCCTTTGTAAGTTTTTCTTTATGTTCTAATAGTAACTTTTGTTTTTCGTATCCATCAAAGTCTAAGCATATTAGACCTGAATGCTCAACCAATGCTGAGTCTTTTCTTTTATTGAATACACCTGAGAAACATAGAGCAGGTAGTTTTTTCTTGAGTTCGTTTCTTTCGTTTTTATCTTTGGTAGTCCGAATGTTCTTTACTAATTTTTTAGATGAACCGTTCTTTATTCTCTCAAGTATAACACCTACTTCTCTATGGAAAGGTGTATCAGTTTCTTTAATGTTTTGAAAGATTGTAACTTTTGATGTCATTTTTATGTCGGTTTTATGTCGATTTTGATTTTGTAACTTATTGATTATCAGTCTTATGTCGATTATGCTGATTTTTTTCTCGTAATACAGGAAGAAAAAAAATTATATAAAGTATTATATAGATTTATATATTAACATAATTATTGACATTGCTTGAGTAAAAAAAGGGGAAGGTAAATCCTTCCCCAATTCACACACAAAACAATTATTAAAATGGTAAGTCTTCACCACTAGATGTATCTGCTTGTACAGGTTCAGCTTTTGGTTCTGACTTTGGTTTTGCTACCCAAGTATCCAACTCACAATAGTAGTTTCCTCCTTTTGCTTGTTTAATATCTAGGTTTACCCAACCATTTTTTGCGTTAGCTTTTACAAAAGCTATAGCTTCATCCATCTTGATGGACATTTTACCCACCACAAATTCGGGTGCGTTGTCGTTTCTCTTAAACGAGAAACCATCTGCAAAGATTTTTTCTTCTGCCATTTTTACTTGATTTTAATTTTTTGCTCCAATTGATTTAATAAATCCGAGATTAGGAAATCCTTTTCTCTACGAGTCTTACAGTTCATTGGAACTTGAAACCATAACACTTGTCTTTTAGTTACCTTATTAAAGAATCTCTTCAACATAGTATTCATTTATATCATACTTAGGATTCTCTCCAAAGAAATTCTTATACACTTCTAAAGCCTTGATTACTTTTTGTTCACCTCTATCAATGAAGTCTTGTGATGGCTTAAATATACCTAGTTGCTTAGATGTTTTATCAACCACATAAAATACTAATGGCTTACCAAACAACTGCTGATATATAAAACATTGACTGTCGTAATTATATTTTCGTGCTGACCACTTAAAATCTGAGATTGAACCTGTCGTTTTCAAATCAATTAATTGATTAGGACAAACAATATCTGCCTTTCCTTTCCAAGTAAAACCGTGTATTTGTTTTACTGCAGGTACTTCATACTCACTACCTTCTTCTCTGATACCTTCAAAGAATGGAAGGTTACCCATCATAGCTTGAACACACTCTTCAATTTCAATACCTTCTTTACGAAGCATAATGATTCCATTAGTTGCCTGTTCTTTATATGCTTTAGTATTTCTAGATGATACTTCTATGAACTTAGTTTCTTTTGCTTTCTCAGGCTCAAGAATAAGCTGATGAAAGTATCTACCTTTATGAAAGTTTACGTTGTCATCCTGAGGTTGTCTAAACTCTCTAGGATTATTTAATAGAGTTCCAATATCAGAGTTTGATAAATACTGCTTACCAAAGCTACCGTAATATTGAACATCATCTTTTAGTTTTTCTATTACTTCTTTCATTTGATAAGATTTTTAATTTCATTCTTAACACCTGCACTAAGAGTATACTTAGTTCCTATCTTATCACAAAGTTTCTTGTAGCCAAGTGCTTTGTTTTCTGTACAGAACTTAGCCATTGCATCCCACTTAGCATCACCAACTTCTAATGTTGGCTTATCGTTTGATGATGTAGCTTTTACAACCTTATCATCTTCCATTGGCATATCTTCACCTGCGTAAATATAAATACCTAGACCAAACATTGCTAAGTTTTTAGTAAGACATCTCATAATAGTTTTATTGATGTCTGTTGTAGTTGCTTGTGCAACTTGCTTCTCACCATACCTAGTAGTGTAAGAATACATTTGCTTTTTCATTGCTTGATTCTTACTGTCCATTACAGGTAACCACATTGACAATGTTTCTCCTTCAATTGTTACTTGTGTATGACACATAAAACCTATTGCATCATCATACTCTGTATCTAAGATTTCATATCTAGCATCAGGACAATGCTTCTTAGTTTCTGCCCAAGCATATGCCCAAGACAAGTAGGTTAGATTGTTTTTCTTCTCAACATATTTGTTTACGTTGACTGCAGATAATTTTTCAAAGGTTGTCTGCTTCCTCTTTGTTGTTGTTGACTTCGTTGCCATTTTGATTTAAATTTAATTGATTAAACTTCTGATTAATTTCTGTGTACTGATTCATTATCCTAGTCCGTTGACCTTTCAATGAAGTTATCTGCTTCTCTGATTTAGTTCCGTTCATTACCCTATGAATTTTTTGTTCTATAAGAATAAGTTTTGAACGATAGTTAGACAAAGCTACAACATAAACTCCAATTCTCCAACCTTTATCTAAAAAAACCTGCACTTGATTCTGTGTAAGTTCTTTGTAGTAATCTCCACCAACCATAGTATTTAATAGTTGAATAGATTTGGTTTCATTGTCACGAACTATCTTAATTCCATAGACCATTCTAGATTCATATCCATCACCATCTAAAGCAATGGCATAGTCATCAAGTTTGGACTGCTGAAATACTTCTTCGAGGCTATGCTTCATCTGTGATAGACTCTAAAGTTTCTATGTAGTCTTTATCGGTTAACAGTTTATCTTTTACTTGTGCGATTCCGTGATGAATTGAACTGTGATTTATATCGTATCCATTCTCTGCCATATACTCTTGTATATATACTAATCGCATAGGTCTTTCAGAACACAGGTAATAAAGTAACTGCCTTGCATCTACTACATCTCTTCGTTTTGTTTTAGTAAAAAGCATTTCTTTTTCTATCCCAAAGATATAGCAGACTTTGTCTACATAAACATTAAAAATTTTCGTCTTCATTTGATTTTGATTTTACATCTTGGACTCCAAAGATTTCTCCCCAAGCCTCAAAGATTTCATTTAACACTTGTCTTTGCGAAGCTGAAACTGATTCAATTTCTCTTGCTTCATAAGTCTGCATTAACTCTTCCTGCAGAACTTCTCTTTCACGAATTTCCGTGAAAACTTTTTTTGATTTTGACATATAATTTAATTTAATTGATTGACTGCAAATATAATTTATTTCTTATTCTTTTCCAAATTTTGTGCAATTTCTTTTTTGTCTTGCACTCTATATAAAATAAGATAACCTATCAAATCTATCAGGGTGTCTTCTGTTTTATCATTCAGACCAACAGTTTTAATCCTGCTTAACTTGTCATCTATTCTTGCTAAGATTCCTTCCTTAGCTGAGAGTTTGGAAAAGATTTTGGGTGGCTTGTTAGCCGTGTCACCATAGGCTTTGTTCTTTTCTAAAAGTAGCATCACTACTTCTCTTCCTACTTCTTTAATTAATTCTTCTGTACTCTTCATACTAATAAGATTTATCAAAGATTACATCACACATATATTTCTCTAATGATGCTAATGATTTTAAAGTTTTAGAGTTATCATCACCGTTATCCCAAGAATGTTTCTTTTCTTTTCCATCCTTTATAACTTGGATGAACATCCCACCTAAGTATGTATATACTTCAATACAATCTTTATGTATTGATGGTGGGTTAGCAAACCTTTCAAGGAACTCATCCCTCTTTAGTTTGATTCTTGTGGTTTTGTACTCCTTAGCACCGTAAGTTCCGTTATCGTATGCTTGTTGAATTTTTTGAATGGCTTCTTTATTATCAGAGCCTTTGTCTAGTTTTAGTGAAAGCAAATGTTCACGTTGAATGTGCAATAAATTTTTCATTTAATTGTGTTTTTAATTTATACTAAAATAATAATTTAATTAGACTTAACCTAATTAATATCAGCCATTTTCACATACCAATATCCATTGATAAGTTCTTTGTCTGTATCCTTCCAAGAGTCAGTTGGTTTATATTCCTTTGGTAGATGTCCCACTTCAATACATATTCTACAACCCTGTTTAATTAGAGTTGGTATTATATCGGTATCCTCAATCAAGTAGTCAACATCATCAGGGTTAACTGCGTACAATTCGTGTGCTTGATTTAGTTCTAGTGTAGTCATTGATGACTTACATCTTTTGGTTACATCTAACCAAACGAATTTATCTTTCTTTGTTATATATATATTACTCATTCTCTTCAAGTTTATCTGCGTATTCACAGGCTTCATTATATATATTAGGCTTGATGTCTTGAATATAATCAGCAAAATTATTCAACCATTCGGTTTCATCTTTTTTACATTCATCACATTCAGTTTCTTCAAGGTGGCTAATTAATCTATTCAATCCATCACAGATTCCTTTATGCTCTGCACCTGAATGACTATCGTTCACCCAAGAGTCATCTGATTTTATATCAGTTGCTATGTTTTTTAATTGCTTAATCGTTATCATATCGAATTTATTTTTCTTGTTGAGCCAATAAACAGTTGAGAGTTTATATCGTAACAGGTTGGACATTCATCTATATCTCTTTGTTCAGAGTAAACATATTGATTGGTATATTCACCACAACTTCCACAAATATATCTGTTTTGTAGCATATTAACATCAATGAGTTCACCATCCCACTCAAACTCTGAGTCACCAAGATTCAAATACCATTTACCTTTTCTTTGATATATAGAACTATCATAGTGAGATAGTATGGCATTTAATCTAGATTTAGTTGTCATAGTTTGGTAACCACAGTTTGTGATTGATAAAATTTTATCAGGACAATTATATCTATATGCTATTTCATTTCCGAATAGCTTTAATACAGTTACATTAGGCAGTACCACAACCTCTGTATTACTTGTTTTAAATTTTCTAGCTTCCATAAAAGCCTTGGCACTTACAACATCTATTTTTTTCATTTGATTAATTTTTTATATTTATTATTAAATTTATTTACATACTCTTCAGCTTCAGATTCTGTGCTGAAGTATGACCAATCGTGACCTGATTCACAGAACTCTCCGTTCTCGTAATACACATCAAGGCATACTCCGTATGGTGTTTCTCCATATTGAGGACAATTAACCATATCAAAGTCAGGAACTCTAACTGCTTTGTAAAAAAACTTTTCTCCTATACTTATAACCTTTACGTTCTTCATTCCTTCTGCATATTTTTCAGCATCATAGAATGATGTAAAGTAGATTCTATTCCTATCAAACAACTGCTCTGAGATTTCATCCCAACACGACCACACAATTGCGTTGTCTTCAATCACCCAATAGTCATCTCCTTCATTGAAAGGATAGCCACCTTCATAAAATACTTCATCAAGCATATAGCCTTTTGTTCTCTCTATATATTTAATAAAGTTATCGCAATGTCTTAGGTCGTTAAACTCTTTAGTCATAGACCAAGTCCCACGGCTATTGCCGTAGGATGGTCTACCTGTATGAAATTCTAATGTGACTTTATAACTCATAATATATCTACTTCAGTTCTTATATCAATATATTCATAGTACTCACCAACGGCTGAATGAATTGCTTCATCTTCACCAATGGCTACTATAAAACCTTCACACTCTTCTACAAAATTTGTGATTGCATCAACATCTTTGTAGCCTTCATACCACTTGAGCCAATCGCCCATATAGATATACATTCCCTCATCAGAATTTCTTTTGACAGGTTTAAATAAATCTAGAAAGGTTGAGGTGTTGTGAGTTGTTCCGTACTCCCACTTAAAACTTTCTAACTCTTTACCTTTTGTTGGTGGAACTCCAACGTAAACTTGACTTCTATATCCCATAATTAAAGTTCTTTAGATTTTAATACTCCTATTAATAAACTAGCTGATGCATAGATTAAGAAACCTACAAACAAACTAACAATAGAAAAGGACACAACACTTGCCACAGACAAGGTTATATCATTCATTAAAATGTGAATTAATAATCGGACTATCATTGTCCACACGAACAATGAGGTTAAAGTCATTAGACTCTTTTGAATAATTAAAATTGATTTTTTCATTTGATTTAATTTAATTAATAATTGTTTTCACCACCAAAAGCCGACCACTATCTCAAGGTCAGCTTGGTGGGGATGCTAGGTCACCCACAATGAATTATTAATTATTACCTAGTGTTTCTTATTGATGGTACAAATATAGTCTAAATCTTTTACAATTCCAAATTTATTTGATTCATTTTATTTTCTATCCTCTGCCAATATTCTAACGTAGCTTTCTTTTTGTGACCACGACCACCACCATTCCATCTTCTAGCAACGACTTCACAATAATCTCTAAATGATATACCGATACAACAGTAAACTTCTTCAGCCATTATGTCAAACATATCAATTGACTTTTGTCTGTCCCATCTATCTTCCAACGTAAATCTTAAATCAGACTTATGCTTTCTTAAAACTCTGTTTACCTCTCTAACCATAATTGGTCTGATTTGTAAAACTCCTACTGCATTCTCTTCAGGATTGTATGCTGAGTCTTGACCTCTGCTCTCTACCCATATTACAGTTTCTAAAAAGTCATCCCAATTCAGAGTCCTGTATTTAACTATAGGTATGGTATCCTTTGTTTGCTCTAGACTATCTATGACTTGTTCTATGATTTGTTTCTGCTCACTCACAGGTGTATGGTCTTTCAATCCGAAAGCCATACCAATACCTAGAGTCACAGGGACTCCAAGTATTGCTTTAGCTATATTATACTTCATACTTTTTGTTTTTGGTTATTAAATCTATCTGCCCAACCTTCCCAATTGTCATAGGATAGTTTATTTTTGTCTATAACTTTTTCTAGGCTGAGTAGCTTATCACCGTAGTCACGCACACTAAACTCTAACGTGCTTCCTGATTTAAATACTAAATCTATCTTTCTGTAGCTATGGTCATATCTTGAATAACCTTTATTCACAGTTGCTTTTGGATACTTACTTAACAATAACTCTTTAGCTTTATTATATGCTTGTCTTTCATTGATATAAGCATCAAAGTTCCATTGGCTTTCTTTGTTAACCTCGCCAACCTTTTTAAGTAATCCTTTTGCAGAATATTGTCTTTCACTACCAACGATAGCATAAGAAGTATATTTGCCGTTCTTACTGCTACGGTAGTAACCTGAACTGTATGCATCAGTTGGTGTTGTCCAACACCATTTCAAGAATGGTGTTTCAACTTGCCATCCATTTTGATACTTGAGATATTTAACTTTAACATACTTGTCTGTATTATTAACAGTAATGGTATACTTGGTATCGCCCTCTATATAACTATGCTTAGTTTCCCTATCAACGAAGTCTATCTTTAGGTTATCACCTTCTACCCAACCTGCATCAGTAAAGACTTTTAGCTTACTCTCTTGCTCTTGGTTAATCTTAGCACCTGACTCAGCTATTTCTCTTATAGTTTTAAGGTCTTCTTTTGGTATCGTTTGTTCAATCTCTCTAAACTCCTCAGTAACCTCTTGTTTATTGTAGATGTCATTGTAGTTTATTTCAATACTCTTCAATGAGTCCTCAATGCGTTTGATTAACTCATTAATTTGGTATTGAGATTGCCACCCTAACACATCATCATTACTATCAAAATCACCATAGAAAAACTTATTAGTGAACTCTTGACCTTCACCCTCAGTAACATCTTGAAAGACTGCTACTTCAAATGAAACATAATAACCTGCTCTACAAGGCTTGTAGAAACTCTCTTTACCTGCAGTTGAGTACAGACCTTTACCTGCTACAACTGATAGTTCATATTGACCAATAGCCAACGTACCTTGAACACCCTGCTCACCTAGAGCAGAATGGTTTTTCCAATCTATATCTTGGAATGTTAAATTTGCTTTTTTCATTTTAAATTGATTTAATTAATAATTGTTATCTACCACCAAATCCCCACTCCGTTTCTGAAGTGAGGTTGGTGTTGGTGTCGGTTAAGACTACTGCTGAAGGTAGTCTACAACCTTGGTTGCTTGTTGCATAGCGAACACACATTCACTAGGCTTGTCAGACAACTCTCTGCACCACCCTTTGATGTAGGCTTGAGAGTTAACTTCATTGTCCTGTGGATTAAGTCCCAACAGACCGACTAAGTACCAAGAACTAATCTCAGCAACTAACTCTTCCTTGGCATATGTATTGTCACCCCAATGTGAAATCTCAGTCATTGACTTACGATTCAATCTAGACTTGTGTCCTGTGCTATGTGCTAACTCGTGAAACAATACTTTGTAGTAGCTATCAGCATCAACAAATGTTTCTAGCATTGGCATATTAACTATATCTCTACTTGGAGAGTAGTATGCAGAGTTCTCTCTGTGGATTATCTTAAATCCGTTTTGCTTTTCAACATAGTTCTTGACTAATCCCTCAGCAACTTCATTAGGCTCATTCACTACATCAGTTACAACTTTCTCTTTCACTAATGGCTCAATACCTTCAGTCTGTGCTACATTGAACACCTTGTAAAATCTTACAGAGAATGTCTTTCTGTATCTATCCTTGTCATTGTATTGCTCAGTAACATTGATATTCTTTACATTTTTAGCAGGAACAAACTTACCTGTTTTGCAATCGAAGTAACCTATCTGCCAAAAGTAAACTTCTGTTGACTTGCTACCCTTGATAACCTTACCACCCTTTTCAGAGATTTGCTTGAAGGTCATCCATTGGTTGTATTCCCAATCCATTTCACGCATTACGCAGTTCAACATAAAGATGTTAAACCCGTTGTAATATCTCTTAGTATGCAGATTGAATGGTGCATTTTCCTCACCACCTTTCCAAGGCTTGAACCATTGCATTCCTTCCTTGGTTAGTCCTTCAATTACTAGGTCATTAATCCTAGAGTAAATGTCATTTTGATTTTTCATTTTGATATGATTTTATTAGTTAATAATTAGATTACTTCGTAACCCATTTGTGTTAATCTCATTGTGTAATACTCAACCTTAGATGTTAATCCGTTCTGTTGAGCCTCTGACAATCTCAGCATAAAGTATTGTGCCTTCGGTAGTCTGTCTACCTGTTGTCCGTTGATTTTAAAAGTTCTAGTTTTTCTCATTTTGATATATATTTAATTAATAATTCAGGTACAAATTTAGTCTAATTCTATTAACTACCAAACAATTTTATAGTTTTTTTTCATTTTAGTTTTAAACTCGCTGAGTATCAGTAAGTTACATCAGTCTAAATTACGTTGAATTGTTTACCCAATCTAACAACCCTGCTGAGGCTACCTTCAATCTGTCCCTGCTTGATTGAAGTTTACTTGGGGATGTGGGGGTATGGGGGTAGGGGAAGGTCGAATAAGGGAAGGATAACGACAGGATGAAAGGACTGCAGGTAGGCAGTCCTGTCAGCATCACACTAGCCAACAGGTTAGCAAGACTACCCTGCTAGAAAAAAGCTAAAAAAGTCCAACGGCAGATTTCAAAATCAAATTGTCAGACAAAAAAAATATCACTTTCGGATAGGGGGTGCATTGCGTACAACGTCATATAACCTAAACACTATAGACATCTAAAAAATTTTTGTATCTTTGTTCAAAAGCATTAGATATGAAAATGAATATGAAATTTCAAAGTATGGGTGGATTAAGAGTTGAGAAAGGTAGACTCATTAATGATAGACCCGATGGTATCTCAGGAATAGAACAAGCAGCTATGCTACGCAAGTCTATGCGAAGAGCAAAGAAAGTAGATATGTATGCAGACGGTATTGACCTTGCAGAAGGTCGAAAGAACTTCTACAGAATGTAGTTGATTTTGATTTGATTGATTGGAAGGAGAGGAACTTAGTGTTCCTCTTTTTTTTTGTACACCTACTAGGACTCGAACCTAGACTCTACTGCTTAGAAGGCAGTTGCTTTATCCAATTAAGCTATAGGTGCATATGTCAATATTAATATTATTTTTTTACTTATGTCGTTTCTATGACAATTATATGTCGATTATTAAAAGTTAACTAACTGATAATCAACTCTATGTCGATTATGTCGATTTTAAAGTCAAAATACCAAGGGGTAATTTTATTTCTACTACTACTACTACTACTACTATATAGAGAACAATAAAACGGAATTAGACGAAAGTTAAACATAAAGAGTGATAGTGCTAAGATAAAATAAATTCGTATCTTTGACTAAATTAAATTTATTATAATATGTCAGAACTAGGATACACCCCTAAGAATCTATTGTTCGACCAAGAAGGCAGAGATAAGCTTTTCAAGGGAATCGAAAAAATAGCCAAAGCAGTTAAGTCCACACTTGGACCATCAGGTCAAACTGTATTAATAGAATCACCACAACACACACACGGAATAACAGTCACCAAAGATGGAGTGACAGTTGCTAAGTCTGTTTCGTTGCTAGACCCAACAGAACATTTAGCAGTTCGTATTATGAAAGAAGCTGCAGAACGTACTGCATCTAATGCCGGTGATGGAACTACAACTGCAATTGTTTTAACTGAAGCATTAGTTGAAGCAGGTACAGAATATATTAAAGAAAACAAAACTCAAGTCTTGAGAGATTTGGTAGAAGATACCAATCTGATTGTTTCTAACCTGAAGGCTAAAGCCAAGAAAGTTTCTACCAAGGTGTTGAAAGACGTAGCCACAATATCAGCAAACAATGATGAGGTACTTGGTTCTATCATTGCTGAGGTATATAGGAAAGTAGGAAAGCACGGTATTGTAGCAGTTGATAAATCTGAAACTTCAGAAACATATTATGATTATACAAATGGATTGAAAGTAGACAGAGGATACCTAAGTCCATTGTTTGTAAACAACCAAAAGAAAGATGAATGTATATTGGAAGACTGTCACATATTAGTAAGTGATGCTCCAATAGAAAACATTTTAAATATAGAAGCAGTTTTAAAACCTGTTATACAGGAAAACAAAAAGCTTTTAATTATTGCACCAACGTCTACTAACGTAGTCAATACTCTTGCAGCTAATGTAATGAAGAACAGTCTAAAGATTTGTGTGGTTCCTCCACCAAACTTTGGATACAAGCAACACGAACTAATGCAAGATATTGCAGTTAGTGTGGGTGCTACTTACTTTAGTGAGAAGACAGGAGATGATTTGTCATTGATGACAGTAAACGATTTGGGTCATTGCTCCAAGGTGATAGTTGGTCGTGACTCATCTGTCATCATAAAAGATACCAAAGACTCAGAAGAAATTAAAAATAGAATTAAGGAACTTCAAGATGCTCATAAAAATGCAACTAAAAAAGAAGACAAGGAATTTATACTTAGCAGGATTGCCTCTCTCAAAGGTGGTGTAGGGGTCATCTTTGTCGGGGGTAACACAGATTTGGAACAGAAGGAACTGTATGACCGTGTTGATGATGCAGTCTGTGCAGTACGTTCAGCCTTAGAAGAAGGTATTATTCCCGGAGGTGGTCTTGCTTTATTAAGAGAATCAATGGAGTTGGATGACTCTACGGTATCTAAACAAATTTTAAAACAAGCTTTACAATCTCCAATAAAACAAATTTGGGAAAATGCAGGAAAAAACTTTGAAGGTTATGAATTTAAAATAACCGACCCTGCTAACGCAGGGTATGACGTAAAGAATGATGAGTATGGTGATATGTATGAAATGGGTATTATAGACCCATTGAAAGTTACAAGGTCAGCACTTCAGAATGCAGTATCGGTTGCAATAACATTGCTATCAACAAATGCCATTATAACAATGGCACGAACCTATGAAGATAATAATTAATTTAATACTAATATAATGCCAATAGATAATCAAATATTTCACCACTTCCGAATGAAGGAAGAGGAAATTCAAAAAGCTATTAAGCTTTTAAAGAAAGAAGGTTACTACGTTAAGAACCTCAACCAAACCGAAAGCGAAAAATATTATGAAGCCAATAGGAAAGTACATACTACTGACTCCGGTAAAGGAAGAGGTTAAAACAGAATCAGGTATTCTATTGTCTGCAGATGATGTAGATAATATTAGATATAAGAAAGGAACTGTTAATGCATCAGGTACTGATGTAAACAATATAGAACCAAACGATACCATCTATTATGATTCTCGTGCAGGATACTCTATGATGATTCAGGATATTTTATATACTGTAATTACTGAGAGAGATGTTGTTGTTGTCGAATAGACTTGTTTAGTTTTTTAATGTAGTTCCTATAAACCTTATCATTGTAGGAAACATTTTTTAGAAATAGAGGGTTAGAAGATTTACTTTCAGGTATCTCTTCACCCTCTAGTTTTTTATATATAGAGGTAACCACCCTCTGTGCTTTATATGATAATTGGTATAATGCTTTCCGTTTACCTTTACGTTTCCTAAAAGAATCTATCCAACCTTCTTTGCGAAGATTCTCAAATCTATTTTTATCCCAACTAACAAGTTCATTGAACTCATCAAAGTCATCTTTTGAAAAGTATTTTTCGGAACGAAGAAATAGTATGATGTCTAAATCAGCTTGGCTTAATCCATACTTAGCCTTGATGAAATAACGAACTACCCTCCAATATTTAAGGTAATCAACCATTGAATTAAATTTAATATCTTTGTAGCAAAGATACAATTATTATGGCTGACGGAGATACTAAAAAAACCACAACTAAAAAAGAAAATAAAGTATACAAGAAAGGTGATGCTAAAAAACTTACTGTCCCTGACCTAAGTACTTTTAAACCTAAAGATGTTGCGTTATGGGAAAAGAAGGAAAATGGGGAAAGAAAAGTTTCATCAGGTGGTAATCTAACATTTGGTGGTGCTCATTTGAAAGGTAGTAAAATGAGATTACACAGAAAGAAAAACAATAGAAGTACTAGAGGCTAATGGCACGGAATGCAAATGTATCTACTTACGTTAAAACAAAACGTAAATCTCATTCTCATAATAAGAATGCTAGTAAAGGTCAAGTGAAGTACAAAAAAAAATATAGAGGACAAGGAAGGTAATGCCAAAAGATGCGTGTTATAGAAAGGTAATGAGAAGCTACGGCAAGTGGTCGGCTAGAGCAGCACAGGCTACTGCTAAGTGTAGGAAAAAGAAAGGCAAAGTAAAAAAATCTAAAGCCGGTTCTAATCTCAAACGATGGGGAAAAGAAAAATGGGTAGATACTAGAACAGGCAAACCTTGTGGAACAGGTGGTAGAGGTGAATACTGTAGACCATCTAAAAGAGTTTCTAAAAAAACTCCGGTTACTAAATCGGAAATGTCTAGAAGTAAATTAGCTTCTAAGCAAAGAGAGAAAGCTAGAATAGGTAAGCAAGGTGCAGGAGGAAGAAAAGTAGGTGCAGTTCGTAGAAGAACTAGAAAGGCATAGTGGATGAAGGATTACTCATAGCATTGTTGTCTGCTTTTGGTGTAAAAGAGATTTGGTCTATAATCAAAAAGAAGATGGACCAAAATGAAAGAGAGGGAGATAAACTTGACAAACTATCTTTAAAGATAATTACAGAGTTAAAAGACAAGATTGATTCTTTAGAATTAAAGATTGAAGAACTAATTATAGAAAACACCAATCTTAAAATTAAGGTTGCGAAAATGGAAGAAAGGTTAATTAAAAGTGCAGCACACAGTAAAAAAAGAAAATAGAAGTGACAAGTGGTTAGTTGACCAATACAATAGAAATAGACTGCCTAAAGATTGGGTAGCTACAATTAAAGATATAAAAACTAATAATAAATATTATGCCAACAGGAAGAACCAAAGCACAAAGAGTAGCAGGAAGAACTAAAAAGTCAGAAGCTAAACAAACCCTTAGAAATAAAAAAAGAGCAGTTAGGTTAAAAAAGAAAGAAGCCAAAGGCAAAAGACAAGTTGCTGCCGGAAAAATTTTAAATAAACCGGGACTATCTGCAAGGGGTCAGGCTAAAATTGACAAAAGCAAAGCTGCAGTAAAAGCAGGACCAAAGAGAACTGTAAAGGTTGAGCAAAGTGGTTTGAAAGCTAAGAAGACTGTTACTACAAAAAGAAAAGGAATTACTAAAACTAAAACTACAACCTTTAATACTAAGACAGGTAGAAAAACAAATGTTGATGTAAAAAAGACAGGCTCAAGACCTGCACCAAAAACAAAGGGAGCAAAAGTAAAAAGAACAAAAGAAAATAATGTAACAGGTAAAACTAAAGTTCAAACTGCTTTATCTAAACTAAAAGCACTTACTAAGAAAAAGAAAAAGTAGTGGCAGTATCTAAAAAAAATATGAAGTGCAATGTCGTTAGACCAAGTACAAGACCGGGTAAAAAGAAAATGGTCAAGGCTTGTGAGAACGGAAGAGAGAAGTTAATTCACTTTGGAGCAAAAGGATATGGGCATAATTATTCTTCTAAAGCTAGAAAATCTTTTAAGGCACGACATAAGTGTGGTACTGCTAAATCAAAACTAACTGCTAGGTATTGGAGTTGTAAAAAACTATGGGCAGGTAAGGGTGGAAGCACAAAGTCTTCACCAAAAAATAGACAAGGAAAATATTAGTATATTTGTAAAATAAAGTAAAAAATAAAACACAATGGCATATTCAAAGAAACCAACTAAACCTAATAAGAGAGCAATTAAAAAAGAATCTAGTGTTAGGGTGATGAAGAAATTGGAAAAGGCAGGTAAGAAAGTTGCAAAAGGAAAACTTAAGAGAGGTAATAAGATAATGAATAAAATTATCAAAAAATCTTAAAAATGGCATACGGAAAAAAAACACATACTAGAAAGAAAGCAGGTGGAGTTGGTTCTAAAAGGAAGATGGCTAAAGGGGGATTGATTAGAAAGAAAACTAATTCACCTGTAAAGAAAGCAGTTTCAGGAGTTGGTAAAGGTGTTAAGAAGGTTGCTAAGAAAGTTGGTGCAACTGTAAAAAAAGTCACAACTAAAAAGCCAAAGGCAAGTAAATACGGTTCTTCAAAGAACCCAAGATTTTTATAATTAATAATAATAACAATATGAAAAAGCAAGGTTATAATTCAAGACTCGATGAGTCAATGGGAATGAGAAATGGAAAAAAATCTCAGTCTATGAAATCAAGAAGAGATGAATCTAAAGGTATGGAAAAAGCTTATGGAAAGAAAGCATACTCAGGAAACAAATCTTCAGCACAAGGATGTTACCATTCAAACAATTTAAAAGTAACAAAGCACAACTTCTAAGATGGGTAAGTTATTTGTAAGGTTAGGAATATGGATGCAAAAGGTTTGGTGTAAACTCTGCTGCAAATGGAATTGGCTAGTTTCAAAATTAATCATTGATGTAAACGAATGTCCTGTTGCACAATGTACTTGTAAAAAATAATCAAATGAAATCAAAAGGTTTAGGAGATACAATAGAGAAAATAACAACTGCAACCGGAATCAAAAAAATTGTTGAGGCAGGAGCCAAAGCATTAAATAAAGACTGTGGGTGTGGAAAAAGGAAAAAAATTTTAAACGAAAAATTTCCTTATAAAAAATAATTAATATGGCACACAATATTTTACAAGGCTATGAAGCTTTAGAAGTTATCGCATCAGATAACTGCAATATACCTTACACAAATATAGTATCTGAAGGAATTAGTCAGTCAATAAACACTAATGAACTGATTGCAGCAGGTACAACTAACTTTGTTAAAGAAGGGGTAAGAGAATTAGATATAGTTTATAACACAACAACAAAAGAAGCAGCTACTGTTATCTTAGTTCAAGACGATGTAACACTTACATTGAACGCAGATATTTTTAAAAATGTAGGTGGTACTGAACAGTTTATAGTTTATAAAGCAAATCCTGTAGACGGTAGTTACCCAAATGCTAATAATGGATGTGTGTTATATGTTGGATTTAGTGGTGATTTAAAAGTTGATACTATATCAGGCTCAACTGTTACATTCACAAATGTTCCTGTAGGATTCTTTCCTGTACAAGTAAAGAAGGTTTACGGAACCGGTACAGATGCAAAAGAAATCATAGCACTTTGGGGATAATGAAAATAACAATCGGCATAACAATCAAAATATGAAAGATAATAGCTATTGGACTCAATCATCTACATTGGGTGATGACGTAACGATAATGTATAACTACATTAGTAATGATAAATAATTGGATGGGTGACATAAAAATGTACTTATTAAATATAAGTACTCTTGCGATTTCGATGTCGCATATAGATATGATATTGAAGATTACCTTGTTAGTTTTATCCGTAGGATACACGGCTCAAAGATGGTACTTGTTAAACAAGGAATCTAAAAAAAAGAATGAAGATTGAAAAACTCATAGTGCATTGCTCTGCAACTCGTGAAGGTCAACACATCACAATAGATACGATAAAAGATTGGCACGTTAACGGAAGAGGATGGAGAGATGTGGGATACCATTACGTCATTTATTTAGACGGTACAATTAAAAAAGGAAGAGAAGATAATGTTCCCGGTGCTCATTGTAAACAATTCAATAGAAGCAGTTTGGGAATTTGTTATATCGGGGGTGTTGAATCTGACGGAAAGACTCCAAAAGATACTAGAACTCAAGAACAAGTGGACAGTCTTGAGTCCTTATTACTAACTTTAAAAGCCATACATACTGATAGTGTAGTGCACGGTCATAGAGATTTTGCTAATAAAGCTTGTCCAAGTTTTGATGCTACCGAAGAGTATAGGTACATAAGCGAAATGGAATATGAAAAAAATTGTTGAATGGTTCGGAGGTAGTGTAGTTAAAGACATAATGGGAGGTCTTGACAAACTCTTCACATCTAAAGAAGAAAAGATTTTAGCAGAAAATGCTATCAAGCAAATTTTAATTCAGAAGGAATTAGAATTGCAGAAAATGCAAACAGAAATCATAGTTGCAGAAGCAAAAGGTAATTGGTTACAAAGAAGTTGGCGACCAATATTAATGTTAGCTTTTGGTTTTATAGTAATCTATGTAAAGTTTGTTGCTCCACTATTCGATTTAAAAATACCTGAATTAGAAAATGAGTTTTGGAACCTTTTACAAATAGGTATTGGTGGCTATGTTATCGGGAGAACAGGCGAGAAAATGATGAAGTCTTATTCCGAAACGAAAAAATAAACCATCAAATAATTTCAGTACCTTTGTATTTATAAAAAACTCAGCAATTAATGTCTAGACTCATATCATATCCTATAGATACTCACGTCAGAGGTGGAGATAAAATGATTGGAACTGACTCGTCTACAGGAGGAACAAAAAACTTTTCCGTAAATGAGGTAGTACATTATATAAATGAATCTTCTGCAGTAGACCAACAAACAATAAGGTTTAAGTTTCAAGTATTAACTGCAGAGAAACCAACCTTAGAAAAAGGTACTATATCTTTTGACCCACCGGTAGGAAATAGCATTGACTTTGACCAAGTAACTGAGTTTGTATTGAGTGATTTTAGTTTACAATATGTGAGTCAAGGAACTCCCACAGACATTTCAAGTTTTTATACTAGCTTAATTGGTTCTCAGGTTTTAATAACCAATACAAAAGATGTAAGTAAATTTGGAGTTTATGATTGGGATTCTTCAAATCCATACTCAACTCCTCAATTTCATACCATTGGTTTAACTCTTATTGCAGGTGAAGGTGCTCTTGAAAAAAATCAAGAATATTTTATATCTTTGTTGCAATGGAATCCATCGGCTAGTACAGGTGATAAAACTTTTGTTTTTACGCAAGGAACACCAATCTTCCAATGGGACATTACACACAATTTAAATAAGTTCCCTTCGGTGACTGCAGTAAATTCATTTAACGAAGAGGTATTTGGTAGAGTAGATTATATTAATAAAAACAGAGTAACAGTTACATTTGCAGCACCATTTTCAGGTCAAGCTTATTGTAATTAAAAAAATTAAAAAAAAGAAATTATGGCAATAAAATTTTTAGATGCGATAGACTTAACGGGACTAGAAATCCAAAATGTTTTATTGCAAAGTTCAGCAGGTACTCCGGCATCCAATTTGGGTGGTGGTCAAATCGTTTACGATTCACAGGCAGGTACAGTAAAGTATTATGACGATGTCAACAAACAATGGGTAGAGTTAGATGGTCAAGGTGGTGTAACAGGAATTACTGCAGGAGCAGGTCTTACTGCATCCTCTTCAACAGGTTCTGTTACAATTAGTCCTGATTATGCAACTGCAAAAAACCTTATTCTTTCAGCAACCAATTTATCAGGTACACCTGTTCCTTTAGAGGCACACATTATTTATTCAGATTCAAAGAGTATTGTTAATTTTGCTTCAGTACAAGACTTACCTTTTACTGCTAACACAGGTACAGTAACAGGAGTATCAGGAACTGCTCCAATAGTTTCAAGTGGAGGTACTTCACCGGCTATTAGTATTAATGCCTTTACAGGTGCAAACGGAACAACTGCAGGAACTAAAGGTGCAGTACCTGCACCGGCAGCAGCAGACAATGTAAAGTATTTAAAGGGAGATGGAACTTGGGCAACTATTCCTTCAGGATTCGCAGGATTTAATATTACAGATGGAAAAGTTCCATTTTCTGTAGCTTCAGGAAACACGGTTTCGTTCACGTCTTCAACATTAACTCTTGATACATCTACTAATTTAACGGTTGATATTGAAATGCCATCATCAGGTGTTACTGCAGGTTCATATACCTCAGCTAATATTACTGTAGATGCTCAAGGTAGAGTAACCTCAGCAAGTACAGGTGGAGCAGGAACAATGTCTTCATTCAAGGCTGCAGGTGATACAGGTACTGCACAATCAATTGGAGATGGTGATACATTAACTATTGCAGGAAGCACAGGTATTGATACAGTAGCAGGTGCTACAGGAAAAGTAACAGTAAACCTAGACCTATGTGAACTAGATGCACCAAAAACTGACATAGACCCTACTAAAGATAGTTTAGCAGGATGCTTTGCTAGTGCAAATGGTAAAGTTCTTATTGGCGATATTAAGCTAGATAATTTTGCTAAACCAAGTGGAAGCTTGGATATGAATGGTCAGAAGATTGTTGATATGGCTGACCCAACGGCAGTTCAGGATGCAGCAACTAAAAACTATGTAGATACCACATTTGCAGGTTCAGGTTCATTAATCTATCAAGGTGGATATGATGCAGCAACTGCAGCACCAACAGGAACTTCGGTTAAGAAAGGATTTACTTATGCAGTAACTAACGGTGGTACAGGTGTACCTGCAAACTTTTGGAGTCCTGCTTTAGAGATTGGTGATTTAATTATTGCTAATCAAGACAATCCTACAAGTGCAGCAGATTGGACAGAGATTAACAAGAACATTGATGTTGCAACTACAACAGTTCAAGGTATTGCTAACTTCCCAACCACAGGTGGATTAAGTGTTACTGCAGGAGCAGTAAGCATACCGGCTTCAGGAGTAAAAGCAGCAACATACGGAGCAGCAGATTCAGTATCACAAGTAACTGTAGACGATAAAGGTCTTGTTACAGGAGCACAAGATGTTGCTATTGCAATTGGTGCATCACAAATAAAGAACTTCTGTACTGAAGTTGTTTCTTGTCAAACTGCAAGAGAAAAAACAGGTACAATTGGAAATGCTACAAGTTGGCAAATTACTCACAACTTTGGAACAAGAAATGTTATGGTTCAAGTTTATAGTAATACATCTCCATATGACAATGTAGAAGTAAAAATTGCTAGAAGTACTATAAATATTGTAGATATTTCAGTAGCTAAGAATCCGGGAGTATCAGCATTAAATTATATGATTCAAAAAATAGGCTAATAAATGGCATCATACATCGAGTTTAAGGAACCAATCTCAGTTTCTACCGACATACAAGTTGATGGGGTGAGTTTAGATACCGGTGCTTTTATCCCAAAACAATCATTAACAGTTAACGGACAAACACTTACTATTAGTGATGGTAACTCAGTTACTATGCCAACTAATACCGGACCTCAGGGTCCTAAGGGTGACACAGGTGACAAGGGTGATACCGGAGCAACAGGACCTCAGGGTCCTATTGGTTTAACGGGAGCAACCGGTCCACAAGGTCCACAAGGAAAAACAGGTAACACCGGTGCAACGGGTCCTCAAGGACCAATAGGATTGACCGGTCCCGAAGGTCCCGAAGGTCCACAAGGACCTCAGGGAGGTAAGGGTGATAAGGGAGATACCGGTTTGACAGGACCTACAGGACCACAAGGACCTGCAGGTGCTGATGGTAAGCAAGGTGACCAAGGAGTAAAAGGAGATACGGGTGCACAAGGTCCTATTGGATTGACAGGTCCCGAAGGTCCTCAAGGACCAAAAGGTGACCAAGGCGATATAGGTCCTCAAGGAAAGACAGGAAATACGGGTGCTACAGGTCCAACCGGACCACAAGGTCCTGAGGGACCAAAGGGCGACCAAGGTGACCAAGGTGTAAAAGGTGATACAGGAAGTCAAGGACCAATAGGTTTAACAGGTCCTCAAGGACCTAAGGGTGATACGGGTGATATTGGTAAGACCGGTGATACGGGTGCTAAAGGCGATAAAGGCGATACA
>JAAHTH010000735.1_pt1 | contig 30780 bp, 19 predicted proteins | sample 6116091 | NCBI WGS metagenome assembly JAAHTH01 (sample SAMN13939990, study PRJNA603662) | sponge metagenome | isolation source: marine sponge | host: Mycale hentscheli | place: New Zealand | collected 2006
ATCTCATTCTATTGCCTAGTGCAGAGTTATGCTAGGTGCGGACCCTGCGAGAAAATTAAAAACTCTTAAAAAAAACATTTGCCAAAACCAGGAGCATTAATAAATAATACGTACACTTCATAAGTATGAAAATTTATTCCGTTTAATATAAGGGTGATATCGTTATGAGTTTTGATAAGAATCGTTGGGAGCAAGTTAACTCTTTGCTTAATGTAGAGAGCAAGGTTGCTGTACAGAGGGAAAAAAAATTAGGCGAGTTTATTTTTAGTTCAAATTATTACAGTCTTAGCAGTATAGATAATGTGTTTAATCAAATCTCAAACCGTGTTGATGAAGATACTCGTCCTGTGCGTCAGGATTTAGATCTTGAGAGGCTAACGAATAAGCAAATAAGAAGATTAGTTGAGTGTCATTTTTTTGGTAAAAAAGCATTATCTGAATCTCACAAAAATAATGTTGATAAATTTTCTGGTGTTTACCCTTTGACTGCTTTTGTTGCTCAGATACGCAAAGTAACAGCTGATGATCCTATTATCATTGATACGTCTCAGTCGGTAACTAATTATGGGAATGTTGTAATTGAACCTGGCGGCTATATAGAGATTCGTAAAAGTTGCTATTTCTACTGCCAATCATTAAATATCGTGGATAGTAGTCTTGATAACAGACCTATTTTTCTAGTAGCTGGTGCTGATGGAGAAGTAGGGAAAGTTGGGTCAACAGGAAGTAAGGGAAGTGAGGGTGCAAGGGGGAATGATGGTACTTGTAGATGCAGTGGTACTGAAAAAAGAAACAACGGCACTCCGGGAGCCAAAGGGGGAACAGGTGGACCTGGTGGTCTTGGTGGGAATGGTGGTGATGGAGCTGTTGGGCCTGTCGTAAAAGTTCAAATTGATGATCTCAAATCGAATCTAGTTATAACTAATCGGGGCGGCAACGGCGGCTATGGTGGACGTGGTGGTGATGGTGGTCAGGGTGGCCCAGGAGGTCCTGGCGGTAATCAGAAAGAATGTGCGGCTGTCTTTGCTCACAGTGGTGATGGTGGTGATGGTGGCAATGGAGGCAATGGAGGCAATGGTGGCAATGGCGGCAATGGAGCTAATGGGGCTCAAATTACTGGCCATTATAAGTCCTCCAATAGTTCGACAATCACTCCCGTTAACAGGGCTTCAGATGTGGGTCCAGGAGGAGCCGGTGGAAACCCTGGTGCTGCTGGCCAAGGAGGTCCTGGTGGCTTAGGTGGTAGCCGTCATTCAGGGGCTACGGGTAATACAGGTTCTGTTTCTGGGAACTCGGGAAACTCTGGGCAGACACAGGGAAGTGTTGGAACAACGAATATTCAATTAATAACTTCATAGAAATTTTAAGTGGATTTTTTTAATAATAAAGGGAAGTAGCAATGATAGATGCAGGCAGGCAAGACAGTGGTTATCTTTATTGGCGATCAGAATTAAAGCGTTTAAAGATTCATGACAATTTGATTAATTATGTAAATCCAGTTAATCATAGGACAAATATTCCTCTTATAAGCACTAGTTTGCTTGAGTACTGTGATTGGTTTGATGTTCTAAGAAATAAAGCTCCTAAGGGGAAAAGTATTTCAGCAAAATTTCTTAAAGAAAAAAATGATCTTCAATCGCGCTCTTTAACCGAACAGTATGTCAATAAAGAGATCAATTTGGATCAAAGTGCTATTGATCATCTTCAGCAGAGGTTTCATTGTTTTAGGGCTGATTTGCAAACGGCTCCAGACATTACAATTTCAGCTGATAGCCCTTTAAAAATTTCGAGTACTCACACTATTGCCATTTACGGCAATATTACTGTGGAGAAAGGTGGCTATATTGAAATTTCTGTTCCCACTACTTTTAAATGTATGGTTCTAAAACCGGGGAGCACTTATGATGGCGTGACGCCTATTTTTCAGGCTACAGGAAAGGCTGGAGTTAAGGGTACCAATGGTGATGCTGGTACGAAAGGTACTGACGGTCTTGAGGGAAACCCTGGGATTTGTGATTGTTGTGGAGGTATTGCTGATGGTGGTGCAACTGATGGTGGAAACGGGGCAGATGGTAGTAAGGGGCAGCCAGGGGGTAATGGAGGTAATGGAGGGGATGGTCCGGTGGTTAACATTCAGATTGGAGATCTACAGATAGCTACTTCTACTATCTCAAATGTTGGAGGTGCCGGTAGTAAAGGTGGTGATGGTGGCAATGGGGGCGCTGGTGGAAATGGAGGCAGAGGGGGTCATGGTAGAAAATGTGGCACTGAAGTTTCTAGAGCTAAAAAAGGTGGTGATGGTGGCAACGGGGGTAATGGTGGCAACGGGGGTAATGGTGGCAATGGCGGTGATGGTGGCCAGGTAGAATTTAACTATAAAACTACTCTGAAGAGTGACCCTGAGATTATCCAGGATAATTTGCAGTCTGCGGTAGGAGAAGGTGGAGCTGGAGGTTATGCTGGAGCCAGTGGTGCAGCAGGTGCTAAGCCGAGTAGTTCGTATCCTACAGATGGAGGGGGGCCTGGTAATCCTGGTTCCCCTGGTACATCTAATGGGATGCCGGGGAATCCTGGTCCAAAAATGGGAAATCAGGGCACGATAACGGTACAAGAGATGAGTTAAATTTAAAAAATAGTGAAGTGAGTGTTATTTTATGAAGAAGCTAATTTCTTATGTTTGTTCTGCGGCTTTATTTTTTACTTCGGCTTGTTCTCCTAGTCCATCTCGGTTGACTACGGAGAATGATGGTGGAGGGCAGGCTTTTAATTTTTCAACGAATTTTTCAGCTGTCAATTTGTCTTCGGAAGCTGGTTTCTTTAGGAGAACTCAAAATTTTTTTAGTCAGCTTTTAGGAAGTTCTGTAGTCCACCCTGTTCCTATTACAGGGCGCTTTTTTGTCGATAATAATGGTAATTCTAATTATACGGTGCCTCTCCAGCTTCCACCTGATGTCTCTCGTGTGGGTGTTCATTTAACACTCAGCTATAATAGCGGGTCACTTAATGGCTACTTGGGAGTTGGTTGGCGCCTGTCTGGTTTTTCCCAAATTAGTCTATGTGGGCAAAATTATTTTTTTGATCAAGCTTGGAGTCACACTCGTACTAATGACAAAAATTTGTACGAGCGCAATCGTTTTTGTCTTGATGGGCAAAGACTTGTAGCCATAGAGGGAAGTTACGGTGCTAGTGGTACTATCTATCATACCGAAACGTTTAATGGAATGAGGATACGCTCGGTAGGTGGTTGTGGTAATGGTCCATGCTCTTTTGAAGTTTTCGATCGAAAGGGCAACAAGAGGCTTTACGGTGCGACTCCCGATTCAGCTCTAGTTGTAGCTTCAACAACGGGTGAGGGAAGCGGAGATATACTAACTTGGGTTATTGATGAAGTTATTGATAAGGATGGTCGAAAAATTGATTTTGTCTATGAGAAAGGTAGCCAGTTTGATAACACTTTTTATCCATCTTCAATTACTTATGGAATGGCTACGGGGAAAGAAACAAGTGGTGTACGAAAAATTGATTTTAATTACGAAAATGCCCCAGTAGTTAATGCTCAAAATAAGTATTTAGCTTTAACGACACTACAGAATCAGGCTGAAAAAAGATTACAGAATATTGTATCGACAATTGATGGAAGGACTGTTATTTCCTACAACTTTCAATATGAGTATAATTCTTTTTCTCGTCATAGTCGCCTAGTTGAATTAAGTTATTGTGATAATACGAGTTCTTCGGCAACGAAATGTTTTGCTCACAGTAGCTTTGAATACCCTCAAATAAATCAAACTCCAAATAGTATTAGTTTTGAACAATCTTCTTCGGTAAGTCTGGGTACCTTTCAAGAGGATGGTGTAAAATTTGTTCTCATGGATAAGTATGGTGATGGCTATACCAGTTTAGGAGTTGTTTCTCACAGTAATGGATCGGCTAAATTTCAATTCTTTCAAAATGATGGAAAAGGTCTTCTCAAGCAAACCCAAGATAGCATGCTCTTAGGAGAGTGGGGTTATGATTCTAGCGATCTTAGCAAGAGTTATGACTATCATGTTTTGGATAAAAATGGTGATGGACTCAATGATTTTGTTAAAATACAAAAAGGGAGTGCTGGACAAACTTTAGCTTATAGCTATCTTAGTGGTTTCAATCAAACAAATTTTCGAAAAGAAGCTAATCCAACATTGGTCAACAATAAGTTTGATGAAGATGGCAATATTCATTACATTCTTAAGGACATCAATGGTGATGGATTATCAGATATAGCTCAATTAGATCCAACACAGTCCTCGAATAATCATTATAATATCAAATTATTTTACTCGAGCATGAAGGGAGGCTTTCCTGATCAGGATGATATTACTCAGAGTGTTGCTGGGTATGTAGCTCCTCACAAAAGTGCTGGAGTTGATTTTGTTGATATTGATGGTGATGGCTTGACTGACTTGCATCTGTTGGTAAATGCTTCTGGTGAAGATCCAAAGGGCAGCTTTAATGTTCTGGGTCTTCCCTACTATCACTATAAAAATAACTTTACTGGTCCACAAAGTTCTAATACTGGTGTCAACCTAGGGAGCAATACCGGGTGGAATGCTTTACCAGTCTATAGATGGATGGACTTTAATAATGATGGTTTACAAGACCTTTTAATGTTGGGTTACCAGAGTGGGACAGTGACTGGAGAGCTATTTGTCAATACTGGCGGGCTTTACAATCATATTCTTTCTAATAGTCGTAACCAAAATATTGTGACTAATTCGTTTGTTTTAGCGCAAGGGCAAGGAGACTCTGGAACACCTAAACAGCAACCTTTTCAAAATATTATTATTGGTGATATGGATGGTGATAACTATCCTGATTTATTTCACTATCTTTCAGAAAGTAACAAAGATTCTTCGGGTAAAACGACGACTACTAACAATAAATTTGAACTTTTTCGAAATACAGGAACAACGTTCAGTAGCTTTAATCAAACTCAGGACTTCGGTGATAACTCCAAAAATTACCCTGTCGATTTAAATGGAGATGGGGTTCTAGATATATTAAGTATTAAAAAGGAAGGGCAAGAAGCTGTTGCTGTATCCTTTATCAACCGTGCGCCTAAGCAGCATAATCATTTATTGAAAATTCAGAATGGTATTGGCCGTCTGTTGAGTTTAAATTATGGTCAGTTATCTGATGTTCACGACATCGATACCAAAAATCTTCCGACGTTTCCTTATATCATTTATAAAAGTCCTCGAATGGTGGTGCATTCTTATTCAGATCAAAATGGTGCGGGAGCTAACTATTCTTATCAAAGAAAATTTAACTTGCGTTACACTAATGGTATTTTTAATCGCCATAATTGGCAATTTTATGGTTTTCAGCGATTAGATAATCATGAGTCTGCTAGGGACCTTTTAGAATCTCGTAGTTATAGAACAACACATCCTTTCAGAGGAGTTGTGAGCGCTATCGAAATGAAAAAAAGTACGACAGGAGAAATGTTCAGTGGGCATTACTTTGATCATGACTTTCAACACATATACAGTCCAAGCAATTCTCCAACTGTAAAATTGGTTCGCAAGTTGTCTTCTCATAGTGCGACTTTCCATCGTCCTGGAGGAAGTAACACTGATCAGGAAGCCTATCGTCATGCAGAAGAGTATGGCTATGGAGATTTATCAACATTGGATGGTAAATATGGCAATATGATGTCTCTTTCTCGTTACTCTATGGCGGGAAACAAGAAAGGTTCGGCGCTTAATTATTGTTATACCTATTTAAACAAAACAGATGATGATAATTGGGCATTAGGGTTTAAAACTGGAGAAAGAGCATCTCGCCAAAATTCTTGTAAAGATTTTACAGATCCTAAATCCTATCAATGGAATTCGACTAATGATTTGAGACTTCTCCACAGTCAATACGACGAAACTAATTTGCGTGTGACTAGTGCTAGGAGCTATTTCTATGATCAAAAAACTCCCCAAGATAGTGGTTGGATTGGCTCAACGTATACCTATGATAATCGTGGGCATATTCAATCAGTTGTTCAAAATTCTAGTTATGCTAAAGCGAATGGACAGTACCCCTCAGATAACAAGCAAACGACAATAACCTTTGGCTACGATGATTATGGGTTTGTCAACTCTCGACAGTACATATCTGATGACCAGCCTGAACAATTAGTTAAACAAATATCGGTTGATCCTCGTTTTGGTAGGATTTTTTCTGTCGTATATCCAAGTGGTGTTCACATTAAAGGTGAGTTTGATGAATTGGGGTTATTAAGCAAAGTTTTTGCTAACAATCCGAGCAGTAATACTCAAAAGCAAGTAGAGAATTACTCCTATGTTTCAGATGGTAAGTCTATCTATAGTTTAAAACAGATACGTACTGATTGGAGCGAAGATAATATAAATAATTGGCATTATCATAAGGTTTACTATGATGGTAACCAGTCAGTACACAAAAGAGTTTTGCGTGGTTTTTCAGGAACAGATCGTGTTATTGAAGAGTCTAGAAGAGACCCTAATTCAGGGCGTATACAACATACGGTTTTTCCTTACTTTGATGGAAAAACACCGACTTTAACTTCTTATACTTATGACGACAGAGGACGTTTGCAAAGGATAACTCGACCTGATGGTTTTCGTGTTTCTTATAACCATAGTTATGATATTGGAACTTCGACTAGAGAAATTGAAATTCCTTCACCTAATGGAGAGTGTAGCAAAACGGTAGACCCTGTTAGCATTAGCTTGACTTATAATCATATTGATCGTTTTTTGAACGCTATTTGGCCGGATAAATCCAGTATAAAAAGAAACTATAATCTCTTTTCTCGTCAGACTGAGTTTAAGGATGGGCGTGGGCTTTCTCATTCGTGGACTTATGACTCATTAGGACGGGTGAATACTCATACAAGTCCTGATGCCGGAATGACGATCATAGAGTATGATGCCCATTCGCGTCCTTCTCGTTATCAATTTCATGATGGTACTAGTATGCAAACTTTGCATGATGGTTTAGGTCGTCTTGTTTCTCGTGTTGCAACAAAAGGGAGTCAATCTTCAACTGAAAAGTATGTTTATAGTGAGAAACGAGGTCGGTATCACAATACTGGGCAATTGACTTCTTTTATGCTTGGTAACGGTGTTAGCTTTCAATATAATTATGACTCTAGTGGGAATATGGCACATCAAGTGGTGAATGCTAACGCTACCCCACAGGGGAGTCATGAGTTTACTTTTCAGTATAGTCCTTTGAAGCAAAAAACGATGATGACTTATCCCGATCAAAGTTCTTTGCATTGGACTTATGCACCGACAGGCCAATTGAAAGCATATGATTACAAGGAAGGAAACCAATCTCAAAATCTAGCAACAGTAAAAGCTTACAATTCTTCGGGGTCTGCTAGTGCTTTGCAGTATGGCAATCAAATGGCTATAGACTATGGTTTTGATAATTTAGGAAGGCTTACGCAACTTAATGCAGAGGCTTCTGGAAGCAAGAGCTTTTTAACTCATAATTATTGCTATAACTCTTTGGGGTTGAAGGTACGTCGTAGTGTTGTCAGTGCTGATCAAAATGTTACAGAAAATTTTAATTATGATATGCTAGGGCGCCTTAGTACTTATACAAATGGTTCGCAATCTAGTAATTATCGACATGATGGGTCAGGCAACTTACTACAAAAAGGCGGTGTGAATTTAAATATAGCGCCTAAAAGCAATCAAATTACTGGTGGGACCCTCAATGGTGCTACGCTTTCTACAAGCTATGATGGACAAGGGAGATTGCAGGTAAAAACTCTTAAAAAAGATAACCAAGCTTCCCATTTTACTTATGATTATGATGGCTTTGGGCGACTAGTTAACTATACTTATCCCCAGGGTAGCGTAGCTTATCAATATGGAATTAATGGCCATCGCTTTTCTCGCAAGATAAAGATGTCTGATAACACTTCAAAAACCTCTTACTATGTGTCCCCTTATTATGAGATTCATACCGATGGAAACAATACCTCACAAGTGAAGAACATGCAGCTAAACTCATTGATTCTGGCTTCTAAGTCAGGTGATCAACTGAATTTTTTTGTTAGAGACCATTTAGGAAGTTTATTAGCAACGATTGACAGTAAGGGGCAGCCTTCCGCCATTCAGCAGTATGATCCTTATGGAAAGGCTATAAATGCTAAAATGGGTTCAACCTCTGAGTTTACTGGAAGGAAGTATGATCAGGAGTTGCAGCATTACGATTTTATACATAGGTATTATGACCCTGATTTGGGACGTTTTTTAACTCCAGACCCTTTAAGACAATACGCTTCTGGTTATGGCTATGCTGGTGGGCAACCTCTCAATACTGTGGATCGCAACGGTTTGGTGTTTGGTGAAATTGCGGCCTTTGTTGCTATGATAGCGTCAGCGATAGCAGCAGCGGCAGCAGATATGGCAGCAGAAGCTGCCGCTGCTGGTGGCATCAGTGTGACAGGAGTCGAGGTGGCTATTACTCTCGCGAACGGACTTGTTGTTGCCTCTGATGCTGCGCCGCCTATATTTGCTACTGATTCTATTGCAGCTGGGGCTGCGGCGACAATGGCTGCAGATACTACATCGGGAATGCTGGCCGCCGCTGGTGAAGCTACTCAAGCATTTAATGCTGCTACTGCTGACGCTTTAGCGGAAGGTTCAGCACTACAAGTATCAATTGATCCTGCAGCCCAGGCAGGAAGTACCGGTGCCAGTGCCGGTACAGGTGTTAGTGAGGGAGTGGAGGATATGGGGAGTTCTTTAGCTGAAGCAGGAGAGGGGGAAACTTCCCAAGCGGGTCAAAATGCGGTTTCCCAGACTCATGAAGAGGCAACTAATGAAGCTGGCCAACAAGCGCCTCGCTCTGCACGTAATATCCTAAGAAGTATTAGTCGTCGTTTTGTAGTTCCTACCGCTAAATTTATAGCTGGGCAATTAGCAGGGCTAGCTATATTTAGTGCCCCAACAATTATTCAACAAACAGTAGAAAGACACAAACATGGACCAAACCTTGGTCCTGACAAAGGGAATGACGGCACTTTTAACCAGCAATTTAATACGAGCGTTCAAAGTAACAGGTTTTTTCAACAACCAAGTGGCGGAAGATCACTAGTTAATGCTTATAACCTGTCGACATCTTTGGGTACTCCTCATGGGACTGCTCAGGTAAGACCAACAAGGTCTCCTTCATTAGGTTTTCCGAGTGTTAATACTCGAGGACAGGGTCTCGTTTCAATTTCTGACCCACAGTATTTCAATGATTTTCATCAAGAGAGAAGAAGAGCTGTTGATTATTCTCAAATTCTTTTGGGGAATAGAAATTTAAGTAATCATTATCCTATTTATATTGGTTATTAAAGGATTCCTACTACAAGGCCGATTTCGTGTTGGCTGGAATTTGTTCTACTCCGAGTCCCGCGTGTTTTTTGGATTTCAAGGTCAATTCGAATACTCGCCCAGCCCTAGCTACTAGCCAGCGCACCTTTGTTTGCGAGCGCTTTACAGCGGCTTCTGCCTGAGCCTTATTGGTCACCCGAATATCATCCACTGCAATCACTTCATCCTTAGGAGCTAAACCAGCTTTTTCTGCGGTAGTACCGTTGAAAACAATAGTAGCCCGAAGTTTACCTTTTTCTTCATTTAGGCCGAAACCAAATTGATGATGAAAAATATCATGAACTTTTTCTTCCCAATGGAGGTTGAAAAATTTAGCGGCCTCTCGCCACGGAAGCGGTTTCGTAGAGTTGACCCATTCTTCGACGAAATTATGGCGCTGTCCGGTGGTTTTCTCACAGAAAAGAAGTAAATCCTTTCGAGTAAACCCTGGAGCAGCTGTAGCCAAGGGCTCCTCGGCCGTAATTCCATATTCTCGGTAGATTTCTTTCATTAGCTTTTCAAGAGACCATTTTTTCTTGGTTAATTTTTGTAGTCGTGCATCCCAGCACCAAGCAATTTGAGCGCCTTTAACGTAATAACTTACGTCACGATTTAACCAATCTTCATTGCGGTGGTAGAGACAAATCCAAGCATCGAAACTTGATTCGGCAACCGACCGTCGTAAATGCCCTGGGTTTCCATCTTTTAAAATATTTACATCTTTCAGGCGCGCCTTATTGACGCTTTCTTGCGTTGAAATTCCACAGTCTAGAGGGATCATTTCATCAAAATAGGAGGTAATGCCTTCAGCGAACCAAAGATCTTCAGTGTAATTCTCTTCCAAATAATTGAAAGGCCCGAGGCGTTCCGGTCGTATCGCTTTCACATTCCACGCATGAAAATATTCGTGAGCCAAGAGACCCATGAAAGCCTCATAATTCGTTGAATCACCTAAAACGTCTGGGTCAAATTGTGAGAGCTGGGAATTTCTATGCTCGAGACCTCCGTAAAAGCCTGGAGCGAAGTCGATTAGATAATTGTATTGTTTAAACGGAGCACTTCCAAACATTTTAATCGTGCGTTGGCAAATTTTTTTGGTGTCAGCAATAATTTTATCAATAGGTACGGAAGGCTCTGACCCCACCCATGTGAAAGTGTGCGGAATTTTTCCTACTAGAAATTTCTTTGTGCCACCGTGATTTTTTTTTGCGGTAACAATTGGGCAATCAATCCAATGGTCATCATCGCGCACTTTCGCTTTATACGAATTACTACCTGTAGCTTTGAAATTAAGAGCAGAACCTAAAACGGACCAGGATTTTGGTAATTGGAGGATAATTTCAAATGGTCCGTGTAATAGTGGAAGCAAGGCAGAACCAACAAGAATGGCTATTTTGTTATCGATATAATTCGTCTGAACTATACGATCAAAACCATAGACCTCAAAGGAGATTTGATTAGCTTCCCTATAGGGGCGCCAGGTATTTTTGTTAATCTTACTTGCGCCTTTCATATGCGAAACATGCTGTGAATACTCTCGAACCATATAGGAGCCGGGAGACCAAACGGGGAATTGAATTAGGCCGGGCCAGCGCTTTTTATCATGTTTGATCTTAATTTGTATGCGGTGGGTTTCAGGTTTACGCAAGTCAATTTCAACTGTTGCGATAGATTTTCGCACAGTCGGTTTTGAATTCGGTTGAGTGTTTATTTTCTTCTGAGTGCTTGGCTCTTTCTTGAATTGCTTGGTAGCTTTTGATTTGGTCATAGGTCCTTCCATAGCCTTAATATTTTTCTGTTCGAAAATACTTCGCTGTAATCTCTGCTGCAGTTACATGTTGAAATCGTTTATCCAAGAAAGATTGGTATGCTACTCTCCCGATAGTTTTTCCAGTCAAGGGAGTCGAAGTTGTCGATAAAAGTTTTGCATCCTTCGGCCAATATTTCTGAAAATTAACCGCCCCATCTCCGACGAGTAGGTCACTAGGTTGAATCTCTTTAGCAAGATCTTCCAGAGCAATTGCCATTTCACGTTCGCTAAACTTATCTTGAAGCCCTTTAATATCGGCAATGGAATAGTTGCTCGCATAGACTTCATTTCGGTGGGCATCAATTAGTGACCAGACTCTTGCAGAATCGTCTGTTCTTTTGGAGTCATCATTTGAAAGAGTAGCCTGCTTCGAAAGAACAATCTGCATTGAAAGAACAATTTGCGTTTGGGCATAAAGTGAAGAGACCGGGACGATTTGTTTTTTCCAGGCGGAGGCTAAGAATTTTGCCGTCGTAATTCCAATTCGTAGTCCAGTAAAAGTGCCGGGGCCGATACCAACGCTAAGAAAGGTTAATTTCTCTGGTTCAATTTTTGACCGCTCAAAGCAATGGTCTATGCCTTTAAGGACCAGCTCTCCGTGGTGGGGGCCGGGATCTCCAGTCCACGCCTGCAAGCACTCAAAACCTTCTAATAAAGCTACAACCGGCTGAGAACAGGAGGTGTCTATGGCAAGATGCAAGGGGTCCAAAACAAATTCCGTATCGTGAAACAAATTCCATGTCGTGATCGTGACCAGTTGTTCAGCAGGCCTCGTTCTTTATATACTAGAATTGAATATTAAAGCTACGCATTATATCGTTGTAGGTAGCTAGTACCATTAAGAACAAGAGTAAGGATAAACCAACTTTCATTACAGCCTGCACGGATTGTGGTGAAAGCGGCTTTCCACGTACTGCTTCAATCATCGCGAAAACAATATGCCCGCCGTCCAATACTGGAACCGGCAATAAATTAAATACCCCAAGGGCGATCGAAATAACTGCTAAGAGATGGACAAAGGAACGCCAGGACTGAAGAAAGCTTTGTCCTGCAACCTGCATAATCATAATGGGGCCACCAATCGCCTTTGAACTCACTTCACGGGAGATCAACTTTTTGATTCCAACAAGAGTCATGGCCGTCTGTTCCCACGTCTTAGCCGCACCTTTTCCTAGTGCAAGGAATGGATTGAGAGTGCGCTCGATAATAGCGTTTTCTGGGCTTGGCTCCTTGTGCATGCCTTGGGATTGAATGCCGATTGAATAGGATTTAATTGCATTACCGATTGGGTCTTTTCCCACTCTTTCTAGTAGACTAATAGTTAAGCGCTCCGTTTTTCCTTTGCGCTCAATCAATAGCTTTACAGCGCCGTCAAAATTAACCTTTTCGCCATCTTTAGCTTGGTCAATTCTCGATTCACCAGCCTTACGGATTTGTTTACGAAGACCGGCAAAACTAAAGACCTTTTGACTGTTTACAGAAATGATACGATCGTTTGGCTGCAATCCGGCTTTTGCTGCTGGAGAATCGGGCATAGTCGTCTTGATAAAGAGTTCAGAGCTATGTAGGCCCACCATTTCCATAAGTTGATTCGCCCCCCAACCGCTGGCCACCCGTTTTTTGAGCCAAGATAGGTCTGGTGTAGCAAGCTCAACCTCTTTTTTATTGCGCTTTATCTTGAAGCTGAATTGGTCCGGTAATTCTGGAATTGTTCGTTCGATATAGGTTTCAATATCTTCCCAGGTTTCCACTGTCACGCCACCGATTTTAAGAATTGTATCGCCAGGCTCAAAACCCCAAGTACTCTCCTCCGTTGTGGACGCCACAACCGGTATGCGGCCATAGGGCTCTAGCCCGTCCAGCGCACCAATATTGATTTGTTCTCCGTGAGGCGAATAGGAACTCTCTTCCGCAATGGGCACGACGAAGCTTAGTAGCTTTTTACCGCGCATTACTTTCAAGTTGAGTTCCTTGTTCGCGTTCTTGGAGATTTTCTCCAAAACCTCTTCCATTTTTGTGACGTCGCTGTCCGCAACACTAAGGATTTTGTCCCCCGAGCGAAGTCCAGCAGTCCAAGCGGGCGAATGCGCTACAACGCGAGTGGCAATCGAAGGAATCTTTGGCATACCAATAAACGCTAGAAAGCCGAAGGCTACAATAGCTAAAAAGAAGTTGAAAGCAGGCCCACCGGAGAAAACCATAATGCGTCCAGGTAAGGACTTGTTGGATAGAGAACGATCGGGCATAGGGTGCGGATCATCATCCACCTCTTCTGGATCTTGCCCATAGATCTTTACGTAGCCACCAAGAGGAATCCAACAGATGCGATAATCTGTTTCACCCCATTGCTTTTTCCAAATATGTCGGCCAAAGCCAATGGAGAAAACGTCTACGCGGGCGCCAACGTATTTTGCGCAGATGAAGTGGCCGAACTCGTGAATTCCGACAACGATCAAAAGCAGCAAAACTCCGCCGAGCGCCATCAAAACATACTCCCAAATCGTAGGTAAAATTGTAAGGATTGTCTCTGAAGTCATGATGGGGATACTACCAAGGGAGAGCCATAGATTGAAGAACTATTTCATTTGGAGCAAATAGAAGTAAAAGAATGGGGCTGCCAGGATTAGACTGTCAAAGCGGTCGAGAATGCCTCCATGCCCAGGCAAAATTGTTCCTGAGTCCTTCTTACCAGCAACTCGTTTAATGGCTGATTCGAAAAGATCGCCAACTTGCGACACAAATGAGGTGACTAGCGCGAGCCCTATGATGGAAAGCCCCGAAATTTCGGATAGTTGCATATTTGCGGACAAGAAAAAATACCAGATAGACCATGCAAGCACTGCAGATGCTAAAAAATTGCCAATCGCACCCTCCAGCGTTTTTCCTGCACTGATCGACGGGGATAACCTGTGTTTACCAAATATATTTCCGGTGTAATAGGCTGCTATGTCCCCGCCCCAAATGATTCCAAGAAGCATGGCTGTCCAGATTGGCCCAGCAACTAAGGCGTGGATGGACACGATGTAATTAAAAAATAGCACGATGTAAAACAACCCAAACCCCGCGGCAAATAGGTCGAACAAATGATGCTTTTGGTCCCTCAGCCCTGCCACGTGGGAACCTTTCCTGTAGCAAAATAGTGAAGATGCAATCAGTAGACAAAGGGAGCATATCTCGGCGCCATTGATAGGTAATAAAATTAAAACGCCGGCGAGTACGCTAACAATTTTTTTTGCTTTTACCAGAGAAGCAGAACTGTGCGTACTCATGGTTAAACTCAAATACTCATAGTAAGCCACCAAGGATAAAACTGTAGAGATGAGAATCACGCCCTTGTGTTGAAGGAAAACATAGATCGCAGTGATTAAGGAAACACCGATGAGTGCAGTTATGATGCGCGCTCCATGTTCTTTAGACTGTAAACTCAAGGCTGTAAACTCACTACTAAATTCATTTTACCAACCGCAGTTGTTTCGATGTCCGACCAAAGCGTCGCTCTCGGCCGGCGAATGCATTCAATGCTTTTCGTAGCTCTCCCACTGTGAAGTCGGGCCACCTACATTTTGTAAAGTATAGTTCTGCGTAGGCACTTTGCCAGAGTAAGAAATTGGAAATTCTATGATCACCACCGGTTCGGATCATTAAATCAACGTCCGGTAGCTCTGCTGTATACAAATGTTGACTGATTGTGGAGGAGTTAATTTTCTCTGGGTCCTGTTGGCCAGCGGCCACTTTTCCTGCGATTCGGCGCATGGCTTTGGTTAATTCGTCTTGCGAACCGTAGGATAACGCAAGGCTTAAAATCATGCCTGTGTTGTTTTTGCTAGCATCGATCAAATCGAGTACTTCTTTGCGCACCTCTGTTGGAACCCGTTGCAAATCTCCAATGGCTCGGAAACGGATATTATTACGAAGGATACGTTTTCTTTCGTTTGCTAGATATCGTTGTAAAAGCTTCATCAGAAAGCGAACTTCCGTGATCGGACGGCCCCAGTTTTCTGTGGAAAAAGTATAAAGAGTCAAGGCACTAAGCCCCATCTCGGCGCAGGCTTCCGTAAGGTCCCGGACTCTTCTAGCACCTTTAACATGCCCAAACACTCGCGTATGGTGGCGCTCCTCTGCCCAACGGCCATTGCCGTCCATAATAATCGCTATATGTTTACAATTGGTTTCGCCCATCAAAATACAGCCATGGTCTCGTACTGTCCTGGCCTCATACAGTCATGATCTCTTCTTCTTTTATCGAAATCACTGTGTCGACTTCCTTTACTCTGTCATCCGTGTGCTTTTGCACGTCCTCTTGAGCGCGTTTACTTTCGTCTTCAGAAATTTTTTTAGCTTTTTCACTTTTTTTGAGCACCTCATTTGCGTCACGGCGTTGGTTGCGAATAGCAATTTTGCATTCTTCCCCCATTTTGCGAGCCTGCTTCAGCAGCTCTTTCCGCCGATCTTCGGTTAAAGCTGGAATGGAAAGGCGAATTACTTTGCTGTCATTCTGTGGGGTCAGACCAATATTTGCGCCAATAATGGCTTTCTCAATGTCAGGGAGCAGATTTTTTTCCCACGCTTGCACCAGGATAACTCTTGGTTCTGGGGTAGACAAATTCGCCACCTGATTTAGTGGTGTAGGAGTGCCATAATAATCAACGGAAATGCCGTCTAGAATGGCAACATTTGCGCGCCCCGTTCGGACCTTTGCAAGCTGGCCCTTCAAGGCTGTGAGTGCGTTTTCTGCTCCCTTTTCAAATTTATCGATTATATCTTCCATTACTGTATCCTTATTGGTTGGGAATAATTTTAGTGCCAACTGGTTTGCCTAAAACTACATCACGCATTGTGCCCTGCTTTGTCATATTGAAAACTAATACTGGAAGGCTTTGTTCCATACACAATGAAATGGCTGTGGAGTCCATCACCTTAAGCTCCTTATTCAGTGCCTCTATGTAACGTAGTTCCTCAAACATCTTAGCCGAAGAATTTTTCATCGGGTCTTTATCATAGATGCCGTCCACTTTAGTTGCTTTCAGCAAAATTTCCGCACCGATCTCACAAGCGCGGAGTGAGGCTGCGGTGTCTGTGGTAAAGAATGGATTGCCGGTACCGCCAGCGAAAATTACCACTCGCCCTTTTTCTAGATGGCGTACGGCACGTCGACGAATATATGGTTCTGCAATTTCATGCATTTCAATAGCACTCTGTACTCGCGTCATTACCCCAGCTTTTTCCAAGGCATCTTGCAAGGCTAGGGCATTCATACCGGTGGCCAACATTCCCATATAATCGGCACTCGCTCGGTCCATGCCGGCCTCTGATGCAGCCATTCCACGGAAGAGGTTACCGCCACCGATAACGATTGCGATTTCCGTACCTAACTTGTGAATTTCACCAATGTCTTTGGCCAGTTCTTGCAGAACAGAAAGGTCTACGCCGTGCCCTCGCTTTCCAGCCAAGGCTTCCCCAGAAAGTTTAAGGAGCACTCGTTTATAAACTGGTTTACCGGCCGGCTTACCCCCATCTGCCATTGGATTAGCTACCCATTGCTAGGCGAGCAAATCGCACGATGGACATGTTTTCGCCCAGACTACCAATTGTTTCTTTCAAATAGTCACCTACAGAGAGTTCCGCGTTTTTAACAAATTTCTGATTCAGAAGAACCTGCTCGGTGTAGATTTTCTTAAGTTTGCCTTCAGCAATCTTCTCTAGCATCTCATCAGGCTTGCTCGCCATTTTCGAGTCTTCCTTCATCGTATCGACGATCAGTTGTCGTTCCTTGGCAACATATTCAGCCGGCATGTCTTCTTCAGTCACACAAATCGGATCTGAAGCGGCAATATGCATGGCAACGTCTTTCACAAACGTATTGAACTGTTCTGTTTTAGCCACAAAGTCGGTTTCACAAGCGACTTCTACTAGAACACCAATTTTACCGTTAGTGTGAATATAGTGGCCAACACGACCTTCAGTCGTCGCGCGGCCAGCTTTCTTTGCAGCAGCACTAAGACCTTTTTTTCGTAGATAATCAATTGCCTGATCAAAGTCGCCATTAGTTTCCGCAAGCGCCTTCTTGCAATCCATCATTCCAGCGCCAGTTCTTTGGCGTAATTCTTTTACTTGTTGAGCTGAGATAGTCATATTAAATATCCTTATCCTTTACTGGTTTTCTACTGATTTTCTTCGCTTGCAGTGGCCTCAACTTTTACAGTTACGCCTTCTTCGCTTGCTTCAATGACGCCTTTTGCTTTCGCTTCCTCTAGAGCTTTCTTCGCTTCTTCGGCTTTCTTTTTCTCTTCTTCTTCAAGCTCAATTTCAGCTAGGTCTGGACTCGCAATGTCTACGTGACCTTCGAATCGAGAAACTTGTTTCGCTGGGGTATCTTCCTCTTCTTCCTTAACACCTTTTGAGCGAAGCTTTGCTTGAAACTCTTGATTACCTTCAATACATGAATCAGCAATTAGGCTACAAAATAGACGGATCGCTTTGATGGCGTCGTCGTTACCTGGGATTACATAATCCACCCCAGTTGGATCACAATTTGTATCCACAATACCAATTGTTGGAATACCCAGTTTCTTTGCTTCTAGAACAGCCGTCTGCTCTTTGTTTGGATCAATGATGAAAACCGCACCGGGCAATTTACGCATCTCACGAATACCGCCGAGGTTGCGCTCCAGTTTTTCCCGTTGCTTTTCAAGACGAGAAACATGTTTTTTATTCATTGTGCCCATTTCACCAGTGTCTCGCATTTGCGTAAGGCGCTTTAGGCGATCAACGGATGCACGGATCGTTTGGTAATTTGTCATCGTTCCACCCAGCCAACGGCTAGTTACAAAGTACTGGTCAGAACGCTGTGCTTCGTGGGCAACGATGTCTCGTGCCTGTTTCTTCGTGCCAACAAAAAGCACTTTCTTGCCTTCACTAGAAACCTTCTTTGCAAATAAACAAGCTTTCTTTGCTAGTTGTGCTGTTTGTTGGAGGTCGATGATATAGATTCCGTTTCGGCTTCCATAAACGTATGGACGCATCTTCGGATTCCATCGCTTCGTTTGATGACCAAAATGAACGCCTGCCTCAAGCAGGTCTTTAACCGTCACATTCGGCATTAGAATACCCTTTCCAAGTTTCGTTTTTTCCTCCACTCCAATTACCCCATCGGCCAAAAAAGAGCCGACGAAGACGTTACTGCTCTCAGGCTCCGGGTAAGGCACCTTCGAGGGAGTGTGTGTCGTTTGCTGGGCGTTTTAGCATAGAGCGAGTAACTGATCAATTTTTGTGGCAATGATACCGATAGGGTACTGGGAGAGTTGAGATGCCAATTCCGGATTTGAGCCCTAGTCATCAGAGCCGCCAGGGCCAGAAGGCCTACCAAGACTACCGAGGCCACCGGTTTGAAACTGAGGGGGAGCTACATCATTTGGACTTTCCTCGACCGCCACAACCCTGGCGGCGCATGCTTGCTTTCTTTATTGATTTCAGTATCATACACGCTTGTAGCCTTTTCCTAGGGCGCTGGACTGCGGTTCTAATGCTTCGTTTTTTAATTTCTTCGAGCACCGCAGTAGCAATGAGCGACGCTGAGTTTGCCAGCATCTATAGTTATGCAATTCTGATAATTTGGCCACTCTACCTGTTGTTTGGTGCATATGCATATTATTTAGTATTTTTAAATACTTGGGGGACTACTGTGGGTAAAGGTATCCTCGGCTTAGAGGTGGTAGGAGTGAAAGGCAAACCTGACCCATACGAAATTTCCCGACGTTATTTTTTCTCTCTAATCAACGTCGCTACTTGGGGGGTTACCTTCTACATGATGGCCTATGGTCCTGGTGGTCGATGCGTTCAAGACCGCGCTTCAGGGACTTATGTGCAGCGACGCCTTGTTGGCGCGGCACCCTCTAGAGGAGGCGAGGCTGTTGAAGGAGAGGAGCTGGATCAGGACGAGGGACAGGACGACAAGGACGACGCTCTTGATTTCACGGCATAGCCGGGGTGTATTCTTGAGTAAAATAATATACAATATTAAGAAGGCACGGGGGAGTTTTGAATAAGACGTTTCCTTATACATTCAAATGTAAATTTACATTCATATTTGCATTCGCGTTCACATTTACACTTATACCAGTTGCCGGAGTATCATCTGGTAAGGGTGCCGAGGACTTCTGTAGAGGTACTCGAAAGGTTTCCGTTTGTAGGTCACATCGCAGCTACCAGCCTTTCCTAGCGGACGACCGCTGCCGTGAATTTGGTAAGCGTCTCACGGGTATGGTTTCGAAGGTATTGAGCGATCATTGCAAGACGGCTGAGAATACGGTCCCGAAATTTACTAAAATCGTTCTGTGTCGAGAGCTGGCGCAAGCAAGGCAGGCCTATCAGGCGGTAATTTCGGCACCACCTTGTGGCTCCGGCGACGTATCCTGCCTGGCACAGGCTGCAGATAAGGTTAAAAAAGAATTACCAGCGATGCAACACCACTGGAGTGATTTGTATCGCTTGCAGGCACTCTACAAAAAAAACTTAGTGCTGTTTCAAATCGCAGCTGAGCAATATCGCCAAGTTGGTCGCGTGATTATCAACGGAACTACATACAGAGAATGTAATAAGGATGAAAAGTCTCGTTTTCGTCAAACAGCAAATCAACTCTCGCAAGAGTCGCAGAAAGTTGTGGAATCCACGCAAAAACTAATAAAAAAACTCAAACCAAGGCTCAAGGAGATGGAGGAGCAAAAGGCAGCCTTTAATACCTATGCCAAGCGCACAATGGAAGCTACTTGTAGAGAAGACAGCATGGGAGAAGGCAGTATAACTGGCGCAACCCAAGCTCTTTGTACGTACCTAGCCGAGACTCAAGAAAAAGTGAATAGAGAGCCAGACACAGTAATGGAGACAGTTTGGGGAAGTATTCGAGATAGGCTAGATGGCACGGGCTTTGGTGACTTTACAGGTCTGGGTAAGGAAGCCCTTCCTGCCGCAGACCAGATTCGCGCCGATCCGAATTTATGCTTACGATTCGCCTCTCATTGTAAAGCAGGGATGATTAAAGCGATTGAAGGAAATGAGAATCTAAAGCCGGAAGCTAAAAAGCTACTCCAGAACTATTTTGAAAATCTAGAGAGCGGCCATCTCTTTATGTTGACCGATAAGCGCACAGCAGATTTCCTAGATCAACTGGATGCTGCCGGAGACGATTCTGTAAAACAGTTCGATGCGATTGCTGGTTGGACAAGGAATAATGCGGCATTTGATGCGTTGCTAACGGACAAGTGGGGGGAGAATAAAGAGCTGGTCAATGGACTATTAGATACGCTTCCACAAAGCACATTTGAGCATCGAATTAAGCTTGCCAAAGGGTTATTAAATCATGAGTTGCTAGATCAAGATCCAAGCCTCGTAGTGTCCTTTAAGAATGCAGCATTTAATATTGCAACCACCGGCATGAACGGTGCGGACCCAGCAGACCCAGCGGGCCCAGCAAACGCTCTACGCGCCTACCAGAATTTTCTGAATACCGGTGATCCGAATGTTACTGAGGCTGGCTATGCTATATTAGAGGACAATGAGGAGCTCATTCGGAACGCAGTCTTAGAAGATCTGCGTAGTGGTGACGAAAAATCATTCTTTTCTTTCGGTCTAGGGCTAGAGAATCAAAATTACCGAAACCTTGCTTATGCATATGCGCAGAGCTCATTTGATTTAAAAACCTTAGGAAAATCTTTAGATGCGGCTGTTCCATTGTTGGATAAAAACACTGATGTGGCCACGCTGTCGGCAGCCTTTCAAGAAATGGTTACTTCAGATGGTTTCTGGGAAAAGACGGAAAAATTCTTAGCTGGAAAGTCTATCGGAATGGATGGGCGAGAAGTGACAAATGCTAGCCTAGTTGGCGCTGCTGCCCAGGACTTAAACCGCACATTGCAGGCGGAGATTCGTGCCCATCCAGACAAGTACGCAAAGGACCTGGGCATTTTCATGCCAACGAATGCAGAATTTAAATTAATCGACAAGGTATTTGAAAAACCGACTCCAGAATCACTGGTATCTGGTGTGCGGTACGTTCGCAATTTAGCGACGGCTGAGAGTGCGGTGGATCGGATCGGTATTGCGAAGGAGCTATATGATTCCTCTTTTGTAAAAGAAAATATTGCGCTTGTTGATGAAGTCCTGGAGGAGAATTTTCAGCGTATAAGGAAAGTGCAGGAACGCTTTGCTATAGAAATGGATTCTAGTCACCCACTGAATAAATTTGAAAAAGAACTGAGCATCTTTTTAGCAGAACGCGGAATTACTGGCTCTCATGTTGATTTGGCCTGGGAACTCAACCGTGGACTAGATCACGAGCAAAAGGCTAAATCCCTAGATTATGCCTTCCGTTTACTGGGTGGAACAAAGGATGGTTCACCACCTGTGGATGGACAGCTAATTGAAGTGCTAGCGGAAATTTCAAAAGACAAAGACTATGCCGTAACGGAGGCTATAGGGACGAGCGAAAAAGTGTTTCCAGCTTTGAAACAAGCTATGCGCGACTCCTATTCTTTCTATACGCAAGCTCCACCCGATGGTGGGCAAACGCGACTTGCTAAGCTCGGCCTTGGGGAAAAGCAAGTTGAGCTTATTGGGGCTTTAATTGATGAAGCTACCCCAAGTGGTATACGTGTAGGCTTAGATGCTTTTAATTCTGCTACACATCATCAAGATGATCCGATTGCGATGCTGAAGTGGGCAGCAGCTGTAAATGACTCTAAAGTTATACAAAAGCATGAAGGTTTGGTACGAGACGCAATCGATGAGAGTTTGGTCAATTTGACCAGGGCTTTCAATAAAGATGGAAAAGAAGGAGAGGGCGTCCCTAGCTACTACACAGTTGCAAAAGACTACCTGATAAAGAACGGCTTTACTCGTGAGGACGTAAAGCTCGCTCGCCAGGTCAACCAGTTCTTTACAGGTGCCGAAAAAACGCAAGGAGCCAGGTTTGTGGCTCAAATAATGAGTAGCGACATTGATTCGGCTTTTGGTGCAATGGAAGAAATGGCTGCCTTTGAGGGAAGAAAGCAATTCCGTGGAGGCGCAGACCTAAGTAATTTGAGTAATCGGAGTAGCCTGAGTGAAAATGTTCGATTGCTGGACCGTACGATAACATTTGTTAATCAGGATAGAGCCACTTCGGAGGCTTTCCGAAGCTTTACGCTTCGTCGGTTTGCTCATTTTGAGAGTGGCCTAAAAAAGGCAGGATTTACGGATGCACAGATTCGCTTTGGCAAACTGGGTTTGGAAGAATGGGACCTGAATCAGGTTCGTTCTGGCCTAGCCTATATGGATTTGGTCATTAGCCCGGATCGTACGTTCCCGCAGGAATCGATCGGTATTATTCGCGACACACTCGATACTCCATTTATGAAAGATCATAGTGCATTAGCGACTCAAGCGATACGTGACTCAGTCGTACGGATGAAAGAAGCCTTTATGATTCCGAGTAGTGAAAGGACAGCCTATCAACAAAAAATTTTTGAAGAGTTAATTGCGGCAAAGACTACTGTGCATCACCTGGAGTTAGCCGAAGCAGTGATCAGTAGTACTTCTGGGGAAGGCAAAGTGTTGGCTGCAGACATTGCGTATCGCCTGGCTGGTGGCGATAGCTATGCCGGTGGTAAATACCTTCCGAACGTGAATACTCCAGGGTTTGATACAGGCAAGGAATGGGAGGCGCTTTCGATTTTGCCCGAACACGCCACTGTCGTGAAAGCGATTCTAAATGAGAATACTCTTCCGGGTGATATGGCTCTGGAGTTGGCCAGCGACATTGTGGATGCAGCAGGCAGAGCCCAAGGGGATCAAATACGAATTCAAATGATGCAGGCTCTGCAAAATTTTGCCGTAAAACATCCAGAGAAAGCCCAGGCTGTGGGCCAAATTTTAGTGCATGAGCATTTTGAAGCGACTCGCAAAGTGATAGCCTTTGAACTTGCAGAACGTGGGCGAATTCAAGATCCGGGTATTTTTGCTACCCTAGATGCCGCAACCAAAGAAGGTGCCTATGAAGTAGTGACTAGTCAAGAGGTAGCTTTTCATATTTTAGGGTCTAAGGACCCCGAGGAAGGTTACCAGCGCTTTAAGGCAGCCGCTTTAGCAGAGCCGGATGTGCTTCGCCGATTAGCAGTGGCTAATAAAGGGTCTGTACAAGTCTATGCCTCTCAAATGTTGAAAGACCTAAAGGCCAATCCACCGAAAGATATGGACTGGCAGCAATACCAAATTACGGTGGCAGGCTTAGAAGGGATAACTACGCCAGTAGATCAAATTCCTTCTCGTCGTGAGCCTGCGTCGGTACGAAAAGCGCCGACCGGCCTTTTCTCTGGATTGTCTTTTTTATTTGGAGGCATTGGTTTCGCTCAGCACGAAAAAAGACACTATATTGATTATGCGGATTATCTATTACGCAAAGAGGGTGCCGACGATGATACCATCCGTAAATTTGGCTTGTCACTCTACGAAGCGCGTCGAGATGATTTTGAGGACTCTTCAATCACTGTGAATGGGAAAAATTTTTCCGTAAAGGCTCATCTTCGTCACGCGAGGAGTATGGAAACCCTCGGGATTACCGCGAGTCATATTCCGCAGTATGCAAGAGAGTTAGGATACCAATATGCAGCTTCAGATTATCATAATCCAAAAGCCGGCATTAGTCCGAAGGCTATTGAGCACAACTTAGAACAAGTGCAACGATTGAAAGGTTATATTGGCCTGTTGCCTGATGACCAGCAAGCAGCGGCGCAGTCGAAGTTGAATGGGATGATTCAACTTCTAGAGGCCTGTCAGGCAAAATGTAACTTTACGACGGTCGGAACCGTCGCAGGATCGAGAGCAGTTGTTCCTCCAACTCGACCACTGCTTCGACCGCAGCGTCGTCCGTCGTCTCCTTGATTTATTATAATTTGGCTAGAACTGGTCTGGGCTTTGAGCCCTCTGCAGGCCCGACTATGCCTTGCGCTTCCATTTGCTCAACCATGCGAGCGGCGCGATTATAGCCCACTCGCAGCCTTCTTTGCAGCATGGAGGCTGAAATATAGCCTGCAGAAAGGGCTAAATCAATTGCATCTTGAAGAAGAGAGTCTTCGCTAGAGCGGGCCTCGCCGGTGATTGTGTCTTTGGTTGTGTCTTCTTCCTCAGCCTCTAGAATCTCTTCTCTATATTCTGGCTCACCTTGTTCGCGCCAATGATCAGCGATGCTTTCGATTTCCGTTTCACTTATGTAGGCCCCATGCATTCGCAGTAGGCGTGATTCCCCTGGCGGCATAAAGAGCATGTCGCCATTTCCAACTAATCGTTCCGCACCCTGGGAATCAAAGATAGTGCGGGAATCATTTTTAGAAGAGAGTCGGAAAGAAATTCGTGCAGGAAGGTTGGCCTTAATCAAGCCGGTAATCACATCCACGGATGGTCTTTGCGTAGCCAGCACTAAGTGGATACCTGCAGCACGCGCCTTCTGAGCCAAGCGACAAATATAATTTTCAACATCTGATTTCGCTGTCATCATCAGGTCAGCCAGCTCATCAATTACGATTACAATCTTATGCATTGGCTCGATTGTTTCTGCATCCTCATTCAATCGATCGGCCATTTTCTCCGCGCCCAGTTCAGCAAGGCGAGAATTAAAGCCATCCACATCGCGCATTCCCGAACGAGCGATGCGGCTATAGCGCTCTTCCATTTCTTGCACAGCCCAACGAAGTGCTAGGCTCGCTTGCTTGGCGTCGGTTACGACCGGAACGAGAAGATGTGGAATGGATTCGTAAAAATTTAACTCCAGTTGTTTAGGGTCGACCAAAATTAACTTCAACTCATTTGGGTTGAATCGGAACAGCAGAGAGCAAATCAAACAATTGATGAAGACGGATTTGCCGGAGCCTGTGGCCCCTGCTACTAACATGTGAGGCATTTTTCTAAGGTCGGCGACCACGGGTTCACCAAAGGTATCTTTTCCGATCGCAATCGGAATAGAAAAACGAGTATCGCGGAATTTTTTTGTATCGACTACGTCCTTTAGGTACACCTCTTCACGTTCTTCATTGGGGACTTCCAGTCCAACGACGTCTCGCCCTGGAATTGGCGCTTCAATCCGCACACTTTGGGCTGCAAGGGCAAGTGCTAAGTCATCCGCTAGATTTGCGATTGAATTCACTTTCACTCCGGTGCCTGGCTTGAATTCATACATTGTAATGACGGGCCCGGGCTTTACGGCGGAGACTTTTCCCTTGATGCGAAAGTCTGAAATTTTTTCTTCCAACGTTTGAGAGTTTTCAATTAGCTCATTGCGATTGTAAGAAGATCCGGAGAGGGGGGCGTCTTCGAGTAGTGACGTATCCGGGTAGCTATAATTTTTTTTGCCCATGAGGCGGCGAAAAATTGCGCTGGACCTTTGCTTCTTGGGAGCCTCTGCTTCTGGTCTTTCTCCTGGTTGTAGTTTGCATTCCGGTTGTAGGGCATGAATGCCGTCGTGATTAGTGGGGCCTAACTGTGCGCGGGCTAGAATCTGGATTTCATTTGGGATTGGGTTATCGGCTGTGGCGTCTGAGGCGGTGCTGTCGGTTGTTGCAATGTTTGCGGTGGCTATAGTGGCTGCAGTGGCTAAAGTCTCGTCAATGATTTCCCGTTCTTCTAGCTTGGCTCGCACCTCTTTGGAGTCTCGCGCACACATAAAAGTATAGAACCAGTGCATGGAGTCTGTGATAGATCCAAAGACGAAGTCGATCAACGTAGTAAAGCCAGAAAAAAACTGTTTTGTATGATCCCACATGCGGTCAGCAAGGATTGCAATAAATGCGAACGCATATAGCACAAGCTTTGTAGAATACTTTCCAATCGCCGAGAATAACTCTCTTACGGTTAGTTTTAAGGACAAGCTTAAGGATAGCAAAAGAGCAAAGACAGCGATTAGCAGCACGCCACCAATGTTAAAGTATGCACTTAAGGCACTGGCTAGGGTATCTCCGATGATTCCGCCGGAAGGCAGTTCATAGCTGTTTAGGGTTATAGCTTTTTGATATAAAGACAAGCCAACCACGCCGGAGATTAATAGCAGTGAGTACAGAGTAATTGCGATAATAATGGCTTCTCGACGAATACGGCGGAGGGTTGCGATCCCGCAGAGAGAAAGTAATACCACGAGGATAAATGCGCCATAACCGAAGAGGTGTAATATCATCGATGACCAATGGGCTCCTATGAGTCCAGCATAGTTCTCTGCCTTACTGTTTGTTACAGAAAACCAAGAAGGATCCTTTGCACTGAAGGAAATGATCGATAGGAGAGTAAAGCTGGCTAAAAAAAGGAAACCAACTCCGAACAAATCTATAAACAAGCTGTTAGGAAGGCTCGAGTTTGAACTTGAATATTGAGCATGCTGAGCACGTACTTTTCGTTTTCTTTTCATCAATGTTAATTGTACGCCCCTAATTATTTTTAGACCACTTGCGATGAGCTATCCCGTTTTGAAATATATGCCTTGCATAAACACACTGTACCCACCGTGTAACTTTCAAAAAAAATAATTAAAAACAACAAAACTGAGAAAATGTATTGTTCGGGCTTGACACGTAGTTAGAGTTCTTTAACCTGTAAATAAATATTACAGGCGTTGCAGTGGTTTATGCACGGCTTTCTGTGGAACTTAGGAGAACAACAATGGTGAAGAAGTATTTAATATTGGTTACTTTATTTTTGATGACGTCGGCAGCGTCTGCCGCCAACATCACTTGGCACGGTGGTGTTGACTATCGTTACAGCGAGCTGGGGATCAACGACAACCTCGATCAGGAGGAGGAAATTGACGGCAGTATGGAGAGCATCTCTGAATCAACAGACAAATCTCACATGTATCGAATGGGTCTGGGCGCTATGGGCGGTTGGGACAACGTCGAGTGGGGCGTGACTGTAGGAACAATTGGCCCCGAAGGAACAGCAAACTCTGACTGGACAGAAGCAAATGTCCGGGGCGCTGGGGCTGGGAGTGATCTTTCGCTCGGTGTTCGTGAGGCTTGGCTTCGCTACGGCAACGATTGGGGATTTGGTGACGTAGGGCTCACATTCGGTCGTCAAATGCTTCCCTTTTCCTCTGGTTCGAATCAAGTTTTCTGGGATAAGGATGTCCGTTTGGACGGTTTTTCTCAAACTTGGAAGTGGGGAAGTTTCGGCCTGAACCTCGGTCAATATATTCTGGGATCGGTTGAGGATAACGAAATTCGAGGCTCTTCGTTCGAGGAGACACCTAAGGACGAAAAAAATCCTTCGCTTCAAAATGGCTTTTCTGCTCTATATGGTTTCCAGGGCACATTTGACTGGCGCTTTAATGATGATTTCATGATGAACTTTGCAGCGGGTATGTACCAGTGGTCACGTACTCTTGGCCCTCAATACCAAAACACGATCCCTAACAGCAATGGTCTGGGTCTAGATTCTGCGAGGGATAGAGTCTCTCAAGAGAATAGCCGTCACTGGGCGTTCCTGCTTGGTTTAGATATGCCGTACAGCTTGAATCTTGAGTATGAACTCGTGTTCAACCGCGAAATACTCTATGGCGCACCACCAGCGGCAATTGGCGCTCCTTTCGCTCCAGACGACGATAATGAGGCTCAAGACTCTACTGCGTGGTCACTCGGACTTACCTACGGTGAATTGAAAAAGGCCCATGACTTTATGATCGGTTATGCTTACCAGGACAAGGGATTGGGCGCTGTCTCTAACCGGTTCACGTACGAATTCCACCCAGCAGGTTTCAGCGGTCACCACCTGTGGGCAAAATACAGTTTAGCCAACAACTTCAACCTTGGTTTGAAGTACAACTCGTTGAGTGAAAAAGATCCAAGAGATCAAAACGGTGCCGAGCTGATAAGTATAGACGGGAAAGACGAGAAAATTGACCGTAGTTACTGGGAGTTTACTACGGGTATTATGTTCTAAAAAAAAATAGTATTTAGTTCTATTAGGTTTAATTGGGAAAAGTCCGGCTTCTCGGACTTTTTCCTTTTTTTATTCTTTCTCGACGACCTTGGTCTTAATGTAGGGCTACTTCGTTGCAGCTAGGGCAGGACTATCCACAGCCTTAATTTGCTCAATAAGCTCTCCGTGTGTAGACTCATACTTTTTATAAATTTTTTCAGCCATATTCTGGAGAACCACCTTGTCCTTTTCAGAAGCTTGCACGAACTTAATGCCGAGCTTTTGTAGCTGTGCTTTACCTTCCGCTGCCTGCTTGATCGAAAGAGTCCGTTCCTCTTGTGCTAGCAGCCTCGCTTCTGCTTCGAGAGCTTGTTTTGACCTATGGCGACTGCGGAATACCCTCCCTCATAGGCAAAAAAGTCTACGCCCAGGCCATCCATTGCATCGTTGCCCATACGCCCATTTCGCGTACGCATCTTCATACCCTTCAGGTCACTAACAGATTTTAGTTCCTTCGTAGAATAGACATTTCTCCAGCCGCCGCTATAGGTGAAGGAGAGTCCATGAATGTTACCGTTTGAGCCCATGGCCACACTATTACGGAGATTCTTACCAATTTTGCCATCTAAGACAATATGCGCATGCGCATGGTCTCTAAACATCATCGGCATATCGAGTACATCTAATATTTGACTAGCCTGAATGAAGCGATTTATCGGAATCTGGCTCATTTCCACATCACCTGAGTATACCTTCGGCACAGCTCTGGCTAGCACCCGCTCCGCTCCGAGATCACTGAATTTCAGTTTAATGGCCACTTTTCCATCGGTCTTTTTCTTCACCCGCTCTGCAAACTTACGAATGAGATTTATGTGAGCAGTGTTTCGAGGCTTATGAGCTACTAAAAAGTCTCATTCGTGCACAGAGCTCCCTGCAACTACAGTAGAAGACTGCAAAAGACTCAGCCCGAAGATCAAAAACAATAGATTCCTGATTTTCACCTGCATACCTAACCCCCCGGAGAAAACGCCTTCATTAATTCGTCGCGCAATAATACTCTATAAAAAAATTCTGCTATATCTATATGCAGGTGCGAAAGTCAAGGAGTTACCCCCTTGTCCCCATGGGAGTTCCTCTCGATTAAATAGAAGGTTACGGGAAGAACTCCCATAAACCAGAAAAAACAAATTACCGTGTTAATGCAATCGAAAATGCGCCAATTGGTCAACGGCCAAAATACTCGATCGTGAAATCGAGTGAAAACGCTAATATTGGTTTTGAATTTATAGCGAAGCCATGAGTCGAGGGCAAAAAATAGCTGCCAGGAATTTTGCCGGATATAGCATCCAACTTTGTACCAAATTATGATGGATCCCCAAATTCCGAATTCTTCAACTAGCATTTTTCGGATTGATCTAAAATATGGAGTTAATAGCAAGGAGTTGGATTGATCGTGAGTTTCATAGGTCTTTGGAGCGTGTTTGAGAAATTGCTGAATAGCCCCAGTGCTAAAGAGCCCCATGATTATGCTCATTAGGATTTTTGTTCGCTGCAAGCCTTGGGCCTTAAATCTACGTGCTGAGGTAGAGATTTGTCCAGGTAGGGTTATTATATTTCCTACTCGGCGAATCCTCTCTACGAGCTCTTGGTCCTCGAGGAAGTGTAGTGACTCGTCATAGCCCCCCAGGCGTTCAAAGTAGTCTTTCCGTAGCAAAAGTCCTTGGTCACCATTTGTCGTGTTGACTCGATTGAGGAGTGATTTTTCTTCCATATAGCAATAGGACCAGGACTTAGGCTCTTCTAGATCATGGAAAGTTATCCCAAAATGTCCGGCGTAGGCATTGGTTTCTTCGGTTTTCAGCTTAGCCAGAGCTCCTGAAATTTGATTTTCGCATTCAAGCCGAGAGTCTGCGTGCAGAAATAGCAAAAATTCATACTTAGCTTGAGTAGCCCCCGCATTCAGCTGCCTGCCGCGACCTGACTTTGAGAGGACCACCTCATGACCAGCGCCCGCAACGATTTCTTTGGTCCTATCAGTAGAGCCACCATCAGCGATAATAATTTGTGGCCTCAGATTTTTTTGCAAAGCAAGGTCTGACAACACCCTGCGGATAGAATCTTCCTCGTTCAACGTAGGGATGATAATGCTGATTAGATCCATGGCTATCCTATTAGAAGCCCGATTTCACGGCATCTACGGCGTCGCCTGCACCAAAGCCTCGCTCGACGTACTTCTAGTACGCCTCGCTACGTCTTTGTCTGGTCTCCTTGTATCTACCGCAAACTCTGGCTTCTAAGCTATCTAAACCTTCTAAACCATAGAAAACTCGATTCGAATTAACACTCCAGAGACGAATTGCTTTGAGGGTAGATGGAAAAATTATGCGGAAGTACACAGATTACTCCGTTTCGCTGTCGTTCTCTTTGCGCAATTTTTCTCGAAATTTCTCTCGCATTTTCTCTACGGATTCAGGGGTGAGTCCAGTGCATCGACAAATGATCTTCGCATCAACTCCTTCTTCGAGTAGTCGCAGCGCAGTCTCCTGGCGGCCTGCCTCCAGGCCTTCCTCACGGCCTTTCTCGATACCTTTCTTGATGCCTGCCTCTCGCTCCTTATCCAAAGAATATTGTAATGCTGGCATAATTCTGTAC
>JAAHTH010000737.1_pt1 | contig 30747 bp, 24 predicted proteins | sample 6116091 | NCBI WGS metagenome assembly JAAHTH01 (sample SAMN13939990, study PRJNA603662) | sponge metagenome | isolation source: marine sponge | host: Mycale hentscheli | place: New Zealand | collected 2006
CCGTCGAAGTCCGCCAATCCTTCAGCCACTTGCGTGGCTGATGAGCGTCTTTTGGCCGCGATGGTTCCATTGTGCTGTAATATCGGGCTTTTCAAGGTCAAAGGTGCAAAGGACTCAGTAGCTTTAGTGACGAAGACGTTGCGGGCTTTCGTTGAAGGCATTCAGTTCGAGCAGAGTGCGCCCAACTTGAGTACTCTCCCTCAAAATTGGAGTCGCGGTGCAGGAGGACCGTTTCGTTATGCAACGTTGGATGTCGTAACGCCAGTCGGAAAATTGGATATCAGTATCTCCAAGCTTGTTCGGTAGCAAGATAAGGCTTGGGCCGAGCAAGTTGATATGAATGTGAACCGTTGGCGAGGGCAGATGGGGTTACCACCGTCAACAGACAAATGGGCAGGTGCACAGCCACTGAATGTGGCAACCGCAGATGAAGGCTCGATATGGGTCGATTTGTCGGGTGAGGTAGGCGGAGGTACTGATGAATTGCCGGCTGCCGCCCCTCCGGTGGCTAGTCAAGCCAATGTTGGTGCGGGGCCAAGCAAGAAAAACAATGCTGTTGACTATGACCGTCCCGAGGGATGGCGAGATGGTCGCCTCAGCAGTATGCGGTTGGCCGCCTTCAATGTCGGGCCGGAAGATAATTCAGCCGAGATTACCGTCATTACTGCAGGCGGTGATCTTCGTGGAAATGTTGCCAGATGGTTGGGGCAGGTCAGAAAAGGCACTGTCGTGGATGAGGTGGTTGACCAAGCGTTGGAAAACGCGAATGACGTCACCGTTGCCGGCAAGCCGGGAAAACGGTTCATTCTCAAGGGCGACGAGGATGCTGCTCCGAAAATGGCCATCGATGCAACCATCGTCCCTCTTGGATCTGAGGGAGCGACCAGCTTATTTGTTAAGATGTTCGGACCCGCCGAAACCGTTGAGAATCAGGCTGATGCTATCGCCTCGTTTTTGAAATCTCTGAAATTGAATTTTTAAATAATTCGCCCGCACTCAAAACGTGATGAAACCATGTCGACGATTGTAGACTCCGCACGCGGCCCCAAAGAAAAGGCAGGCAATCTTTCTCTGCTTGGTATCTTCTCCGCGATAGGTTCACTGAAGTTCACTGTAGTCTTATTTGCTTTGTCGCTGGTTACCGTGCTGGTAGGCACGCTGGCCCAGGATGAGATGAATATGTTCGAGGTGAAGCAGCGGTACTTTACCTGTTGGTTCACACAACTTTATTTTGATGATCTGCTGCCACAGGCTTTTTACCCACACGACGAGCCGATCAGTGGCAGAATCCCTTTTCCGGGGGGCGCGCTGATTGGAGCGTTGCTCATGATCAATTTGGTCGCCGCCAAGGCAACTCGGTTTAGAGTAAGTGGGAAAGGGTCGCGACTGGCATTCGGAATCGGGCTCATTGCTCTGGGCTCCCTTTTGGCGTTCTTTGTTGTCGCTGCAGGACATAGTAGTGAAGGTTTACAGGGTACGCCCCCAATCAGTTACGAAGCTTTGTGGGCTTCTGTCTTGGCAAGTCTGACAGTCATGCTGTTTGGCTTTGTTTATGCGGGTGCAGTGGTATCACAGAGAACAATCAAGACGTTGGCGTTTTGTTTTGCAGGCTTGCTAGCTGTGTTCGTCACCTACGCACTTGTGAAAGACTTCCGGATTGGTGATCCAGGATTACGCATTGTTTGGCAATTGGCAAAGGGCATGGGAGCAGGCATTATCCTGCTTGCCGGTTGTGTCCTGGTTTTTGGCAAGCAAGGTGGCAACGTACTATTACATCTAGGCGTTGGCTTGTTGATGGTTGGACAATTTGCGTGTGGCGATCGGCAGTTGGAGCAGAGGCTGAGTTTGATCGAGGGTGAGTCGTCGAATACTCTTGTTAATCTCGATCTCGTTGAATTGGATCTCATCGCAAAGGGTAAGGAACGCGATGAGGTCATAGCGATTCCGGGTAGCCGGTTGCGTGCTGCTGTCGAGACGGGTGAGGTGATCAGCGATGAGGCATTACCTGTGGACGTGCGGGTCGTCGCGTTTTATGAAAACTCAAATCTTGCCAAGGTGGAGGGCGAGAATTTTGCGACCACAGGATTTGGATTAGAGACCGAGGCGGTTCGCTCAAGGAAGTCCGGTGGTACAGACAGTGACCTGAACTTGGCGTCAGCTTACGTGGATCTAATTGATAAACAGACTGGAGATTCGCTTGGTGTTCATTTGGTGAGCCAGTTGCTGTCTGATCGGGTGATGCTGCTTGGTGATGGTAAGAGCGAAGATCGCTACGATTCAGTTACGATCAACAATACTTCTTACGAAATTGGTTTGAAATTTCACCGTGAAGTGAAACCCTACTGGGTGCAATTAGTCGACGTACGACGCGTCAATTACAGCGGCACTGATACGCCACGTGACTATTCCTCCTTTATTCGTATTGTAGATGAGGCGACTGGTGAGGATCGTCGTGAGCGAGTTTGGATGAATAATCCTCTGCGTTATCGCGGCGAAACCTTCTATCAAAGTAGTTACACTCCGTTGCCGAGCGGGAAGGAAAGAACCGGCATTCAAGTTGTCCAAAATTCAGGCTGGTTGATTCCGTACTTGGCGTGCAGCATTACAGCACTCGGAATGTTGGCACACTTTTTTGGGACGCTGACCCGCTTTCTGAAACGCCGTGAACGTGAGACGCGGCAACACAAAACAGAGACTGCCGAGGGTGATCACGCAAACTCAGGTGGGCCTTCCATGTGGCCAGTTTTCGCAAGCGTGGCAGGGTTTGCCATTTTGGCTGTGTTCATGCTTGTTCCGAAAACTGCTCTCAGGGATGAGATGAGCCCCACGGAACGCGTAACCAAATTTGATTTTTACGCGGCTGGGAAGATCGCTGCCCAGTTCGGTGGTCGGGTAATGCCTTTGGATGCTTATGCGAGACAGACAGTCAAGGCCATCAGCAGCAAGGAATCCATCCCTCTGGAAGGAGCACCTATCGAACTCAAAGACCGAGTAGATGGGGAAAAACTATCGGCGATGCAGTGGTTAATGGAAGTTGCCAGTAATAGTAAGGAAATTGAGGAACTCAGAATGTTCCGGATTGATGCTGAGGAAGTTCGAAGCGAATTTGGACTTCCAAGACGCAAAAGCAAGCTCTACTCGCTCACAGAAATACGAGGTGAGTGGGGGCGTGTTAGCCGCATGGTTGATGAAGCGATGGCGAAGGATGGAGCAGACCAATCTTTTAAGGAGCGGAAGCTACTGGAACTCGACCGGCGTACTCGTCAATACACAGTTGCCGCAGCAGCATTCCAATTCCCAAGCCCCAGAGTGATGAGCGAGGAGGAATTTCAGAGGTTCCGCCCTGGGCAACCATCGGATTCAGCCTCTCGAGCGATGTTTGCCATGCGAGAACTTGCTGGGAAGATGGAACAACTGAAGAAGATGCCTGCGGCCGCTGTCATCCCGCCGGATGCTGAGGTTGCCTCCGAGACGGTTGATCAGCCGAAATGGACCGCATTTTCAGCTGCATTTTTTGATGAAATAGAAAGACTTGCTCGAGCAGGTGAAGAGAGCGATGTTGAACGTTCCAAATCGATTGCTAGTTTTGGTGATATGATTTCAGCATACAGCGACGAAGACACCGAGTTGTTCAATCAAGCAGTCGATCAACACGCGGTGGAATTATCTTCGTACCCGATTATCGGCTTCTCGCCTGGATTGGTGTCACTCGAACGTTGGATGCAAGCTTCTTGGCCTACAGGGGTGGCTATGTTCCTGTATCTGGTCACTTTGGTTCTCGGTTTGGTCTATTTCGCAGTCAACCTGCCACGCTTGCGTCAAGCGGTCTGGGGAATGTTAGTCATTGCATTGGTGGTGCATACCATCGCGATTACCTGTCGTATTGCCATCACTGGTAGAGCTCCAGTGATTAATATCTATTCCTCCGCAGTATTCATCGGTTGGGCGGCTGTGTTGTTTGGCGTGCTGGTTGAGAGGATATTCCGGTACGGTGTTGGTAATCTGCTAGCTTCCGCCGCCGGTGCCCTGACCTTGTTGGTCGCTTATGGTTTGAATACCGGTGATACGATGCCCGTTTTGCAAGCGGTACTCGACACGCAGTTCTGGCTGGCAACCCATGTGATTACCGTTTCTCTCGGGTACGTCGCGACCTTGGTTGCTGGGACTTTGGGAGCAGGTTATTTGCTCGCGGGTTGGGTCGGCGTCGAAAAGACAAAGCTGCGAGATGTTTATCGTTGCATCTATGGAGCAACATGCTTTGGAATCTTGTTCAGTTTTGTCGGGACTGTTTTAGGTGGTCTCTGGGCGGATGATAGTTGGGGTCGGTTTTGGGGCTGGGATCCGAAGGAGAACGGGGCGTTGCTGATCGTGATTTGGAATGCACTCATGCTGCATGCCCGTTGGGATGGCATGGTGAGTGGACGTGGATTCGCCGTCCTCGCGATCGGAGGTAATGTAGTCACAGCGTGGAGTTGGTTTGGTACCAACGAGCTGGGCATCGGAATGCACAGCTATGGCTTTACTTCTGGTGTTCTGATGTGGTTGTCCATTTACATCCTCATGCAGCTAGCCTTTGTTTGTGCCGATCTGGTCATGCGATCGCTCAAGGTGCGGTTTGGCTCGGATGCTTCGCCGAGCTAGTGAGCGAACGTGGTCAGATGCTCATTTTTATAAGATGAAATTGAGCAGTGGCGATTGCTTCAAATTTTTTGCAGCTGGAATCCTGCGTTTCCGCTGCGTTGTGATCTTTTCAATGCCAGCGTTCTGGTGTTGTCTGCGGTATGAGGCCCTACCAAGACCTTGAGTCACTAGGACTATGGGCAGATCCCATTTGCTTGCGGGAATTGGCGATGCAGCGGTGGCATCACACTTTTACGCCAACGGATTTCAAGTTGGGTTTGCTCGTTTTTCGTGTTCGAGTCACGAGTGATAACACCAAATTACCAACACAGCGTTATCGATACAGAGTTGTTGATACAGGGTTGTGTGATAGACAGGCTGCCGAGGTCTCGGGTCTCGCTTCACTAAATTTATTGAGGTTGCGAGATGGTGGGGCCGCCACGCCAGTTATTGGCGGATCGAATACGAGGCTCATTCGTGGGCATCGGTCGACTGGGAGGAATCAAAACGTTCATTAACCAGTCAGTTTGATCAGACATCGGAACTGCGACACTGTAGCTGGGTGCTACAACGTTCAGGACACTCAACGAGTTCAATGTTTGCGGTGTTGAGAAGACAATTGGGAAGCCATCAAGACACAGTGCTACATTGGCAGGGAATCCTTCGTAACCCACCTCGTTACGACAAGTTCCCGTCAGATTGATCTGAGCATTGTTTACGTTGAATCCAAGTCCAAGGAGGTCGAAAGGGATGTCACCGTGTTGATCGATCAGGCGATCTTGGAGTCGAATCTCGAATCCGCAATTCTGATTTGCAGCCAGAAGCAGACTACGACCCATTTGGCCATTTTTTGCAACGATGGAACCTGAAATGTCACTTCGTTTGGAGTGCGGATCAATGCGACAGCGATCAAATTCAAAGGTTGCAGTTCCACTGAGGCGATGGGAATTTCGTTCAAATATCCGATCGAGCGCAACATCGGTGAATCGTGATCCACCAAGGTCAATCCACCAGTGTTTTTTTTCGATCTGCCATGTCATGGTGCCTGCGAATTCAGCATTAACGCCAAGTTTTTCCATTTCGGGGAGGAAGTCTGCGATCGCCGAGCAGGGCAGGGCAGTGCCTCGAGTGTCCAATGACCACCTCGTTGCCGGATGTTGGCCGCTTCGATCACGGCGGACCATGATGTTGATAGGGGTGTCATAAATGGAATTGGCAGGAAGGCAGGCTAAAGTCGCTTCTACCGCATTGTTGTGAGGAACGATCCATGCATCCACATCCTTCAAGGTCACTGCACCTGTGCGACTGTGCAGTGTCAAGTCATTGGCCGATGCTCGTATTGGTATGGCCGTTAAATCGGGGCGGCAGAGGAAACGCTGGTGAAGTAATTGCCAGATCCCTTTGAGTTCGGCGGCCTGAATTTCGGGCTGTTGCAGCAGAATGGTTACCTCACCTGCTTCAGTGATGTGTTCAATTTTGCGAATGCGCGCGATCTCGTGGGTCGTTTCTGGTTCTCTGATCGTGACACCAAGTAAGCAAAAACCTGAAGGTGTTGTTTTTTCAAAATCTTCAATTTCGATCGAAAGGCCAGTCGCCAACGAGAACTCAGCCTCCAAGTTTTGCAGTGCGTGCTGGTGATACCATGGCGTCCACGTCACCAATATGCACAGGCAGGTAAAGAGAGTGGGAACCGCGCAGCAGAATACGAACAGCAATCTTGCGATCGTTCGTTGAATTCGTTCGTGCATGGTTCATCCTGTTGGCGAATCGCCCAATCCGCACGGCGAGAATTTGTACGCGCGGAATGGTAGAGGCCAGAGGGAAGGCAAACGGCTTTCCTGCGAAGTCTGCCGATCTTAAGTCCCCGGGCGGAACCACCGATAGGTCGTTTTGAGTTGCTAGTGAATGATGGAAAGGTAGAAGGAGCATCGATTTGTGAACGCTCGTGCCTTGACTGGCGGTCGATGGTGGTATCTACCAATACCTCTGGATTAGGCGGGATTCTGAGCTCGTTGTTGGTTTTGCCATCATTTGATCGGATCACTTACGTTACGTGGGTGATGCTGAAGCCAACCTTTCGAACAAGTGTTAACACCCAATCAAGCATGCTTTGCTAGCAACTAGAATTAGTGTTTTTTGGTTTGGTGATGGTGCCTGACGACAGTTTTCAACAGCGATCGGTAGTCGTCATTGAGCCGCTGGGATTTCAGTATTTGTGTCTCGCATGGTGCCACCGGTGGACTGGACGATGAACTCGGGCAGCACTGCTTCATGCACGTTGGTAACCTGCCGTGGCTTCCCAATGTGTCCTAGGGAAGGCGTTTGCAGTCATATCAAATGGCTTCAGCGTGCGATGTTTTCATGGCTTGCGAGCCTATCCCAAGCTCTGATGCACGTCAGTGCTGTTATTGCATCGGATTTTTTCCGCCGGTATTTAACCGGGTGCGATACCTTTCCAGAAGAGACTGGTGCTGAAATTACTTGGAAAGTTTGCCAAGTGAAGATCGCCGTCGCAACGAACAGGCCTCAGTGTTTCGTTTCTACCGTTCGGCGCCTTGTGGTCGAAATGATGCAGTTGTCGTGGTAAGTCAGTTACGCTGTTCAGGTGAGCTGTGCCACCCATCTTTGCCAATTGTTTACTTCAGCAATGAATACAATGTGGGTCGTCAGTTTGTGATCAAAAACCGTGTGCCAATTGAAGTTCAAACAATTCTTTAACTTATCTTCCCGGTAGCAAATCAAAAGCAGGTTTGTCAGCTTCCGATCTTGTGAGGACAACTCTGGCCAAGTTTTTCTTTTGGGCGGTTCGTGGACGTTGCCAGAGCAGTTGACCGACTTGCGAGGTATCGCCTGCAGGATGATGGGACTCTCAAGTTGTTGGGTTTCACTGAGACAGAGGGGGGGCTTTAGGGCATACCGCGCTTTCACCAAGTGGGCGTTACTGATTGGCTCGTTGTTTTGAGTTTGAATCACTATTGGCCTATGAGATTGCGTTTGATGGAAGTTTGAGAAAAGTAGGCCGCTTAGCATTGCCAATGTATATTTCTGATTTTGTGACTGATTGAGCTTTTTAGTCCCAGTTACAGATCGAGACAGGACGAGTTTGCTGTCAGTCGTAGAATGAAGGCGTGACCTTTACCAACGTGTGACGGAGTATTTGACTATTAAGACAAGAGATCTAACGATGATACGATGGCTGGCGGCTTTTTTTTGTTTGTTGATATTTGCTGGGGTGGCCCCTGCAAAGCCTGCATTTGAGATTCGGGAGAAAATAACGTATTCCACGGTAGGTGATCGCGCGCTGTTGCTGGATGCCTTCATTCCGAATGCAGCGGGAACGCATCCGGCGGTGTTGGTCGTGCATGGTGGAGCTTGGCGAAGCGGAAATCGCAGGCAGTTGAGAGCTTATGCGACTGCGCTTGCCGAACGTGGATTTGTTTGTTTTGCGATTGACTATCGACTCGCTCCCAAGCACAAGTTCCCGGCACAAATCGAGGATTGTCGGATGGCGGTACGATGGATTCGGAAGAATGCTTCCCACTACAAAGTGAATCCTGATCGATTGGGTGCCATTGGATATTCGGCCGGTGGTCATTTGGTGTCGTTGTTGGCGACGACCGGAAAGCCACCGAGCGACACAAATGGGAATATCGACACACGCATTCAAGTAGCTGCTGCGGGGGGAGCTCCAACCGATTTTCGTTGGTTTCCGGATAACGGACGGTGGGCCGAGTTTTGGATGGGTGGCGATTTGACCAGTAAAAAAGAATTATTTCTGGCCGCTTCAACAGCCGCATTTGTTGATGCAGGGGATGCACCGCTTTTCTTTTTCAACGGTTCTGCTGATGAGCTTGTTCCGGAGGCTTGGACCAAGGCCTGCTACTTTGCGTTGAAGTCGGCTGGCGTGAAGACCGAGTTTTACAGCATCGCAAATGCGGGGCATATGCAGGCGGCGATGGACCCCGGTGCTCTAGAGAAAGCATGCGATTTTCTAGCCTCGGTACCGCCCAAGGCGATCCTTCTGCAGACTCGTCCAGCGATTCAGCCATTTCGAAAGATTTGGATCATGAGTGTTTTGTGGGTAAGCCAGTGGGGTAAGCCTCTACAGAAATAGCCGGCTGACAGGCTGCAGACCAAACTGCAGCAGAGGTGTGACTTGGGTCGTGCATGATTCGTGTTTTTTGACATCTCCAGATTGCGGTGGTTTGATTTGGAAGGATTTATTGTTTTCTACGTCATTGGGGCGGTTGTTTCAGCTCCGATCGCTACATTCAACGTCACCAGGCAAATTTCTGTTCGGAGTGCGTTGATCTCGCTTTGTTTACACCGATGAGGGGTTGGGACGCGGTTAAGACGAGTATCCTCGTCCCACGAATGGGGCATTGGGGTGGGCTATTGTGGTAAATCATGGGGCTGAATCCCGCTTTCCGTCTCAAAGGCCTTGAACAAAATGGGGTATTTACCATACGATGCGGGGCTCAGTGGCTCTGTACGAAAGCCAGCGCCAACTCCCTCAAACCATCTGAAAGACGCCATGAAAGACGGCATTCATCCAAATTACCAAGAGACGACTGTTACCTGCGGTTGCGGCAACAGTTTCCAGACTCGCAGCGTGCGGCCCGAATTAAAGATCGACATTTGCAATGAATGTCACCCCTTCTACACCGGAAAGCTGAAGTACGTTGATACTGCTGGACGTATTGATAAGTTCCAGAAGAAGTTTGCGGCAGGTACTTATGGCAGCCTTGCGGCGAAGGGCAAGAAGTAAACGACTGCTATTGGCATGAACCACGATCTCAGCCGCGCGGGTATCGCAACAGCGACCGTCGCGGCTGTTTTTTTAGAAGTATTCGAAGTGTGTGGTCACAATCTTAGCTCGATATGTCAAGTGACTGGTTGATGGGTCTTGTAGGCCCATAAATCGAGGCTAGGTGACCACGATCGCTCTCTATCGCATGAAAAAAACACCATGAGTGGATCAATACGCGACACGCTGGAAGACAAGCTGACTCGCTTTGAGCAGTTGGAGCGTGATATGTCCGACCCTGAGGTTCTCGGGAATGGCGCTCGGATGAGTGCGACAGCACGTGAGCATGGTGGATTGGCAAAGCTTGCTAATAAGTACCGGGAATTCAAGCGGCTGACCGACGAAATACATGACTGCAAGGAAATGGCAGAAGCGGCAGAAGATGCCGAAGAGCGTGATATGGCCGAGGGTGAAATCGAAACCTTACGTGGCCAGAGAGAAGAAATCTGGGAAGATTTGCTTTCGCTCACAGTGGGAGGTGATGACAGCCACCGAACACGGTGTGTCATGGAAGTTCGAGCTGGAACAGGGGGTGACGAAGCGGCATTATTCGCTCGTGATCTGTACGAAATGTACCGCCGTTACGCTGAGCACCGCGGGTGGAAGACGGAAGTCATGGACGCGAGTGCAACCGAGATGGGTGGTTTCAAGGAAGTCACTCTGACCCTCGAGGGTGAGGGGGTTTATCGTGATTTGCAGTACGAGTCTGGCGGGCATCGGGTGCAACGCGTGCCAGAAACGGAGACGCAGGGAAGAGTGCATACCTCTGCGGCAACGGTTGCAGTGATGCCAGAGCCTGAGGACGTTGAGGTTGAATTGAAGTCGGATGATTATCGAGTTGACAAATTTGGGGCTTCTGGTCCCGGTGGGCAGCATGTTAACAAGACCGAGTCAGCGATCCGTTTGACTCACCACGAAACCGGGATCGTTGTGCAGTGTCAAGACGAGAAGAGCCAGCATAAGAATTTGGCCAAAGCTCTGCGTGTGCTGAAAGCCAGGATTTACGAGAAGAAACGCGAAGAAGAGGCTGCCAAGCAGGCTGAGCAAAGAAAAGGTCTGATTGGATCGGGCGATCGTAGTCAGCGAATCCGCACCTACAACTTTCCTCAGAACCGTTTGACTGACCACCGAATCAACCTGACTCTCTATAAATTGGATCAGGTGATTGCCGGTGATCTTGCACCGGTAACCGATGCTTTGATTGAGTATGACCGCGATCAACTTCGCGGTGACATGATCGACTGAAAAAGCTGACTACCTAACACGGAGTTGCTCTTCAAATGTCAAAAGCGACCCCCGCTGCACGTTTGAATGAGGGAAAAAAAATGTCCGAAAGTCAAGACCAGCCTTGGACCGTGCTGCGTTTGCTGGATTGGACAACTGACTTTTTTAAACGTAAAGGAAGTGAATCGCCACGTCTTGATGCTGAGGTTTTGCTTGCTCATGCTCGTGATTGCGAAAGAATTGAACTCTACACTGCTTTCGCCGAGGAGCCAGAAGAAGAGCAACGTGTTGCTTTTCGTGAAATGGTACGTCGTCGTGGAGAGGGGATGCCGGTTGCACAATTGGTGGGTTACAGGGAATTCTATTCCTCCCGATTTCGAGTCAATGATGCCACGCTGATTCCGCGACCAGAAACGGAACACCTTGTCGTCGAAACTCTTGACTGTGCAAAGCAGTTTTCCCTGAACCGACCCCTTCAAATTATCGATGTGGGAACCGGTTCTGGGGTCATCGCGATTAGCGTCGCACAAAGTTGTGAGAATGCGGTAGTGACAGCCGTGGACATCAGTGAGGCCGCGTTGAAAATTGCGACTTGGAATGCACAGAAACTTGAGGTGGCCGATCGCATTAAATTTATGCAGAGCGATCTGTTGACCGCAGTAGAACAACCGGAACGTTTTGACATGATTTGTAGCAACCCGCCTTATGTCAGTGAGGCTGAGTACAAAGCACTGTCTCCTACGGTTCGAGACTTTGAACCTCGGGGAGCTTTGGTTTCAGGCCCTGAAGGAACAGAGGTGATCGCACAGTTGCTGGAACAAACTCCGGATCGACTGCAAATCGGTGGTCGTCTGATCATCGAACTCAGCCCAATGATCGCTGATGCCTGCCAAGCATTGGCTCTCGCAAATTCTGCGTTCGGTGACCTGCGTTTTATCAAGGATCTGGACGGTCATCGTCGTATTCTTTCGCTGCAGCGTACGTGATTGATATCCTCACGCAGGATGCAGGCTAGCGAATCGTGAGTGCTTTGTCGCTGATGTCTTTCCGGCACCAAGCTCCACGCCAACGGATCTCTTTGACGCCAGAATAGGCATTCAGTTTTGCTTGACTGATGGTGTTTCCCATGGCGGTGACGCCCAAGACACGGCCACCATTGGTCACAACCTGACCTTCGCTGATCTCTGTTCCTGCATGAAATACTTTGACATCTTCCAGTGCATCTGCGTTGGCCAGACCGCTGATTTCGCGGCCTTTGTCATAGTCACCCGGGTAGCCTTCGCTAGCCATCACAACGCATGTGCAGGGTCGCTCATCCCATTCCAGTGGGCCAATTTCTCCCAAGCGGCCCTCAGCGGCAGCTTCCAGTACCTCGAACAAATCTGATTTGAGCCGCATCAAAAGCGGCTGACATTCAGGGTCACCAAATCGGACATTGAACTCAAGAACTTTGGGGCCAGCTGGGGTGAGCATCAAACCGGCGTAGAGAATCCCCTTGAATGGTCGGCGGGCACGTTTCATGGCATGAACGACTGGTACAAGAACATCAGATTCAATCCTCCTCATCAAGTCTTCATCGACAACAGGCGTTGGGCAATAGGCTCCCATTCCTCCCGTGTTGGGTCCGGTATCACCATCGTGGGCTGGCTTGTGGTCTTGAGCGGCTGGTAGCGTCAAGATTGTTTCACCGTCGGTGATGGCTAGGACGCTCGCCTCCGGGCCGACCAGCTTTTCCTCAATGATCAACTCGTTGCCGGCTTCGCCGAATTCGCGGCGTGATGCGATCCTGTCGATCGCATCCAGCGCTTCGTTACGCGTGTCACATACGATCACGCCTTTCCCTGCTGCCAGGCCATCCGCTTTCACCACGACATGAACCGGTTCGTTGGGTTCGGCATAGCGATCCTTGATGTAGCGTTCGGCGTCTTCGCCGCTTCTAAAGGTCTGGTAGCTTGCTGTCGGAATGTTGGCGGTGTGAAGAAGGTTTTTGCAAAACACTTTGCTACCCTCCAGTTCTGCCGCCGCTTGCGAAGGGCCAAAGACTTTCAAACCCTCGGCATCCATGGCATCAGCCAGGCCTGCGACGAGAGGGGCTTCGGGCCCAATCACTGTGAGATCGATCGCCTGTTGCTTTGCAAATTGGATAAGACCCGGAATATCCGTGGCGGCTAAATCGACGTTTTCAGCGTCTTGAGCAGTTCCAGCGTTACCGGGCGCCACAAACACTTTGTCCACTTTTGGGCTTTGGCCAAGCTTCCACGCCAAGGCATGCTCACGTCCACCATTTCCAACCACCAAAACCTTCATCACGACTACCTAAATTTAGCGGGCAAATTTGCATGCAAATCGAATACAAGCTGCAATTTAAGGGCTGACGCCATGCTTCGACAGCCGACACCCGGTCAACCGGGGGAGCGGTTTTAAACTTCGTCTTAAGGGCTGATAGCGGTAGACAATCTTCCGCTAGTGAATACAATTCAAACCGTCCTGCCGAGGAAAGTTGTTCTGCTGCTCATCCCACCACCCTACCACTTGGGCAGCGCTTTCATCGCCAAAGACTAATTAAATGGGTGGCGATCGAGGGTTTTCGATGCCTTTTCGGTCGCCACTCTTCCTCTTTGGCATGAACAATCACCTTCTGATCTCATTTTTGTCACTTGCGATTTGATGCCTGTGCAGCTCATTTCGTCGGTTACACTGGGCAGGTAGTGGTTGAGTATCAACCCATCCAAATGTAAAGCCCATCAGATCCCTCGAGAGGAGAGACACCGTTGAAGATTTTGATGCTACCCGCTGTTGCGTTGCTGCTAATTCATTCCATGCCAGCAACGGCAGAGACAGGCGACCTGAAAATTCACTTCGAATACGGCGGTGATGCACCAGCCCCAAGCGCCATCGACGTCAACAAGGATGTTCAGTTCTGCGGCAAATCCAAGCTTATGAACGAGCGTTTGTTGGTGAACCCGAAGAACAAGGGTGTTAAAAATGTTGTGGTGTACGTATACACCGGCCGCGGTGGCTCTAAGTTGGATGCTGTTCCAGCTTCGAACAAGACGCTGACATTGGCAAACAATGCCTGCCGCTTTGAGCCACACATAGTCATAGCGCAAACTGGTGACACTCTGAAGGTTACCAATCCTGACGCGGTTGGCCACAATGCCAATCTGGGTTTCTTCAATAACAAACAGCAGAACTTCACTATCCCTGCAGGTCAGGAAAAAACCGTCGCTCTCGAGGAAAGTGAGCCGGCTCCGATTCCCGTCGACTGCAATATCCACCCCTGGATGAAGTCGTATGTCGTTGTATTGGACCATCCCTTCGCCGCTGTCAGCGATGAAAATGGTGTCTTGACGATCAAAGGTTTGCCAGCTGGTGAGGAGCTTGTTTTCCGCGTTTATCACGAGGCTGGTGGCATCAAGGAAGTTGAAATTGATGGTAAGTCGGAGGAGTGGAGCCGCAGTCGATTTAAGGTCGATGTCAAGCCGGGCATGAATGATATGGGCACCGTGGTGATCCCGGCAGATGCTTTGAGTGCTGATTGATGTCGACCAGTCGTAAGGTCATGAGGCGTCAAAGGTCTTAGCGGCGAATCTTTCCAATCTCTGGTGGGGATTTCTTCACCAGAGCGTTGGGTGCATCGTTTGGACCGTTCTAAAGCCGATTGTTTTTAATGCCCTGTGAGTCCTGCTGCTTCCCAAATCGGTAGATCCCGAACGCGTCACGAAATTCTCTTTCGTTAAATTGACGCTCGCAGTAGGCATTTTCTTTGCTGTGGCCGGTCGGACGCCAAACCTTTTTTGCAAATTACTGCGTAAATATCCGGTAATCCTGCATAATGCACAGGTGTTCGGTGCCGCCGGAAAATCGCTTTGCGGATCGATCACAGGAATTGTCGTCGGTAAGGGTGCGACAATGGGTAGCGTTTGCGGTGCAGGAGCGTTCACGGTTCAATTGTTGTTGAGTGGCGTGCCACTCGATTTTGTTTGAAGTCTCTTTTTTGGCAGTCCTGTGCGTATTGCATTTCTACTCGCTGTTGTTTGCCTTTTGGTTGGGTGCGACTCCCGATTCGATACCTTTCAGCCGAACGATGTGTTCTCGCTAGCCTTGGCAAAGACGCGGTCAACTTCGACTGAATTAGCCAGCCGAGACACAAGCCGCGTTGTAGAGGATTTGTACGGAACACCTGACGAACCGCTGTGGCCAGTCTCACAGGCGGCGAAAAGTCCTCTCAGTGATGAGCGTAACTTGCTTCGGTCGAGCGGGCCGGTGAGCAGCGAAAAAGACGGCACTCACCTTGGGCTGTTCCGCGAACATTGCGTCACCTGCCATGCCTTGGAGGGAAGTGGAGCAGGACCTGCCAGTGTTTTCCAAAATCCCTATCCACGTGACTTCCGACATGGTGTCTTCAAGTGGAAGTCCACGGAGCGTGGCCAAAAGCCGACACGTCGCGACCTACGTGAGTTGCTCATCAAAGGCATTCCGGGAACGGCCATGCCTTCATTCGCATTGCTGGACCCCGACGACCTTGATGCGTTGGTCGATTACGTGATCTTTCTTTCCACGCGGGGTGAAGTAGAACGGAGGATGATTGCAGCAGCGATCGATGAATTGGACTACAGCGAGACTTCTCCAGCACAAGGGTTGATTTTGAGCAGTCAGAGCGATACCGAAGGCGGACAAGTTGTTCAGGAGGTAATGGACCGAGTTCACAAAGACTGGGAAGAGGCGAATAGTCACGAGGTGGCTGTGCCGTCTTTTGCCGAACTGTCTGGCGAGCAACTGGCTGCCTCTGTAGCGAGAGGTAGCGATTTTTTTCATGGTCAGGTGGCCAACTGTGCCGGTTGTCATGGGCCAGGGGGTGATGGGAGTCTTCCGACACTCGACTACGATGATTGGACAAAAGAGTACACCACAAGAATTGGTTTGACTCCAAGTGACCGCGAAGCGATGAAGCCATTCAGAGATGCCGGTGCCTTACGACCCCGAAAGATTGCTCCCCGAACACTTCGGGATGGGGTATTTCATGGTGGAGGTGATTCGGCATCCCTTTATCGACGGATCACGCAGGGGATCGCTGGTACGCCAATGCCAGCTGTCGAAGTCGTTAGTGAACCAAATGGGAAAGGATTGACGACTGAGCAAATTTGGGATCTCGTTAGATATGTACAGCAATTATCGACGTCGCAGTAAAGTAAAATGATGTACCAGGAATTGTGAGAGTGCCGAGATCGGAACACTGATGACAGATCAACCACAGCGAACAAAGCAGTTCTATCGCTCCTGCGGTGCCATCGTGGGGTTGGCGTTGGGTTACGGCGTCATGTCACTAACCGGGTTTACCGGCATGTTTGCATCCGCGTTTTTCTGGGGAACTGGCTGCGTAGTTGGCGGGATTGCTGCTGAGCAATTATTTCATTGGAACAGCAATCAAGGCCGGTGAGCGAAACATGGCATCGAAATACACTCTTGCCGATAAGAAAGAGTCAACGCGGCTCGTCCATCGCCTCTGCGTATTATTGGTGTGTCTGGTTTGGCCGCTCATCTGGGTCGGCGGCTTGGTCACAACCTATGACGCCGGGATGGCGGTTCCGGACTGGCCGGGGACCTACGGCTATAACCTCTTTCTATACCCCTACAAAACTTGGCTATTGGGGCCGTTTGACTTGTTCATTGAACACGGCCATCGTTTACTGGGAGCAGTTGTCGGTCTAGTTGCCTTCTCAATTGTCATTTCAGCGTATTTCAAAGAGTCACGACGATGGGTGTTTGTCCTCACCATTGGCCTGCTTATTGCTGTCATTACGCAAGGGCTTCTCGGTGGGATGAGGGTTGTCCTGGGTGATCGCACTTTGGCGATGGTTCACGGCTGTTTCGGGCCTGCATTCTTTGCCCTTAGCGCCGCCACCGCGGTGATTACAAGCCGCCGCTGGAACGAGTATCTGGCCTGCGAGCCTGCGATGAACATCGGCTCAGGCGTTGTCGCACTGTTCGCGACAATTCCGGTATTGAGCTATTCGCAGTTGCTTTTAGGTGCACAACTACGGCACGTGCAGCCAAATGCCGCACCTGGCAGTTTTGCGATGATTGTCGCCATCCATGTGCTCGTCGCGTTTTTTCTATGGTTTTTCACGATTGCGGCTTGGCTGAAGATCCGCCGCTGCGGCGATTTGACGCTGTCGAGGCCAGCAGGATTGTTGATAGGATTGGTGGCTATCCAGATCGGCTTGGGCGTGGGAACATGGGTTGTGAACTATGGTTGGCCATCCATTTTGAGTTGGGTGCCAGGTTCGGCCGGATTTCTGGTCCGTGCCAAAGGCTTTTCCGACTCAATCATCGTGACCTCGCATGTGGCAACCGGATCATTAATTTTGGCACTCTCTGTTATGCTTTGGGTTCGACTGTTGAGGGTGCGTCATTGTCGTAAGCATATGATCGAACGATCGACCACCGAACAACCGGCCTCCATCCGGCCGCGCGAAAAAGAACACAAAACAAACGATTCGCTCCTTGAACCAGCCTCCGCGTAGGTGGCTTCCACAAAAATCATGGCAACGGACCTACTTTCAGCTGATACGGCGACAACGGCGGGGGCCGCAGTACGCTCGGGAGAGGCTCTGCCGCAAAAAGGTAGTGTGCCTGTCGATGTGTCAGCAACTGATTCCGGTGACAACACGGATAGGGGTTTGAGAATAGATGCTGCGTCGAAAAACGAGGAAGGGCAGGGCGGTTACAAATTCACTTCTGAGGACAGCGGTTCGGTCGAGGGAAGGGCAGCGGGATCGCGTCTGTGGTCCGATTTGCTGCAGCTGACGAAGCCTCGGATCGTCGTCATGATTCTCGTGACCACTTGTGCCACAGCAATGATTGGGGCTTCTGGGCTCGTTAATGCGGGTACTCTGTTCTGGTTGTTGCTTGGCACTGCTGCGATCGCTGGTAGTGCTGGCGCAAGCAACCAAATTTGGGAGCGAGTGATTGATTCGCGAATGACAAGAACGGCGAATCGGCCGATTTCATCTGGTCGAATGTCACCCACGCCCGCAGTCATTTTCGCTACGGTTCTAGGAGTCATCGGTACCGCCATACTCGCTTACCGCTTCGGGGTAACCCCTGCTGCCGTCGGGGTTGCCACATGGCTGTTGTACGTGCTGGTTTACACGCCGATGAAGGTTCGCACCGCGTGGAATACGACGGTGGGTGCGATTGCAGGAGCTATTCCGGTCTTGATTGGGTACACCGCGGCAGGTGGTCTACTGACTGACGGGACGGGTTGGCTGTTGGTGGGTGTTCTCGTCGCTTGGCAGTACCCGCACTTCATGGCGATTGCTTGGATGTACCGTCGGCAATATCAGGAAGCAGGATTCAAAATGACGACCACCGAAGAACCGACTGGGCGGAGCGCGGGCTGGCAAAGCATCGTTGGTTCTGCGGTTTTGATCGGTATGGGTGTCACGCTTTGCTGGTTGCGCTTGGGTATTACGGGGGCGATTGTGGGATCGATTGCGGTGATTGCGGCTGCGTGGCCAATGCTGCTTGCTTCGATACGTTTTGCAAATTCTCCTGATGATAAATCCGCTCGTAAATTGTTGCGTTCTTCGTTGCTCGTCCTTCCTGCAGTGCTGGCTGTTGTCACATTGCGTCTCTTTTGGTGAGTGCTCCGGTGGGCGACAGCGGATTGCTTGAGCCGCAAGCTGTATGCACGGTGCGGAACTTGCATCATCACTACGGTGAGCATCACGCACTTCGTGGTATCGATATTGATATCCGCCCCGGGCGGGTGTTTGCGCTGCTTGGTCCCAATGGCAGTGGGAAGACAACGCTCTTTCGTCTTCTGTGTACGCTTTTACCGATTCAGCAAGGTCAAGTTCTGGTTGGTGGCTTCGAAAGTACCAGCCAGCCACTGCGCGTACGTCAGCAAATTGGAATTGTGTTTCAATCTCCAAGCCTCGATATGAAATTGACAGTCGATGAAAATATTGCCTGCCAAGGAGCACTGTATGGAATTCACGGTGCAGAACTGCGTCGGCGTCGAGACGCATTGCTGGAACAGTTGGATCTGTTGGATCGGCGGGATGATCGATGTCAGGTGCTCTCTGGTGGATTAAAGCGGCGAGTAGAACTGGCCAAGGGAATGTTGCATCAACCGCGGTTGCTTTTGCTCGATGAACCCAGTACCGGGCTGGATCCGTCAGCCCGTCTGAAACTTTGGGATGCCATTCGTGAAATGGCCGGTCAGGGCATGGCTGTGTTGTTGACGACACACTTGCTGGAAGAGGCTGATAAAGCAGATGACATTGCAATCATGTCACAGGGGAAATTGATTGCAGAGGGAGCACCCAGTGATCTACGGGCGGAGATGGGCGAAGGGGTGATCACCATCGTGGCAAATGATACTTTGCGGGCAGAAAGTATCCTTAGAAACCAACTTGGACTGACTCCACAGAGATTGCATCATCAAATTCGTTTGAATGTTGAGTCGCCTGCAAAACTAGTACCTGTTCTGGTTGAAACACTAGGTCAGGAAGCACAGTCGATCAGTCTCGGGCGACCGAGCTTGGAAGATGTTTTCATTGCCAAGACTGGGGAGGTGTTCAATACATGAGTACCTTTAATTCGAGAATGGTCGACGGCTTGGTAAGCTGCCGGGCGAGAACTTGTATTCCAGAGGGGCAGTTGGGGCAGGGAGCATTGAGCCAATGAACTCATCGCCCAAGTCCACCACTGAATCGCCTGTCGCGAACAGTAAGGAGTTACCTACGCGTCGATTTCGTGTAGGAATGGCAGCTGCTTGGATGTTGGCAAAGCGGGAGTGGGTACGGTTTTTCCGCCAGAGGAATCGAGTCACGGCCGCCATTGCTCAGCCACTGTTGTTTTGGCTGTTGTTCGGAACAGGTCTGAACGGCGCTTTTCAAAGTGCAGGTGAGCTCAATTTCCTGCAGTTTTTCTTGCCAGGCACTCTGGCACTGATTGTTCTTTTCACAGCTATTTTTTCGACGATTTCCGTTATCGAAGACCGCCGGGAAGGTTTCATGCAGGCAGTCTTAGTCTCTCCGGTGGGGCGATGGCCCGTGCTGGTTGGCAAAGTTCTTGGCGGCTCGGCGATCGCGTGGGTTCAGGCTGTCTTTTTTCTTTTGCTCGTCTGGGTAATAGGAACCGCCGATCCCGGTGGCGCCGTGTTGCCCTTATTAGGGCTGTTGGCTCTGGTAGCACTGGCGATGTGCGGTCTCGGCATGATTGTTGCGTGGCCAATGGAAAGCACACAGGGATTTCATGCCATCATGATGCTCGGTTTGATGCCAATGTGGCTTCTTAGTGGTACCTTCTTTCCGATCCCTGCTTTGGGGCCCGATGCAAGTATCGGGCAATGGATTCTTGGTGCTATCATGCGGGCCAATCCATTGAGTTACTCAATGGTCGAAATGAGGCGTTTGCTGTTTCCTGAAATTGATTTTTCCGTCGCGGGTTTCGCACCTTCCTCCACGGTTTGTTGGGCCGTTACTGTGTTGGCAGCCTGTGCTACGTTGGTTGTTGCATGGCAACTGATGAGGGGAAGCCGCAAAGTAGATGTGATTGTTTAAAGGGCTTGTAATGCGAACTGCTTGGAATATTACTTTGATTCTGTTGGCTGGTGTCGGCTTGGGGCTCATGATACGTCCCTACCTGAAACAAACAAACGTAGAGCAACCAGGGCCGGGTGATGTGGTGTTCAGGAATGACGGTAGCGATATCAAAGACGACCCCGATGCACTTTCCAATATCCAGAATCCTGATCCCAGCCATCCACCAGAAGATGAAGAATGGCTCAGCAGATTTGAGTTGATTGAAAGAAATGGACAACTCGTCAAAAGTGAACAGCTGTTGGGTCAGCCGTATGTGGTCAGCTTCTTTTTCAGTACCTGCCCAAGTATCTGTGTTCAACAAAACCAGAAATTGAAAGAGCTTCAGGATGCCTTCCAAGGGGAAGAGGTCCGGTTCGTTGCGATCTCGGTGGACCCAGAGACGGACACGCCAGAGGTGCTCACAGAGTATGCGGCCAGATTTGGCGCAGACGCGGAACAGTGGCTATTTATGACGGGGGATCTGACCTATATCCGAAGGATCGGAGGCGAGATTTTTAAACAACCAGTGAATAAGCAATTTCACACTGAGCGATTTGTTCTAGTCGATCCGGAGGGGAAAATCGAAGGATTTTATAACTGGCCGGATAAGCCGCAATTTGAAAAGTTGCAGGAGAAGATTCGAGAAATGATCAATGGAGGAAAGTCATAATGTGGGAATTTCTAGCCGACAATTTACCGCATCTCACTGCGGCATTGAATTTGACCGCCACTGTGCTTTTATTGATGGGCTTGGTCAGTATTCGACGGGGTAGGGCACGACGGCACAAGACCATGATGCTTTCGGCCTTGGGGGTCAGCGCGGTCTTCTTGTCGATGTATTTGCTACACAAAGTTTCGCTCTACATGACGATCGGCGAATTCAATAACAAGTTCCCAACCGATACTGATGTGGCACCACTTTCAGCACGCTACACGTATTATGGGATCCTGATCACCCATCTTATGCTAGCAATCATTGTGCCTGTTCTTGCGTTACGTGCGATCTTCTTGGCGATGAAGGGACGTATCGCAGAGCATAAGCGATTAGTACGTTTCGCATTTCCTGCTTGGATGTATGTTTCGGTTACCGGCGTACTTGTTTATTTGATGCTTTATCAGTTTTACGGCTGAATAGGAAGCAAATTTTGATTTCGGCTCAAGTTTCTCGCACTTATTGCCGATATCCATCTTCCGCTCAAATCTCGTGATTTCCTACCCTCTGTCGAAGTCGTCTATCTGACTCGATGGGGCGAACGTCATTGAGCGGGCTGTTTTTAATTCGATTAGTTCTTTGCTTAATTCTGACGGGAACACCGTGCGCGTTGGGGCAGGGGCTTCCGATCGGTCAGGATGCAGCATCCCAGCAGAACGCAATGAGTGGTCAGATCCCGACGATCTTTTCCAAGAGTGGTAGTTCTCTTCCAATTTTAGAGAACACTCCCCTAGAGGGGCTGGGTGGCGGTCCTGAGTCGTGGACCAGTCCCGAGGGGCTTAGCAGCAGTCTTCAAGTACTGTTGTTGTTGACGGTGTTAAGTTTGGCGCCTGCTGTTCTGCTGATGACGACCTGTTATGTCCGTATCATCATTGTGTTGGGTTTGCTAAGGCAAGCTATTGGACTGCAGTCGCTACCTCCAAGCCAAGTGATGACAAGCATTGCGCTTTTCATGACCTTATTCGTGATGTCGCCTGTGTGGTCGCGTGTTTACAACGATGCGATCAAGCCGTATACGGATCCCGAGATATCCATGACGATGGAGGAAGCGTATGAGGCTGGCTCGATCCCGATTCGGGAATTCATGTCCCGACAGATTGACGTTGCGGGCAACCATGATGACGTGCATCTCTTCTATCAATATATGGATCCAGACGCACCGTTGCCCAGCAGTTTTGAAGATGTGCCTCTAAGAGTGTTACTTCCGGCGTACATTTTGAGCGAACTGAAGACAGCATTCCTGATGGGGTTTCAGATTTATCTTCCCTTTCTGATCGTGGATCTTGTGGTGGCTAGCGTCACGATCTCGATGGGCATGTTGATGTTGCCACCTCAGGTTATTTCCCTGCCTTTCAAGTTACTGCTGTTTGTTTTGGTTGATGGTTGGCGTTTGGTAGTGCAAATGCTGATGGACAGCTTTGGGACGATGCTTTGACGGAGTGTAAGAATTGATGGATGCTGCTACAGCAGTTGATTTATGTCGTGAAACCCTTATGTCAGCAGTGATCATCGCTGCGCCAGTTTTATTAGTTGGCATGGCTGCAGGTTTATTGGTGGGATTGATGCAGGCGTTGACCCAAGTTCAGGATCAAACGGTTGCATTTGTTCCGAAGATTTTGGCGATGGCGGCTGTGCTTGTTGCCTGCCTTCCCTGGTTGCTGACAAGAATGGTCGATTTCACGAGGGTGGTTTTTGAGAATGCAGGTTCACCCTGATGGAGATGTTGACCAATTGGTTGATGGAGCATCTTGTGCTTGGCGTTTTGGTCATGACACGGATGAGCGCGTTGTTGATGTCGATGCCATCGGTGGGAGTGGGCGTTCCAAAACGCATACGTGCTTTCTTGGCGATCACTTTGACAGCATTGGTACTTCCTCCAGTAGCGAGTGAAACACCGATTCAAAATCTTCCACAAATCGACAATCTGGTTGAACTGGCGATTGCGATCGTAAGAGAGGGTTTGATTGGTTTGTTGATTGGCGCCACCGTGCAGTTGATCATCACCGGACTACAAATGGGCGGTGAAATGATTACCAGTACGGGTGGAATGCAGTTGGGTGATGCGGTTGATCCAACTACATCCAGCAGCATGCCATCAGTCGCTCGTTTGGTCGGTTTGTTAGTAACCGCCGTGATGTTACTTGTGGGCGGCCATCGGATTTTGTTGGGTGTGCTGCTTGACAGTTTTCATGCGGTGCCGCCTGGGCATGTGGTGTTCCACGATTCGATGATGAATTTGGTCGTGGGGCAATTATCCGCGGGAATGGCATCGGGCGTTCGGATTGCAGCGCCAGTCATAGCGGCCTTGCTGCTAAGTAACCTTGTCACCGGGTTGATCAGTCGCACGTTACCCCAAATCAATGTTTTGGCGATTGGATTGAGTATCAATGCTTTGGCGATGCTTGTGGTTTTGAGCGTGACCATCGGATCCGTGGGCCTCGTCTTTCAAAGTGAACTGGCGACGGTCGCCGCAAAATTAAGTCGTCTCTGGTAGCCATGAATCGAGTTAGGAGCTAATCGAAAATGGCTGATTCCAGTGGTGATAAAAAGCATTCAGCAAGTGAACGGCGAAGACGTCAGGCCCGTGAAGAAGGGCAGGTTGTTCGCAGCCAGGATTTAACATCCGCTGGCATGTTGCTGGCAGCTGCCGGCACTTTGTGGATGTTTGGGCCGCCAGCAGCTGAGCATCTGGCAGCGGCTCTTGTCGATGCACTGTCTCTACCGCGCATGGAGTCGCTCGGAACCAATGACGCTGCAAATTGGCTACTGGGGTATGCAGGGCGTCTTGCTCTTGCAGCTGTCCCGCTTTTGCTCGCAATGTTGATAGCTGGCGTGCTTGTCAACGTGACTCAGACTGGTGTTGTTTTCAGTACCAAAAAAATCATTCCCAAATTGAGCCATATCAGTCCACTTTCAGGAGTGAAGAAAATTGTCTCACTTCAAGGTGTAGCGAGACTGGGATTTGGACTTTTCAAGGTCGCTGTGATTGCAGTTGTTGCCTTCTTTGCTGTTACCTATTACGGCGATGCCATTTTGCAAATGGGAGAATTGAGTGTCCCCCAAATTGCATCTACTTTGTTTAGCTGCCTGCTCGGAACCTGTGTTTGGATTGGCTTGGCTCTTTTCGTCTTGGCAATTCTTGAATTTGCTTTTCAAAAATGGAAGCATGAACAGGATTTAATGATGACAGACCAGGAAGTTCGGGATGAGCTGAAAGAAACGGAGGGGGATCCACAGGTAGCTGCCCGACGAAGAATGGTGCAACGGCAAATGATGATGCAACGTGCCGAAAATGAAGTTCCCAACGCTGATGTGGTGGTCAGTAATCCAACTGAGCTGGCAATTGCGATTCAATATGATCCCTTAACCATGCCCGCGCCAGTCGTCGTCGCCAAAGGGGCAGGGGGAGTGGCCCAGAAAATCAGGCGTTTGGCATTGGAAAATGGAATTCCAGTGGTTGAACGCAAACCATTGGCACAGGTTTTGTACAAAACGGTCGAGGTAGGTGATGTAATACCCGCTGATCGGTATCAGGCGGTGGCCGAGGTGCTGAGATATGTTTATCAGTTGCAGGGGAAGGATATTCCCGAGGCTGCTGCCTGACCCCAGCGGGTTTGGTTTTTCAACTCAGGGAAAGTAGTGACTCAGAATTTTGTGGGGTTTTTCCTCGCAAAATCTCTGATGTTTTTTGCGAAATGCCGCTCTATAGTTCTGAGATACTTCAAGAGCAGCCTTCGATTGCCTTTTTGAAAAAAAACGAGGAACCGTTGACGTTCCCGGGCTTTTTTGCCTAACATACTACTATGCGAAATCAAACTTTCGACCTATTGCTCCTACTAATTGAACGCCAAACAGGCGGCTGATGAGGGTTTGGATAGACCGTTGAGGTCTTTCGCACGACAAAACAACGAACCCGAGTCGCCCAGCGACTCGGGTTTTTTTTTTCTGTCGCTGGCTAATAAACAACTGTTCAAAGGTAATACCAGAAATGTCGCATCCGAATCCGGCCCATGCAGCCAACAGCGATGAAACCGATCAGTCCGAGCCACGAATGATTCGTATTTTTGATACCACTCTCCGCGATGGTGAGCAGTCACCTGGTGCGAGTATGAATCTTGCCGAAAAGCTGGAGGTAGCCCAGGTCTTGGCTGAGATGGGCGTCGACATCATCGAGGCCGGTTTTCCCATCGCATCACCTGGCGACTTTGAAGCAGTCAAGCAGATAGCTCAGACTGTCAGAGGCGCGACGATTTGTGGTTTGGCACGTTGTAGTGACAAAGATATTGATGCTGCGTGGGAGGCCGTCAAGTATGCACCCAGTTCACGCATTCATGTGTTCTTGGCAACCAGTGCAATTCATCGTGAATTCAAGTTGAGAATGAGTCCGGATGAAATTATTGAGCGGGCCGTTGCTGGGGTGAAACGTGCTGTCAGCTACTGTGATGATGTCGAGTTCTCACCTGAGGATGCCTGCCGTACCGAGAACGACTTTCTGTGCCAAGTCGTTGAGGCAGCGATCGACGCTGGGGCGAAAACCGTAAATATTCCTGATACCGTTGGTTATGCGACACCAGGAGAGATTTATGATCGCTTTCGAATGTTGCAGGATCGCGTGCCGAATATTGGGAAGGCGGTTGTGAGTACGCATTGTCACGATGATCTGGGAATGGCCGTAAGTAATAGCATGGCCGCGGTTGCAGCGGGTGCGGGCCAGATTGAATGCACCATTAATGGAATCGGGGAAAGAGCGGGCAACGCAGCATTAGAAGAGGTTGTGATGGCACTTCAGACAAGAAATGATTTTTATCGGTGTACTACGAATATCGATTCCAAACGTTTGGTTCCGGCGAGCCGCTTGGTAAGCAAGACAACCGGAATTCAAGTGCAGCGTAACAAGGCGATCGTAGGGAAAAATGCGTTTGCGCATGAATCAGGAATTCACCAGGATGGCATGCTGAAAGAACGCAGTACGTACGAGATTATGTCGCCTGAAGAGGTTGGGTTTTCCAAGACGGACCTGGTTCTTGGAAAGCACAGCGGCAGAGCGGCATTGGCTGATCGGGCAAAGACACTTGGCTTCACGTTGACTGGTGAGCAGTTGCAGGTCGTCTTTGAACAGTTCAAGTCCTTGGCTGATAAGAAGAAGGAAATTTATGATGGAGACATCATTGCATTGGTGCAGCAGCAAATCAGCGGAAGTGTCGACGAGCAATGGACACTCGTGGATTATGTCGTGACCAGCGGGAAGTCACGGCAGCCCCATGTTGAGCTGACCCCGTGCTGCGGTGATAAAGAAGCGACAGAGTGTATTGAACTAGGCGATGGTCCTATTGATGCGGCTTTTTGGGCGGTGGAAAAAATCACTGGCATTGAGGTCGTCTGCAAAGATTTTCGCGTACGCAGCGCAACCCTCGGGCGTGATGCGATCGGCGAAGTGAACCTGGAGGTTGAGCACAAAGGACGTACTTACCGTGGAGTCGGGGTGAGCACGGATAGTGTCGAGAGCACGATTTTAGCAATGCTCAATGCAATCAACAGGATTATCTCTGAAAAGTCCCTGCCGCAGGATTAGTCAGCGTGAAGCCGACGGCATTAGCATTGAAGCGGAGTTGCAAAATTTGGCATTGAACTCGACGGATTTTAGACCCGCATTCATTTCATTGAGACGTCCTCCTAGTCGTCGGCGGATGTTGTGTTCTCGTCATCATTGGACGGTGGGAATTTTAATTCGCCTGTGGTTGGGTCAGGTCGAAGCAGTAATGATTCTTCATCGACTTCGAAGGAATCTTCTCCTCTCAGCATCTGAATGTCCGGATTTGTGGTCGGCTCTGAGTCCGTTCCCAACACGTCGCCCACATCCAGTGGCTCTGGATCAATCTCAGACGCGAGTTCATCCGTCGTCGGGTGACTCTGTTCGATAGAATCATCGAATAGTTGTACGTCGTCCGCGTTGGCTGATTGAATTTCCTCGTGACTGGGGAGCGGGTCGAGTTCATCCTCGCTAATCATCGAGATTACTGAAGGATTTTCATTGGATGTGATGGAATCATTGGTAATTGATTCAGTTGTTGCTGGCTGAGTCTTGTTTCCTGTGGTGGGCCTTGGGAATATCTCGTCCACATTGCTTCGCAGGATTTGGCGGCCAAGTTCGATTGCACGTTCCTCGCTCCAGCCATTTCCTTTTACAAAATGGTCCGTCAGGATGCCTGAGAGAATCTGTCGATACATATCAAACTTGGGCCAGACGAATTCCAGCTTGTAGGCATCACTGTAATAAGCAATCTGTTTCGTTTGTGGAACTGCCTCGAGTCTTGCTGTCGCGTCTCTCGCGATGAACGAAGGTGTGTTGCTGTACCACCAGTGTCCATTCGTTATTACATTTGGGAAAATCCATGCGTAGCTGACAAGCTCCTGGTTTGTGACACTCGCCAAGACAGAGATGGGAAATTTTACTTGTGGGAATGAGTTGAAGAGTTCACGATACTGAATCAGCGAAACCCTGCTGTCGTAAAGGTCTTGCCCTTGGTACACGCCATCTGGATAGACACCACGATTGACACCGATCATCAGATCAAATGGCAGGCCGTACTCATCACACAATTCTGCAAGTGTCCAAAACACACTGCGGGAAAGAGCTGTCTGGTGAGCTGGGTCTGCCATGACACCATGGAGAAGCACGTCACTTAACGCCGTGGTCGCACGGCCATCACTGACACGCGTGGGGGAAAAGTCTGGGGGCAAAGAAATTGCACACGCACGTGCTCCGCGACCCACGAAGTGTTCGAATCTTTGACGCAGCGATTCACGAAGGTTGGCAAGGGAACCATTCAGTTCGATGCCGGTGCATGCGGCCAAACGCTCTCTTGTCTCGGATTTGGAGAGATGGAAAACAAGGTCGTCCGTTCGTAAGCACGGAATGTACGTGTCACTGTCAAATCCCTCAAGTTCATCGTCGAAGTCATTCGTCAGAAAAACAGCCTCGACATTACTTTGGTCAAGAACCATCTGAGGCCAGTCCGCAAGTTTCATCTGCTTTTCAGACGTTTCGAATACTTCTTCCCAATTGGATCCATCCAGTCGCTCACCAGTGAAACCAAAAAACTTGCGGCAAATTTCAATCAGCCATCGATATTGCGCTGTGTTTGCAAGGGGGGAGAGGTTGGTTACCAGCCGTCGGACCAGTTCTCGACGGCTGAGGCCATCTTCCTCAATTTGTTCTTTAGGCATTCCAGCTGAATGCGCAAGCTCAGTGTAGTAGTGATAACCAAGCAAATCTGCCAGCGTGTTGGATGCTGGTGCATGAGGGTTGATATGAGTGTGTGGGTCTATCAGGCGGATGGAAGCAATGGCTTCGTAGATGGAATCGCGAACGGTGTCAGTCATGGATGGAATTTTGGCCACGAGTCAGAAAAAATTGAACCCACATCGGCACGAGTTACTGTTCACAGGATACCGATTTCCGGCATCCGGCGGGGTGACCCGTAGCAACAGTTTCTCGAGCTGGGGAGGTTCAACAATGGGGGTTGAGGAACTCAAACATAAGGATTAGGCACGTTTTGCGTCTTGGAAATAGATCGTGTTGGCAGCTTTCTTACGGAATTCATGTCTTTTTGAGGTCGCCTCTGCGCTACAATGTAGTGACCAAAAGAGCCGAAGCCATTGCTTAAGAGAGGTTGCTCCCTCACCAAGAGTAGTCTTCCTCCACGTTGTTCTCCACGTTGCCTCAATGAACCATGACCCATCATCAAGCCGACCGCATTCTGAACTGGATGATGGTGTAGATGGCTCGCTCTCTTCGGTGACACCCTCATCGGTGACACCCTCATCGGTGACACCCTCATCGGTGACACCGAGTGACAGCCTTAGCCCAAACCAAATTGCAGAGGGCTTGGACGAAAATGTGTCGAACATTGACATTCGAACTCGGGCCTCCGAGAGTGAAGTGAAGCAGCAGGTAGATATCAAGCAGTCGGCGGGTTCCAACTCAACAGGGCAAATGATTGCGAGCCCCGAACGGTCTGGTGAAGGCTCATGTGAAGCAATTGGGACAAGCGGACCTCGGAATGAATTGTCTCTTTCGGGTTGTTGTGAATCGCCAGAACATCCCAAGTTGCGGCTTGGTCATGGGGAGTTCACGGGGGCTCCAAATTCAGAGTTGGAGATGCACTTCAAAGCAGGTGGGCATCTTGATTCAGTGGCTGGACGCCGCAGCGTTCAACAGGATCCCTTGCGTCAAAGTTTGTTTCTGCTGGCGACAATGGCAGTGCTGCTGTTGGCGGCTCGCTATTTTGTACCCCGTGTCGTTGAGGAAATTCGATACGGCTGGCATAGGGGAGAATTGCGAGCAGAATATGAATCGGGGTCAGAGGGCTTGCGTAACGTGTCGCTCGATACGTTGAGCAAAGCGTACCAAATGGTAACTTCAACTGTCGGGCCGAGTGTTGTTCACATTGATGTCAAGCAGCCTTCGGCACTGGGCGATGTCAGGATTCAGGGACGAGTCATTCCCCTCTACCAGCCGCAAACTGATCAGGGCAGTGGGGTCATAGTCACTGAAGATGGGTATGTGCTCACGAATCGCCACGTGATTGATGGTGGTGAGGAGATTTATGTTACTTTGGGAGACGGTCGTCGACTGAGTGCTGCCATCATTGGTACGGACAAACAGACTGACTTGGCTGTTTTGAAGGTAGACGCTGATGAATTGATTCCGATTGCGTGGGGCGATAGTGATCGTTGCCGAGTAGGTTCGCCGGTATGGGCTGTAGGTAGCCCATTCGGATTGGACCAAACTGTCACGTTTGGGATTCTCAGTGGGAAGCACCGGATGGTTGAAGACAGCACACACTATCAGGACTTCATGCAAAGTGATGTTGCGGTGAACCCAGGCAATAGTGGGGGGCCTCTTGTCGACGGTCGTGGGTCACTCGTAGGTATCAATACCGCGATTGTTGGTGAAAGCTATCAGGGTGTTAGTTTCGCTGTACCAAGTAATGTCGCGAAGCAGGTTTACGAACGGCTGAAGGAGATCGGTCGCGTTGATCGAGGTTGGTTGGGGGTGCGTCTCGGCGAGGTTGAGGAAGAAAATCTCATTGGTGATAATCTTCAGATACGTGGAGCCCTGATTAGGGGGTTAACCAATGAGAATTCACCGGCTGCTCTCGCAGGACTGGAGCTGGGGGATCACATTCTGACCGTCGATAATGTGGTCGTTAGAGATCTGTCTCACCTGATGCGGCTGATTGGTGGTTCATTGGCGGGTTCCGATATCACGCTGGAACTAGTGAGGCAGGGTAGGCCGCTGACGATAACGGTCGTGCTGGGAACGCGTCCTGAAATCCTTGATCGGCCGTAGCGTGATACCTAGGGGTAACTTTCGGCCAACGGGATGTTTCGTATGCCTTGAAAGATTACGCCGTAAACGCGGAACGTGCTGGATTTGGGCTGATCAGCTCTTCTAGGTGTGAAAATCGGCGTCTTCGTGATGAAATTCGACCACTTAGCGTCTGACGCCTTCATCAAATGGGGGGATACCAAGTAAGATGGAGATCGTCCGCGGGCACGAGTCTGTGCTGCTGAGTGGACTTTGTTGGCACTAGGTTTTTGCCTCTTCGTGTCGATTGTGCTGAATGTTTCAAGTTCTCGTTGGATCTCCATCTATGCGTTTGTTTGTTTTATTTGTGTGTGTGATTTCTGTCTCCTGCTTTCAGCGTATTGAGGCTGTAGAGGCATCGAAAACTGAACCAGGGATAGCGAAAGAAAAACCAGCATCAGGGCCAAGTGTTCAA
>JAAHTH010000738.1_pt1 | contig 30733 bp, 46 predicted proteins | sample 6116091 | NCBI WGS metagenome assembly JAAHTH01 (sample SAMN13939990, study PRJNA603662) | sponge metagenome | isolation source: marine sponge | host: Mycale hentscheli | place: New Zealand | collected 2006
ACATTAGATTGTACTAATGCAATTATAATTTTTTTGATAAACTCACCTTCATCAGATAACATTTTATCGTGAGGTAAATCTGAGAACTTTTTTCTTAACTCTTTAATAAGTTTTGAATTGTCTTTCTTTAAATCTTCTTTGTTCATTGTTTTGTTGTTTAAAAGTGAAGGAGGCATAAAGCCTCCGTTAATTATTTTAAAGGAGGATTTTCTATATCTATACCTCCTTCTTCAAGAATACCATCTACTATTTCTTCTACCTCTACAAGATGCTTTAATGATGGTGTGCCAATCATAATAGAATCAAGTAAAAACTCACATTTTCTTTTTCTACGATTTAATACATCAACACTTGTAATAATTGTTAATGTACGATGTAAATCATCTTTTAATTCTGTTGCATTTCTAACCTCTACTTCGTGAGAGTAGAATTTAAATGAATAATTTGGAAAAAGCCTATGTAATTCTTCTTTCCATTCTTGCTCTTCATCATCATTTAAAGCACAAGGTGATACACAATACCATTCTTCTTCATTATCTTCGTAAGAATCATAAGAACCATCTGCACTTAATGGATTAACTAATAGTATAGAATCTTCTACTCTATACGCACAATCAAATTTTTCTGAAATTTTTACTTTGCTCATTGTTTTAAGTTTAGGTTTTTATTGTTTTGTTTCAACAAATGTATAAAAAATATTTTATATACAACTATAAAAAAATATTTATTTTTAAAAAAAGTGTGTAAGCCTTGCAACTTGCCCTTTTTCAAAATCGTGTATAAAGCCTTCTACGGCAGTTTGTGATACATATCCTTTTCTATGATGCCAAGAATCTGCTGATGATGGACTGCGTAAGTATTCAACGGTAATACCTATAAAATCTTTAGCATCTCGCCACTTATATTTTACTTTATGATGTAAATGATGCAGATACCAATATCTGAATTTACTCTCTGCCCATTCTTTTGGTTTTTCTTGAGCCATCAGAAGAGGTAGATTATCCATCTTTGCACCATCTCCGTGTTCCAATCCGATTAAATTATTTCCGTACTGATAATATTTTCTATGCGATACACCAACATCTACTGATACATCTTTAGTATGTCTAAACCAGGATTTTAATGATTGTGCAAGGTGAAAGCCACTCATATAATCGTGATTACTCATAGAATGTACACAATCTACCGGTGCAATCTTGCGTAACATCTCCACACATCGCACATATAACTCCAATGCAATCTCGTAATGTTCCCAAAACTTACCATCTGTATCTTGATGTGTTCCTTTTGTGGTTGTATTGTAAACTGAATCGATATGCAGAATATCGTTTCCTATGCAGAATAATATTCTATCTATACGAAAGCCTTTAGATTTAGAGATAATGCCTTTAACACCATCTAAAACTCTTTTATAAGCAATTTCTGAACTATATTCATCACCGGTTTCATTTTCTGATGCATATTTACCGATGTGAATGTCTGCTGGATTGATAACTAAGAGATGATTACCCTTTGTTCGATGTATTTTTGGATATATTGGTGAATGTCCTCTAATAAACTTCTGCAATCTCTCATAAATTGCATCTTCATTTATTCTATTTTTCTCTTTTGTAACTATTGAAAATCTGAGCTCACCATTAAAGTTTTGCCAATGCTTAACAGATACAACATCTTTCTTATTAATACCTCTTTCCTTTAGATGTAAATCTAAGGCAGTATTATCATTAATATTGTCTATTGATTTTGCTCTATATTCTTTGATTAAATCAACCTCATCCGGTTGTAATCGCATTCTGTTAAAACTATCCGGTTTATTCATCTTTGAAATGCACTAAAACATAACGGTAATACTGCAATAAATGATAACAATACATTGTATTCAGTTAATCCATTAGTAGCCATATCCGTTACTGATGCAGTTACAAGTACACCACTAACAGACCTTTTTGCACTCCATTTCTTTTGCCTCTGCCCTTCTTTAAATACTCCGGATATTTGACCTAATCCTCTAATTAGATTCTTCATCTACTAAATCTATTATGTATGAATCATCACAATCTGTTGAATCTGAGATCCAGGAATCCCAAATACCTTTTGCTTGTTCTTTAGCAAACTTTTCTGCCTCTGTTTCTTTATTTTCTTTCATTGTAATACCAATCTAAGTAGTAATATGCGAATGCAGGTAGCATTATAATAAAAGGAACTAAAATGTACATCATTTGATTTTATCTTTTATGAAAAAGTTAATTAATGAATCAATTTTACCGAATACTTTGTTATCTTCTTCAGTAGGTGTAAGATTTACAATAATCTTAATAAATGCTAATAATCCGATTAGCAATTCTGCCCAATTTTCTAAAATGAAATCAATCATAATAAGTATCTAATGAAATGAATAAAAAAGGTATATAAATGCAATGCCGAAAACCATCATTATATCTATCGGTGCAAATTCCAAATAGTACACCGGTATATATTCCGATTGAAAGTTCCCATCCATTCATTAATATAACCACATTACATTTTGTGGTAGATTTTCATCTACATCACAATGAATAAAAGTTTTTGCTATTCCTATTCTGCTGAATCCAGCAGTAACTAAAGAATCAATAATTAATAATCTATCTTGCGAGTTATTGCAATGAATATCTACTGCATTTCCTCTCAGATGGCTTGAATTAGATTTTCCTCCTGCCTTGCGATTCGTTTCTTCATCTCTCCAAGAAGAATTAATTTTAAATGGCACTCCTGCAATACCTCTTGCAACATCTAACATCTCTAAAAGATTACGATCCATCTTATCGTAACAATTTACCTGGCCACATTTAAATTCAGATTTAGAGAAATATTTAAGATTTGTCATCTCTTATTTTCTTTATGTTATATGCAAGTGCTGATAGTAAAACTAATATTGTAAGCATAGATTCAACATCGATGAATGTGATAGATAATGCACCGGCATTTACACTATTGAAAATTGCGAAATCTAATTCTTTTGACATTTTTTCTTTTGTTTGTCAAGATACAACCTCAATTTCTCTTTGTGTACCTCTTTATTGTTTTTACTACCTTTTGGTCTGCCCATTATTTACAACAATTAATTTTCTTTAGCCAATCATTACGATTATCACCACTAATAGTTAATCCATTCTCATAGTATGCAGAGTATGTTGGACTCATATCAGCAGATGTTCGTGTTTGATTGTATTTTGGAAATAAATCTGTATTTGCTTGTAAATAATCAATTAATCTTTCTGAGTAAAATTGTGCGTTATTTCTCTCTAATGAAACAAGTGCATCAACTTCTGATTTTGGTATTGGATTAGCATTATCTCCGGATACTTGAGAGATAGAACTATTAAGTATTTTATTAGATAGGTATGGATAGAGCTCTACTAATGTCCATCTCATTGTTGCCATACGAATATAGTTATCCATTAGTGCAGGATAGTTCGCATTTGCAGATGATAAACCTTCTATATTAGTTTTTAAATCATCATACAAATATGTTCCTAATAATGGTTGGATATATTTATCTTGTGCAGTAAGTATTGCAGACAATAAATATTTATCATCTACATTACCTCCGACTTGAGAATATGCTTTTACATACTCAGCATCTATAAATACTACTTGTGCCATATCTTAGTAAAATGCTATTATTGGTCCCGCAGTAGAACCCGTACTCCATAATCTCTTAATACGAAGCCAATCTATATAAAAGTCGCTTGGTAAACCAGTAAACTCTACTACGCTACCTCCCATTAAAGTAACTTTCATAGAGCCTCCGTTAATTAAATAAATAGCCTTTGGATCGGGATTTAACAAATCATCGGAGTTGCTCTCTTCCGGAGTTATGTTTTTTGCCACTCCACCTATACGAGTTGCGTTTTCACTATATTTTATTTCTTGTTCTGTTAATGCTGACATAATGTATTTATTTAAAAAGTTTCTATGTTAATTTATTTTTCCTCCGTTTGGTAAATCTTTTGTTGGTGTGTTGGCTTTTTTCCAACCTTTTGCATTCCTTAATCCTGCACCTTTTGGTTCAGTACCGGTTACATCTCTATCATTATCTAAACCTTTATTTGGTAAGAATCGACCTTTATCTTGTTTTCTAAACCATACTTGGCGAATCCATTTGTGATGACAGAAACATCCACCTTTATAAAGCCAAATAGAATACTTAGATTTTCCTTTCTCTGCGAATTGTCCGTTTATACCATCTGATTCCATTTCTTTAATATCTTCGAATCTATATGATACTCCAAGTTTAGCATTAGCCACCATATTCTTGCAGAACAATCTACTATTCTTTGAAAGGTTCTGAGAATATCGGTATCGTATCTTATACAAACCTTTATCTACTTGTGATTTTTTATCCGGATCGGCATATCGTTTAAAAAAGTTAAAAGGTTCATTGTGTATATCACATTCTGCATCTGCATCTAAAACCTCTGTTTCTTCTTTTAATTCCCATTCCTCCGGATTCATTATCTCACCTTTATCAGCAAGATATTCCAACCAACTATTCTCATCATCATCAGACATATCTATCTCCATTGATAGATTTTCTACTCTTTCAATCTCTGCTATTTTTTTCTCAACCCAAGATAATGCAGGTTTACCACCCCATAATGCGTAGGCTATTCTTCCTGCTGATGGAAATCCATCCTCTCCTGGCTCATAACCTTCTGCTTGTTCATTATCTGCACTCCTTTTCAAGAATGAATGCATCCTCTTTATAGTAGATATTGATAGGTTTTTACCATTGGCTATATCTCTTGCTCTTGCCACACCAACTTCTGTACCACCTCTACCATATTCTCTTCGCCATTCTAAGCCCTTACGAGCCTCTTCCATCATTCCTTTAGTTGGTTTCTTATCTATATCCTCCAAACTTTTAAAATGATGCTCAGATGCCTCTATTTCTTCTACATCTATTTTAGCATCTTCTTCTGATTGGAAAGGATTTTTAGATTCAAATTCAAGTTTAATAGGTTGCCCTGCCTCGAACATAATCAACTGCATCGCCTCCAATAAAATATCTCTATAATTATTGATAACAGTATCTTCAAATAATATAGATGCAGTTCTTAATTCATCTGCGTTATTACCTAAACCACCACCATCAGCATTAACTCCAAATAATCTTGGTGAAACTACTCTATGCGAAATCATTACTTTAGATGTAATCTCTTTCGATAGAAACTCATATTGTTTATCTGCATCTGATTGTGGTAATACGGTAATTTCGGGAGAGTTATTTCTGTCATCAGAGAATGATACTATGAATTTACCAGCATTAGATGAACCTGCTAATTCTTGTTCTATACTATTTTTTACTGCTTGTCTTTTCTCATCAGATGGAATACCATTATTAAAGTTAATCATAAAAGATGGTGCTAAACCATTCTTTATATTAGCCAAATGAAACTCTGATACATTCTTATCGAGCTCAATATAGTTAATACCTCCTTGATAATCCGGTTTTGGATAGTAATACTGCCCTACCGAATACATTTTAAAACAAGCAATCTGATTTGGATATGATTTCTTACAAGATGGATCGAATGCTTTTACTTTTTCATAACCTGCCTTTCTGTAATTACTCCAATCTTTAGAATATAAATAGAACTCACTCTCACCATTCATTTCTTGCTCTACTCTCATACATTCAAAAGGCATATGATTTATCTCTGATATTGTACTTCTATCTAAAGAGTATGATATAGACAAATAAAAGCCTCCGTGTACTTTTAAGTCTAAAATACACTTCTGAATAGTATTCTTACCTATACCTTGCTCAAATAATGCTTTAAATTTAGCCCAAGATTCTGATTTTTTATTTATATCGGGAGATGTAATACCATCGCCATATATCCAAGTAGAAATTGAGTTACATAATGCGTTATGTACTGCTGATTTTTGGTATAAATCTATAAGGAAATCCGGATAATCATTATTAGAGCCATATGAAACAAATGGTTGTCCTTGTTTTACAACCTCTGAATCATCTGTATAACTATGTCCTTGACCTAATTGTAGTAATTCACTCATTTTTATGCAGGTTTATAAACTTTAACTGCTGGAATTGTGGTAGCAGATGGATTTATATAATTATCTTCAAATGTATCATTATTAAAGATATGAAACAAACCTCTATCTAACTCGAATATCTTATCTTTTAGACCGGATTCACTCATAGCATTAATAGTATATTCGTATGTGCCAGGTTCAGTTACCTCTAAACCATCTCTACCCATCTCAAAAGAGAAATATGCACCTCTCACATTCTTATTCTCGTAAGTTAAATTGACACTAACCTCTGCTTTTGTTACAATATTAGTAACATACAATTTATAAATAGAATCTTTATATTTTGTATGTTGAGAATTGTGTAAAAATTGTTCCGATATAAGACTTGTAGAAAAATTGTTCATATTCACATTCGCAAATATTACCTTTCTACCAAATTCTGTACTAAGCCTTATCATTCTTTTTTACCTTTTTAGGTTTTTCAAAAAATGATGGAAATTTTATTAGTGCGTAATTGTAATCATTATCAGACATATATTCTGAAAATACCAATGTAAGAGATGGATTTACTTTTATCTCTGCACCAACATATTCTTTTTTAATCTGTAATCTTGCCATAATTCAGTTTTAAACAAAAAGAGGATAGGTATTTACCTACCTACCCTCTCATAATTATTAAATAGATATACTATTTATCAAGAACCATCAACCTGAGCTCCTAATGTATTATTCACGGCAGTTTGCCCTATGAAATTAGCATCAGTACCACAATTTGATGCAGGTGCAAGTTCTATTGCAGAAAAAGTTAGAGTATATGCAAGATTATCAGATAATGCTTTATCGCCATTGTGTATAAATGAACCACCGGTACAAATCATACCTTTATCTAAGCCACATAAATATACATTACCCGAATTATCTAATACTGCTATTTGCCAAGTACCATTTGACAAATTTTCAAATACTACATCTGCTTTACCATACGCACCTTTAAAAACTAATTCCAAATCTTGTTGGAATCCTACACCACCACCTTCGTTTACTACGATAGTTTGTGTAAGACCGGAAAGGTATGGATCGCAATCGAAAGGATACCAAGTTCCAGGTGCAGATGCAGTTAATCCACTTGTTGCAGTTGCAACTCCATCAGTAAATGCTACTGCTGAAATATGATTTGCATCGAAACGATTAATCACATATACTCTATCTATACCACCCGGTTGTACCTTACAATATCGTGCCTTACCTTTAGAAATTGTACAAGCCATAATTAAATGTTGTTTTTAAAAGTGAGGGAGTTTTTACACTCCCTCTATTAATATATATTAAGCAGGAAGAATTGCAGTAGTTGTTGCTACAACTACATCATCCGGAATACCTACTTGTACTCCAACTGCAAATCTCATTGATACACCTACATTATCAGAACCATCGTACTCGTAGAATGGAATCAATTTAGCCTCTGTTATATCAGTACCTAAGTTAGTACCGAAGAACAAGTTAGAAGATTGTGCTAATACGATAGCATCATCCGGCATTCCTGGACAAGCCACAACCGGAATACCTAAGTATTGAAGTGCATTGAAATCTTGATTTAAAGATAACATTCCAACACCTTGACCATTACCCGATAATGCTAAGAATTGCATATATAATCCGTAAGTCTTTTGATTTACGAAGAATTTACAATCATCTTTTTGTAAGATTCCCGGACATCCTGCAACGGCAGTAGCATATGCAGAATTTAAAGCATCATCAATATTTGCATTAGTGATAGCAGTAATTGAAACACCTCTTGTTTTACCAGCAGCATAGTAACCTGCACCACTACCACCCGGTACTAATGCACCTGCACCTAAACCTGCTCTATCAAATACTCCATCGTTAGATAAGAAACCTGCGAATGCTGGTGCAGTACCACCAATCCAAATTCTGTTTTCAATCTCTTCAGCAGTTTTATTTGCAACTACTGATAATAAGAAATCACCGAAATCAGCAGGTATTGAACCATTACGACCTCTCATTTGAGTAGCAACCCAAGTAGGGTAGATTGTACCTCTACATACTTGTTCGTTTACCATCATATCAACGGTAGAAAGAACTTTCTCTCCTAAAGTAAGTGATGTTGGATCGTTATCCCAAGCACATCCACTTGCTTTAATCATTGTACCCGGTGAAAGAGTAGATACAACTGCTTTAGATGTAATACCATCTAATTCTGTTACATAACCATTTGCAACGGTAGATGCTAATTTTACTGCCGGTGCCAAGTATGGTAATGCTAACTCACCTGCGTAAGTAGGATTTGAAACTACAATATCCGTAGCAAAGTGATACGGAGTAGCCTTTTTTAAGTTAAAATTTTTAGCCATTTTTTCTTAGTTATTGTTTTTGTAATTAAGCACCATATCCAAAGCCTTGTTACCGGTATTGAATGTAGTTTGCTCAGTTGATAAATTTGTTTGCGAATGCTTAACCGGAGTTTCAGCACTCATTTTTGTTACTTTACCTAATTCTTCTTTTAGGTTTTCATTTTCTGCCACTACTTTAGCAATCATTTCAGAGAGCTCTGTGTGTAGTGTTCCAAGTGCCTCAACTAATTGTTCTTTCGTAGCATATGCAGACAAATCTACCTCAGTTTCAGATGACATTTCTTCTTCATCTTTTTCTGATTTGTTGTAATCTTCATCATCCTCAGATTTAGCCTCTTGGACTTCTTCTTTAGAGATAGAAATTACTTCACCATCTGCAACTTCCATACTCAAACCATCTTGAGTTTTGTAGTTACCGGATGGTAATGGCATTTTCTCTCCATCTTCCGAAATAACAAAAGCCATTGCACCTTCTTTAAATTCTTCAGAATCTGTTGCGATTTTAGTACCATCCTCAAGAATAGCCTCTGCCATTAACTCGATTTCTGATTCCATACCCAACGCTACTCTGATTGAATTAAGGATTTTGGTTGATTTTGTCATTTTTATAAGATATAAGTTCACTAATACAAAGATGTGTTTGTAGAAAAGTTAGTTTTTAAGCAAAAAAAAATCCCAACCGGAGTTAGGATTAGATATTTAGAGAAAGTTGTTTAGAATGTTCCTCTTTCTTAATGTGCGTACTGCTATCTTTATATTATAATATCGTTTTAGATACCTCTGCACAACATACATAGATATTTTTTTGCGATGTGCCTCTTTTAGCACTTGTTTGATTAGGCAAGATTTAAACATTTTGTTTTGTTTTAGGTTGTTTTACCCTGCTAATATATAAAAAAAAAGAGCAAAGAAATTAATCTCTGCCCTTTCTAAATCACCTAAACAACGATTTATAACAAAACATTCAAAGATAATCATTATTATCCTTTTCTTATTATGTTTCTTATTTTTTCTAATGTGGCATCATCTGAGCTCATCTCCATCTTATCAGTAAAATAGCCTTCTATTGAAAAACCTTTTACCTGCCCACTCTTAACATACTCATCCCATACTGCCTTATCATTTACTTTAACAGATACAAACCAAGTACCCTCCGGCAAATTACTAAAGTGCTTAACAGATTTATCCAATGCACTATCTTTTATCCAAGATTCAACTACCGTTAAGTTATTCAATTTAGATTCGTGATGTAGTGTATGGTTATGCTGGTAGTTATTCATCATAAATAACTCTGATGCTTGTTTAATTGTTTCCTTAGAAAAGTAAACATAGTAATCATCACCCGATTCTTTATCAATTCTCAATATCTGTTTGTTTGGTATTAGAACTGCACCGGTTAATATCTGCTTATCTTTATCTTGTGTGGCAAATTCTACCTCAATCTTTTTTTGTTGTTTTGATAACGCAATAAAATCTGATTGGATCGCAGGTTCTTCTACTAAAGAAATAGCAAATACACCATCTTTATTTTCTTCGTTATTCTCATCGATAATAAGTTCTACTATTTTAGTCATTTTTTTAAGTTTATAAGGTTGCTCTATTTTGGATTTGTTCATTTAACTCTGTTTGTTCTTGTACATCCTGCTGGATAACATATGCTTGTACCGGTTGTTGTTGGAACATCTCTACACTACCTGCCAAATCAAATTGTGGAGTTTGTGCAGGTGTAGATGGTGCAGGTGTAGATGGTGCTGATGCACTACCACCACCGGAATCTGTACTTGCAGATGGAGTAGCACTCTTGTTCTTCAATAATTCTTTAGCATTTTTAATATTAGCCAATATTCTTAACATACCTACTGCAAACTGAGCTATACCTGCACCACCAAATGTTAATGCGTTTCCAGGATTTGCCTCTGAATTGGCAGTCAAACTTGATATTGCTCTTGCAGTATCTACTGCTATCTCACCAAGTGCAAATGCCTTTTGTACTTTTTCATTCTCAGAGAATAAACCTTTAGCCATAGAATAGCCTTTCTTTTGCAAATCAAGTTTATGTTTTTCTAATGCCTCTGCATCTTTTTTATCTTGTTCATTTTTTGCTTTATCTTTTTTTGCTTTTGCCTCATCTCTCTTTGCTTGTTCATCATCTCTCTTCTTTTGTGCATCTGCCTCTGCATCTAATATCTCTTGTTCTGCATCTTTCTGCTCTTGCAATAATGCAACCTCATTTACCATTTGCTCGGATCGGAATCCGGTAATCCTTTCTTCCAAATCTAACAACTCTGCCTCTTTTCTGATTACCTCTGCTTGTAATTCTATATTCTCTTTATTAGCCTCAGATTCCATTCTTGCCAATCGTAACTTTTCCATTACAATGGCTTTTTCATCTTCTAATTGTGCAGTTAAGGAATCGCCTAATTTTTGATTAGCCTCTATTCTTTCTTCTATTGTTTTAGATACATCATCTCGGATTTGTCTTTGTAACTCCTGCTCTTTTAGGTATCCAAAATTTAACTTCTCTTGTTCTGCCTCTAATAATGTAACCTCATTCCTTAGTTTTGTGAGCTCTGATGCAGTTTTTACTGCCTCCACTCCTGCATTAGCAACTGATTTAGCAGTTTCAGTTAGGAAATCTACTGCTTGTGTTTGCTGAACCTCATCAAGACCGGTAGCCATTTGCACCAATGCCGTAGCACTTTCACTTGCACCTTCTTTTACCATATCCCAATCAAGAGAGAATGCACCTTCAATTACTTTACCTAATGCACCAAATTGGTCTATTAATCCTTCAAAACGATTTACAATATTTGTTTTTATTACATCCCATAAATCTAATATTGCTTGTTTAGGATTGCTGAAAGCCTCAAATATATCCTCACCTAAATCAACAACGGTACTTGATAACTCATTAAATACAATACTGATAGAATCGAATACAACGCTAAGAGTATCCACAACTCTTTGATTCTTCATCATTATATCTCGCAAGAAATTAAAAGCCTCGATTACTAAACCGATACCGGCACTTTTCATTGCCAATCCCAAGCCTTTAAAACCTTTAGATATTCCTTTAATACCTGCCTCTGCTACCTCACTCGATTTTTTGACTGCTTTAAGATTCTCATTTATATCTTTAGTGCCTTCATTTATTTCCTGGATTTCTTCCAATGCCTTGTCCATCTTGGCATTAATTTCCATCTCGAATATTAACTTGTCTGCCATAATTCTCCTCTATTTTTCCACTCACATTTGCGAGATTCGTATTTCCATTTTAATTTGCCGTAGTAATCTTTTATATTTTTAGGCTCATAAAGATGTTTAAAATCTTCTACTAACTCTGCTATTGGAGTTATAATGCTAATACATTCCTCAAAATGGTTATTTAATGTATCTAATTTGAATATTACATCCACATTAATATTCTTTGCATCTGTATCTGTTATACTATATTCCATTTGTTTTTTAAATAGTTAATAATTCCGTTTACATCTGCATCAGATAGTGCTTTATTATAAGCAATCAATTCGTACATTTTGCCGTTAAATTCATACACATCTCCGGTTCCGGTATATGTTGATGCACCAACACAAAATCTTGTTACCGTACTAACATTTACTCCGGTTGTATTTGTATCAGAGTTTCCATTACCATCTAATACTTTTACATTTGAGCCACTTTTACGACCTACTGCAATACTTAGATTTGTAACTCCAGCAGATGCAATATTACAAGCATTAAAATTAGTAAATGATGTTTGATTACTATATGTAAGACTATCAGAGCCTCCTGCACCGGTTCCCCCATTAGCATTAATTCTTAATCCGGTTCTTACATTATAACTACTTCCAATCGTACCACCGACTAAAATTTGTCCATAATACTCAGCAGTAGTAATATCAGATTTGTACACTACAAAGAATGTATTATCATCGTTAAATAAATCACATAAATCTGAATCAGTAGAATTTAAACTTGCACTACTTCCATCAAAATCAATATATGGTCTTTGCCAAAAATCTTTCTGATATGTTGGTTTAAATGTACTGCTACTTTGAAGGATGTGATTATTACCTCCGGATATATCATTCCAAGCTTCAACTTGATTTGATGCATTAATTATTACACTCTTTTCGTTACAAGCATCTAACCATAATTCGCACCCGGTTATTAATGTTGGATTCCTTTCGGTAAGTTGAATGCCGACTAATGGAGTAGTTTCATACACTACTTTTATACTCCAATCTATTGGCTCTCTATATGTAGGTATGGTAAGCATAAAAGCAATACCACCCGAATATATGTCATCTCCATAAGGTACTTTAAGTATTGTGTATGGCTCTAATGTAAAGACTCCCATTCCCGAAGTAATTTCAGATTCATCTACATTAGAATATAATGTTATTGGTTGGACATAATTTGTTAGTATGTATGTGTTTTTTATATATACCTTATCTACAAAGTTATCATTAATCGGAGTTTGTGATACACCAATTAATTCTGTTGTGATTTTAATGTTAGTTTTAGAAGGAAATCTAATTGCATTTTTATTTGCAATATTATTGTAATTATTATCTGTAAATGTAAACGAACCAAACTGACCTATTGTTGTTTTTTGAGTATCCCCATCTGTATTAAATTCTAATACAAACTCTCCAATCTGAGATGCACCTTTTACTGATGTTGAGCTCGGTGTAGAAACAACTCTATCTCCGTTAATCAATGCTCTTGCATTTGTACCGGTTACTTTTACATCTGATATTTCAGTTTCAAAACTAATTTGCTCTCCAAATGTTTCTCTTGCCACTTGGAAAGAACGAACCTCATTATCATCTCCTAAAACATCAGAATTAGATACTCTACCACCGGTTATTTCATTTCTGTTACCTTTGATAGTAATATTTTCTCCTTTAATTGGTATTTTGTTATCATCTCCATCAACTTTAACTTTATCCGGATGCACTAAAAGATTATGTGTTCCGTGTATTTGATGTGTACCTAAAATAACCGGGAATATACCTCCACTACCACCAGTATTTCCGGTTGTTGGATTACCACCACTTCCACCAATAACGGTATTATCATCTGTATCAGTATTACCATCAGAACCTAATGTACCATCTCCGGTAGGAGGTGTAGAATCGTTATCATCCGGAAGAGCATTGTAGCATTTATTATTTGAATCATTCCACCAATATCCTAAAGAAACACAACAATTTTGTGTTATAGCAGTAGATGTTCCATCTGTTAGAGTTACCCAACTACCAATTCCGGTTTCTGTGCTAAATGAATAAGGAGTTACATCGCACTCTATTACATCGCCATCAGGATCGGTATTATATGTTGAATCATTACCTACAATAATAGGTGTATTTAGAGAATCAAATGTTGCAAGTAATTCAACCTTGCAAATACCGGTGCTGGAAATAGGATAACCCTTTATGGAGTTTACTCTATAATTTTGTCCGTTAATTGTAATTACATCGGAGAAATTGAAATCAGAAATATCTTTCGGTGTAAGCCTCATATGACAACTTAACATCCGGCTATTTACATTAAAATTATCTAATAAATATCTTCTCCAATATTTTATTACTGAACCTTTAAAAACAAGTGCATCCCAAGTTGCAGGAGAAACAACTACTCCAGTATGCCAATTTATAGAATGTGAGGTATTTGATGTTGCCTCTGTTATATTCTTTCTATCGTATTCACTAAAGTAAGGAATCAAAACTCTATCAACGGAACTACCACTAAATCGAAAACATTTACTCAATGGTATTGTATGGTATCCGTGATAATACGAAAGACACATACCACCTACATTTTTCTTCACACCATCCTCTAATCCGAATCTTGCACAAGAATAGAAATCTAAATCAAATGACATCCCATTAAGAGGATAATTAATTGTAGGTGAGAATATAGTTTTAAATTCAGTATTTTTTTCTGCAAACTGATTCTGTATTCCTGGCTCAATATAAGAGCCATACCCGAAATCATTTATATCATTATAGCCTAATGTTTCAGATACATAATCACCAACTTGTGAATCTCTGAAAATTACTTTTTTACCACAATATTTTGTAGGAGGAATAATCTGTACATCCTTGTTAAAATCGATTTTATCAGACCAATCTTTTGTATCTCCACTATCAGCAAAATCTTCGTATGGTTCTATCAGTAAATTCTTAGAATCATTTTTATTTGGTACTACTACTAAATTAAATTTAGACATAATACCTTTCATCCATTCGATACAAGATAGATTCCCGAATAAAGGAGGTGCGTAAAATGTATCTGTTGTATCATCTGTAAAATTTGGCTGAATTGTAACATTTAAATCTGCTATTGTTACATCCATAGCATTTACACCAAAGTTTCTCCAAGCAAAGAAATATTCATCTCCTACCTCACTTGGTGATACAATAATTGTTGTACTAAATACGAGCTCACCGGATACTTGTACACCGGTTTGATACCCATTTGATACATTCTGATGTTCATATGGATATATTGAAAAATTAGGCTCTTTAAATATCGCAAATCCCATCTGACCGGATGTCTGTGTAGATGGTACGGTAATAGTACCTTTCATTGTTATCGTGTACCAACCACTTCTTTGTGGTTCCCATCTCGTATAATTATATCCTGCTTGTGATGTTTGTGATAATGAATTAGATGCATCAGATATTTCTGTATCTACTACAAGAACAGAATCAAATGTACCTTCATTTAAGGTTATTATTTGATTAACGGTATTAGTTGCTTGGACATAATAATCTTGTGCAGGTATTGTTGCACTTATAGGTGCAGATGCATTGTAATTTAAATCACAATATACTTTAGAAAAATATGTAGAATTTAAAAATGTTGATGTAATAGTATAACCAGCATATCTCATCAACTTATCTATAAGATATTTAACTCTTATTTGTGGTCTTAATTTATTTATATCAATAGGAAAAGCATCAAAGCCAAACGCACCACCTCCGGTATTATCGAACCAATTATCGTATCCAAATGATGCATCTGTTGATGCAAAACCTTGACCATAATCCCATAATGACCATATAAGGTTACCACCATCAATATTTTCTAATGCCCAACTATTAAAAACATTTGTTGCACTTGGTGTATGTGATAGTTCACTAAAGTTTATTTGATTAAACTTTACACCTTTTAGAGCATCTAAGAAATTTATCTCACCACTAAATAATATACATTCGTATTCGTACTTATTACCTTCTCTTAGAAATACATTTTTAAGTTGTATATAACCTCTAAATACTTCTATTGTATCTTGTAATAAATATGCCTCTCTACGAGCAAAAGGATTAAACGATCCACTACCTCCAAAATATGAACCTACCATAAAGTAATGTCCAAAATACTTTTCATTAGCTACCGTACTTGGTAATCTAAAAGTATAGGTATGACTACCTTTTGCTTGTAAATCTTTTATATCCTTAAAATTAAAATCTGCCGTTACCGGAGAGCCTTTTACAATGTCTAATGCATACTGATTATCTGAATCATCTATTGCGAATAATTGCATTGCCATATTTAGAATATTATCGAGTTATATTTAGGTACTGAATACTCAAAATCTAATTTGTATTCTGTCTGCTCATATTTATGTGAAACTACTACATCATCGATACTACTATTTTTTAGCATTACTGCTAATGCAGTTCCATCTTCATTAATGTAGTTTATGTTTGGACTAAGGAACATCTCTCTTACTTTCTTAATATCATAATCTCCAAGATAACCGGTATTAACTGAAAATGATGATTTAACATTAGTGCTTGTTATTACTCTACTCTGATGTGCTACTCCTGGAGTATATGGCAATTCTTTATATGCACCGGTAGTTGTTGAGTATGTTCTTGTGTAATCAAATACTGATGTTTTTATTTCATCTCTTTTATTCTCTAACTTATCAGTTCTCTTTTTGTTAAAGGTAATATATTCCCATACACCAAAAGAGTTAATATAGGCAAATCTTTGTGTATCGTATTTTTCACATCTATCAATTATATTAAATTTATATAATGCACTTTTTCTACTATTTGAATCTACTGCACCAGTAGGTTGAACAAATACCCAATAATGTGTTAATGTTGGATAGTCTGATGGTCTTTCGTAAGCAGAAGGTAATTTATTTAGATTAGCAGGATAACATCCAAAGGTAATTACCATACTATCATCACTAACTCCACTCGAATCATATTTACCACCAAAATTAGTAGTATTCACGAAACTTTGTGATGCTAATGCACTTGCACCACTATAATAAACAATACCAAACTGATATGTATCTGCTGTTGTGTTTACTGCCTCTGTTCTATTTAATATTGACACACTACCATAATCTGTTAAATCAACATCAATATCAAATTCTCTTAGTGTAGAATCTTTAGGTATTGCGTTTATTGGACTAATAAATTGTTTTAATATACCGGTTAATTTATACAAATCATATGATTCAGAGATTAAATCTGTGCTTGTATTATATCCACCTATTATATAAAGATTATCAGTTACTGCTGAACCTTGCCTTGATGGAGTATCTGTTGAATTGTTTGCATAAAAATCATATAACTTCAATTCTATTTTCTTACAACTACTGCCACCGGTTGAAAGGTATGCATATCTATCCGGAGATGCATTTATTATATGTGGCATATTGTGTATGCTCTGATTCATTGCGTTAGTTGTTGCAGTTGCATCAGCATCGGGAATTGTTTTTACATCTTGAACTGAAGATGGTTGCACAATGCTCTGTATAATCTTGCCTATGTTAATTATCCCATATCCATTTGCATTTGGTCTAAATGTATATGCGTATGTTTTAGAATCATATACGAGCTCTAAATAAAATCGATATTTAAAGTTTCCGGTAATTGCATTAGATGAACAAGTGATAATTCTTTTACTACCACTCTTGACATAACTATCTGCGTTAAAATTATAATTTGTTATAGCCATTACTTAACCTCTATTGAATTTCTTAAATCCTTTAATAATCCTTCTTTTAAAGATATGGCAAATCTTCTTTTAGTTTCATCTATTGCATCTGCCATAAATCCTCTTGCACCTAAACCTTTCTCTGCAATACTTTTACCAATTACATAAGATGCACCTCTAATATTGCTATCAGTCATCGGTATAAATTTACCATCCTTATCTCTTAACTTTACTTTCTTTGTTCTTATCCAATTCTCAACTACTCCACCTGGCAGATTGTTCTTTTTAAACTTTGCCTTTGTCATACCGGTAGGATATTTCTTTACCGATCCATATGTGCTTAATCTACCCTGCACACCTTTCTCCATAAAATAACCATAATCAGTAGAGGATTCAAATTTTATGTTGATGCTGGATTTACCTTTAGTTAATTTGTAATAAAGACTTGATGCAAGTTTACCGGTATTATCAGTTATCTTATTTTTACCATCAATCTTTTTCTTAATCTTTAGATTTCTCTTTGCTCTCTTTATAACTTCCTTGCCATATAAATCAAGAGCCTTTGCCGTATTTGATAAATCGAGCTCTGCCATTATCTATATTTTAACCAATCAGTAACCTTAATGAAATCTGCTAAATGGTCTGAAATTCCGTGATGCCTATATGCATAGAATTCTTCTAAATCAAACGATGCAGTAGCAGAATTACCAACTTGATTGTTACCAATAATAATTGTTTCTAATTCACCGGTAGGTATTGTTAATGTACTAACAACTTCTCCATCTAAAACTAATTTAACTACGCTACTCTTATCATTACCACCTATCTGTAAGCCAAATGTTAGTGATTCTTCTCTTATATAATCGTTACTTCCATCGCTAATATTTACCGGTGCATTTTTTACGCTATCATCCCAATTAGATAATCTTATTCTGTTGCGTATTGTTTCATTTGTTGCAGTTGGACTACCAATAGAAACTCTAATACCATCTGCTTGACCACTTGAATAAATTTGAAATAGTGATGTATCTTCTGTATCTAAAGATTTTATGTTCTTTACTTTCAGAGCAAAGTAATAATACCTTTCAGTATGTGTAACTATTGTATTATTAAAGAAATATGGATTACCACTACCTTTTAATTCAAATGCTTGTTCATCTTCATTATACCTAATCTTATCTGTTTGAGATGCAACATTAGATAATAGATAGTTTAGTGATAACCAATTATTATTTTCTAATGATGTAAATGTTAAAACCCCATCATTACTATATCCTATGTTATCTTGTACTTGAGTATTAGCACTCCACCAATAGAACGAACCAAAGAAATCACTATCGAATGGCTTTTGCCATACACCTCCTATCCATTGTTCCATAACATTGTTATATGTAGGATATGGTATTGTACATCTTGTTGCCTCGTTTATTCCGGTAACACTCATTGATGTACTCCAACCATAAACTCGATTATTAAAATCTTCCTGGATCGGTGTACAAGATAATTCCTCACTACCTCTAAGCATTAATAGTTTAGGCACTACATACTTGCCCTCGAAAAACTCTGCTCTTAAATCTTGCATTATCATTAACATACTTGATAAAGCATTTACTCTTTGAGCCTCATCATCTGATTGTGCTGATGTGATGATATAAACATCTAAATTAAATACCAGCATCTTATCTTGTATATCAGTTCCGGTAATATCAATATGCAATACCGGATAATCGTTTATCTTTTTTAAATCTATTTTATCAGCAGTACCCTCTGTAAATGAATGTATTTGAAAATGCTTATCTGCAAATTCTCTAAAATAGTCTATAATACCGTTATATGTAATCATTTCTTTTTACTTTTTTCTCTTGATATATCTTTCATCATTTGTAACTTAATAAAGCATAATCTGAAAGGCAATTCAGTTACTGCATTAAACTTTAAAATATCCTCACCTGCCAATGTATCTATGATACTAAACCATCCATAGTTGCCTCTTGCAGATACTTGGTTAGATTCTGATTTAAATAACGATTGGAACTCTTGATAAACTTGTTCCCTAAACGATAAAAAAAAACCATTACACCATTAACTACATCGATGCTCAATTCCTGGAACAATGATGCGTTTTTTATGTGGCTCTCGTTATAAGGCTCAATATTATACTTGTTACCTTTCTCTTCTGTTATTGGTCTATATAAGATTGCCAAAACATTATGAAAGCCATCTACACCATCTTTTGTTTGTTCTTCTAAATCTACAAACTCGCCCATTGTGAGCTCATCGAGATTAGGATGAAATCCATACTTTACTCCTTTGATTTCTATCTTATCAAATACCTCTTTATTAACCGGTACTGATATTAGTTTAGATAATCGTTTATATAATGTTTTTATGTCTTTTACTTTAAGCCTTTTGATTATGTCTATCGGAATATTACATAATGCACTAATCGAGCCTAAAACAATCTCATCTTCATCTTCTAAATTTGAAATTCTACTATTGTACTTTTGATAAGTTTTTAGGCTTACATCTGCCCAAGTTTCCGGTACAATTATTTCTATTTCTTTCTTCATCCTATAAATACAAAGGTTAATTTTATAAAAAGTTATTAAATAATAGCATACTCACCATACGATCCATATACTTCAAACCACATCCTCATCATTAGAGCATCTGCAAAATCCGGTGAACGTCCTAACTTACTCTTCTGTATATCTTTACCTTCTATTGCAAGTTTCTGCTGGTCTTTATCTACCTTATCTCTTTTGATGATTTCTAATTCTTGTATAATCGTATTCTTGTGTGTAGTATGCTCTATAAATATTTTGTTATCGTTTACTAATTCTGCAAGTTTATAAAAGCATTGCGTTTTTAGGTTTTGATAGTTCTCTCCTTTCAATGCTTTACTTCCGTTTGTAAATCCTTTACAACCACTAATACCATCAACCACACCTCCACCTACACCATCTTGGTCTATTATTATTCTGCTATTAGGTATTGAGTTTTGTTGTGATAATGCTTTTATCTCGTTTATTATTTCCGGAATCGTATTTTTATCAAATGTAATAATCTTCTCTACTCTCAATCCACTCCATAATATGATTACCGTTTTATCTGCACCTAATCTTGCGACATCGCAAGTTATATATTTTGTACCTTTCTCTACAAATGTATTCGTAAACATATTCATAATATTATCATACTCAAATAGTAGAGCATCATCATCGATATATTCCCAATTTCCAAATAATAATCTTTCTTTAGATAACTTATCTAATTTTTCTAATTGTGATATGTAATGTTTAGATATTGCTTTGTTATCTGAAACAAGCGATTTAACGAACTTTCGATGTGCTGGTAAAGTATTCTGTAATGATGGCTTGTAATATTGCGTGTACAACCATCCTTTTGATGGGTTGCAGGTTAATAGTGTTTTAGGTATAAGATTAAATTCATCTAATTTATATCTGATACGAGAGTTTAAAACATTAACTGCTTTTTCTGTTACCTCTGAACTTTCATCGATAAAACAATCTGTAATCTCTAAACCTCCTAATGATGTAAATAATGGATCGCTTGGATAAAGAAATAAATCTTTTAGATATATTACTGAGCCATTGTAAAAGGTAATTGTAGAATCTGATGCGTTATATTTAAAATCTACTTCCGGAGTTAATCCACAAAAATCTATTGCTACTTCAAAGAAAGTATTTAATGTAGTTGCTTTTAGATTCTTTAGTTTTGACCTTCCGATTACTGACCTTGTTCCTGGATACTTTAGTCTGCGTATTATTTGCCATAGGCATCCGGTAAAGGTTTTACTACCTCCTGCACCACCCCCAAATAGAACTTCTGTTGTATGTCTATCTTCGAGATGCTTGAAACATTCAATCTGCTTTTGAAATAATTTAACTTTCGGATTCTTCATCGAAAGGCATTATATCTATTTTAATTCTATCATCCGAGCTCACATTAATATCAGACCTCTCTACATAGCCTCTTTTCTTACCTTTTGTCTTTAGATAGAATATTGTAGCTGATGTATTACCATCACCTATTTGTTCGTGTAGTTTAGATTCTGCAAAATCAAGTGCAATGTTCTGTATATCATCTACTGCTTTTGCAAACTCTTCATCATCTTTTAACCATTGGTAATATTGTGTTCTACCTATACCTACCTTTTTACAAGCAGTTGTTACAATACCTAAAGATTTCTCTAAAGCCTCTATTATTGCTTTTTTATGCTGTTCGGTTTTGTTCATATAATTTTACTATATTTGTTCAAATATGCGATGGAAGTGTTATTGGTTACACGCTATGCATCCAGCATAGAATTGGCGTTCGAATCGACCTCATCGCTCAAAGCCCTCCTTTCTTGGAGGGATATTTTTTTTCCTTTATACATTCCTGCACCTTTCTTATCTATTTCACTAAATGGTATAATAGGAACATTTATTTTACATTTTTTGTCTATAAGATATATATACCTTAATTGATTACCATCTAATGGTTTTGCACCTCTTTTTTTCCAATAACCTGCACTTTGTCCAATTTTTTTATAATTTGAATTGTTTAATGTTTTATCTGCTACTACCTTTCCGTTTGGCATTAGTAACATAGTTTTATTCTGTTTTAAACCAACTAACTTAAAACCACTTGCTCTATAAATTGTACCATCTCCACACTGACAAGCATCAGCATAAGACAATATCCATTTTATATGTGGTGCATTTTTCTTTAATAACCTTATACTTATTGCAATACATCTACTTTCAGAATACTTTGGTAAATAATCATCAAAAGCCATTCTATTAAGTTCTAACATCTCATTCCATAAACAAGGTTTAACTAAATCTATTATTTTGCTTTTTTGCATTGATGTGCCATAACTCATAACTCCGTGTAACCTATTATCTAAGAAACAACCAAAATGCAGTTTTGAATTTGGTACAACCTTACCACTATAATGATGTTTCTTTACAAAAGCATTTGCTACTTTGCTATCAATCACTTTTACAATTATTTCTTTTGCTCTACCCATTCTGATATAATTAAATATAAAGCATTTCCATTACTATTTTCATTTCCAAATGTTTCAACTATTTTTGGTTTTGCTAAAGTTAATGCACCTTTTATTGACTCTGCTTGAGCATCTGCCAATGTAAATGTCATTTGTTGAAATGGCTCTTTATCACCATCCGGTAACTCAAACATATCAGATGTTTCAATATCATCAATACTATGATTATCTTGCCATACATCTAATCCCCATTCTTCTATTTGTTGAGAATCCCATTCATTTGCAAGTACATCCCAATCCCATTCTCCGAATCCTACATTATCTTTTATTATAAACTCTTTCTTCTGCTCTTCTGATAATCCTTTTGCAATCTTAATTGGCACTTCTTTTAATCCTGCCTCAACACAAGCCTTATATCGCATATTGCCACCAAGTATAACCATATCCTCATCTACTACTATTGGTCTGAGCTCGAGCATCTGAGGAAATTGTTTTATTGATTTTACAAGTTTATCGAACTTATTACCTCGTATTACTCTTGGATTACTTTTATTTGGCTTTATGTCTTTTATTTTACTTTTCATATTCCTCTATTATTCTTTCTAATCGTTTTAAATTCTTTTTAACACAAGGTGAACAATTATTACCGGATGTACTTAGTTTTAAACCTAAATACTTCTCAGATAGATGTCTTAGATGTTGTTGTTGTACATTAGTTATACTAACCTTAGTATTATCTAATAGTTCTTTAATCTCTAAATACTCTTCGTGTGTTAATTGTAAACCTTCCCATTTACCTAATGGACATTTAGCAAATTGTATAGCAGTCTTTACATCCATAAAGCAACCACACAACTTATAATCCTTTTTCTTATACTTTACTTTGTTACCTTTTATCGGTGTGCCACAAGTTCTTGTTTTCTTTCTAAAGTGATTACAAGATTCACATATTGCGATTCTTTCTCGTGCCAGGTTTTGCGATGAAAATATGTTCATTTTTTTATGTTTAGTTTTTCCTTAGTCTTTTTCTTTACTTTTCTTATTGTGTTATAGATAGATATTTTAGGTATGCCTATTTCCTTAGATAGTTCTTCATATGTTAAATCACTCTCATAGTATAGCAAAAATAAACTCCTATCATATTCATCAAATGTAGATAGTGTTTGTATTACTAAATCGTATTTAACTTTATCGTAATTGGAAATATTGTTAGTCTTTTTGTGTAGGATATTCTCTAACTCGTATAATTCAACGGTAACCTTGTTTTTATTATACTCTATATTCTTCTTGTAGAATTGTGATTTTTTAGATAGGCATCTTACTGCTATGATTTTCTTGATGTAAGATTTAGAACTTCCAGCAGTATCTACCCATAACAGATGGTTAGAATTAGATGTAATCAGTTGCAGAAAAACATCCTGCACTACATCTTGAGCCATATCATAATCTTTTACGAATGTATTTGCAAAACCTACATACTCATCAAAATCTAAGTATAACATCTCTGTTATAGTGTAGGTTTTTACTTTCATTTTAGATAGGTATCTATTAGTTCAGTAGCCTCATCGAATCCGGTACAAACCTCTGCCTTATATCCTGCCTTATTTAGTTTCTCTAATACTTTCTTTTGGTTTGCACTTGCGTAGTTACCTTTTACCTTTAATTCTATTGCCAATCCATTGTAACCATTCCTTGCCTCGTAAATAAATATATCCGGAAATCCCGATTTATAACCGGTAGCCTTCATTCTTTTAGCAACAGATAGATAAGTTCTCATACCTCCTGCCGATCCATTATAGAATACTTTATTGTATTTAATATCTAAGTAATAACAAATTGCCTTTTGCAATTCATATTCCGGTTGCTTGTTCTTTGATTTTGTCATTGTGGATTTGTTGTAACCACTCTTTGTATTTCTTCTTATCGCCATATTTAATGTGGCAAGTTCTACAAACTGCCATCAAATTATTAATATCATCCTTGTTTGAACCTCCCATACCTCTCGCATCGATATGATGAATATCTACTGCTCTGCTGGAACAAACTTCACAAGGAATAAAATCATCTGCAATATAGTTAAAAAACTTTAGATATATTTTAGTGTGTTTTCTCACAATAATCTTAGTTGTGATTGATGTTGTTTTAATCGTTTCATCGCTTTATCATAATACTCTTTATCGAGTTCACAAGCAGTTAAATCATATCCTAAGTTGTGGCAAGCTATTGCAATACTTCCACTACCAAGATGTGTATCTAATATCTTATCTCCATCTTTAGCGTAATTTATTAGTATCCATTCATATATTGATACCGGCATTTCACAAGGATGTATTCCTGCTCTATCTTTTGCAACAAAGTTTGTCCAGGTTTGATTGTACAATTCTGTTTTTTTATGGAAAGAACAAGATGCAATTACGCACTTTGAAAAGTTTGGCATTGGTTGGTTTTTAATCCAAACGATTGCACCACCTTTTTCTTCAAAACAATTAAAGTAGTTTGCACCAAATATTATTCTGTTTTTTGATACTCTTTTAAGTTCTTTAAAATATTCTTCTGATGGTGATGATTCATTCCATTCTACTTTTTCACCTCGCACATTGCCTCCGGTTTGTACAAAATTACCTATTCCAAATGGAGGATCAACAATAGCCAAATTAAAATGGTTATCCTTGTACCTTGCCATCAGTTGCATATTATCTTCGTTAGTTATCTTCATATTCTATAACTTCACAATTTTCACCACACTCTGTACATCTATCTGTATTTTCATATACTGATGCATTACAACAATTTGATTCGCCTCTGTTTAATATTATTTTTGTCATAATTTATTGTTTTTAGGGTATGGTTTTAATTTGTATTTAAGTTTATTTAATAACTCTTTTTTTCTTCTTCTGTTTGCGTTTATAAATAAATATCTATGTTTTCTAGGTCTATTTACAGATTTAAATTTATCACCATATTTATCTTTCAATTCCTTAGATGTGTATTTATCAGCGATAGTTTGACAATGTTTATCTACACCCTCAATAACCCAATTAGTTCTTTTAGCACTTAATCCTGTGTATAACCAATTAGTTGCTTGATAAACTACACCTAAATGACCTTGTTCAATTTCAGCATAACTTACTATTATTTCCTTATCAACTAATTTCAAAGTATTACCTATAAGGTAGCTCTCTGTGTTTTTAGGAGTACCATCTTCAATCCACAACCTAGTTAATTCAATTACATTAAAAGACTCTTCAACTCCACATACACCTTTCCTTAAACTACTACTACTAGGTGTTCCATATATAACACAACCAACTAACCTTTCTTTATTAAATAAATCTAAATTAGTTTCAGTTTTCTCAAAAAGACCAAACGCTTGAGAACAAGGACACTTTCTATGTAAGTAGTGATTATTTACAACTAAATTCATAGCATCCTTATAACTTATAGGCTTTATAGTGTATCTATCTTTTAGTTTCATCTTAAATAAATCTTTTTAAGTATTTCGGCAATCACATTTACCGTTATTGAATTACCTGCTTGTTTGTATAATTGTGTATCAGAAACTTCTGCCTCTGCTCTGTAAAACTCTTCATCTGTAAAACCTTGCAATCTCCAGCATTCTAAAGGTGTTAATCTTCTTATTCTTTTAGTTTTTAATTGTACTGCTATTTGTTTTGGTTGTTTGTAATCTGTTGCAGTAAGACAATTTATATATTCTGATTTTTCAGAAAATACTAAACCTCTTTCACCTCCTTTATTTAAATCTCCATAAATGCCATTCTTACTATTTTTTAGTGTAAAACCTTCTATCATTTTATCACTTAGATAATATTTATCATCTACCTCAACAAAATTATTATCATTAGATAGTTTGTTACATCTTGCAGTAATACAATCTACCCATTCAGTATTTACATTTATAGTTTTATAGTTGTTAAATTTTTGATTTTTTAAAAGATTTAAATAACTATGTTTTGTAACTAAATATTTACTTTTTGGATTATCTTGTAGTATATCTTTTAATCTGAGCTCTAAAGGAATTGGTTTAGGAAATCTAAACTCTCTGTAATCTCTAAAGCCTATGATAAAAACTCTTTCTCTGTTTTGAGGAATACCATAATCTTTTGTGTTTAATACTTTGTGATAAATATGATAACCTAAACCATCATCATATGTATTAAGACTTAATTGTCCGTTTACCGTACCACCTGCATTAGATAGTAAATCAATAATAGTTTGGAATGTTCTGCCTTTATCGTGTGATAACAAACCTTTAACATTCTCAAGTATAAAACATTCCGGTTGATTATATTCTATAAATTCTGCAACATTATAAAACAATGTACCTCTCACATCATTAAACCCTTCTTTCTTACCTGCAATAGAGAATGATTGGCAAGGAAATCCAGCAACATATAAATCTAATTGTGGTACTTCATCAAAATCTCTTGTTGTAATATCTTCATAAATTATATCTGCATTCGGATGTATTGCATTATAACTTTTACGAGCATACTTATCTATATCACAAGCAAATATTAAATCGTGTGCTATGCCTAATCTTTTTAATGCTGATTCCGGTGATCCAATGCCACTAAAATCTGTTCCTACCTTTATCATCTTAAATAGTCTTTTAATCTTTGTACACTACTTCTTTCTGATAAGGCACTCCATTCTGCATTCTGTTGAGCCTTTTGTTTTTCTCTCTCAGTAACTATTAATCCGGTTCTATCTATATCGTGATGCGTAAGAAATTCTAATATCATACCACCATCGATTCTATCGTATATCTTTTGTTTTAGTTTTGCCTCTTTTAATGCCAAACCAATATCGTAGTAATTAAAATGTTTGAACTGCTGGATTATGATATGTGCAGTTTCTAATAATTGAACTTTGTCCATCTTGCTTTTACAATTATAAAAATCTTGAAATTGTATAAGCATCAGCATAATTATATCAGCAGTCTTTTCTTCGTTTTCTTTATAGTGTTTGAATATAGATGTTGGTTTACTCTCTAATACAAATGATACTAAATCTGTTTTAGACATCTTTAGAACATCTAATCGAAATTCCTGGCCGATTGGATTATTGATATTTTGCAAGTATCTCTCTTGCGATACTACTGCGATTTGATTTTGTTTTGCCATTTTTAAGGTTGTTTATGATGTTTGTTATGTTGCTATTAATCTGAGATAGTTTTATCTGCTTTTGGTAAAAAGGCTCTAATTGATTCCAATTATTTAAAATATACTTAAATGCATTTTGTATCGCACTATCTGAATCATCGCCTTTTGCCTTGCAAACAGATTTAAGGTATTTTATTATCTGTTTTAGTGCTTTGCCTTCTTGACCATTTATATTACTTGGTGCATCAAATTCATTTAAACAAAAGCCATCATAGATGGCAATCATATTAGTATATAATGAATTGTGTTTACTATCTGTGTTTATATTTGGTATAGGTTGTGCAATATCATCCTTTGCATTGTTGCGTTTTACCGATTGCTTTTTTGCTTTTGTAACATTGCATTGTGCAGAATCAACAAATGTTTGTTCATCTACGAATGCGTACCATTTTGTTCTATCGTACTTTGCTTTATTATAGTTACCGGTAACAAGAACCTCCTGCTGGATTAATGATGATAATATTCTCTTAGTTTGGTTATAACTCCAAAAAGGAAATAGTAATGTAAAAGCCTCAACAGAGTTATATGTCCAAGTGCGACCATCGTTATTATTAAGATTATTGGATTTGTTTTTGCGTATCCAATACTGAAAGTTCTTAATCATAATCGCCTCATTAATACCGTACTTTTTTGCGATTTCTATATCAAATGAATATTCCATCTATTTTATTTTAGATAGGTTTCTAACTACCTCTTCACTTGATACTCCACAAGATTTTGCAATCTTAGGAATGTACTTGTAAAAGAGTTCTCCCTCTTTACATATCTTATCAATAGTTGGTCGAGTTATATTTAATTTCTTCATCGCCTCAGATTTTGTTTCGTAATATAAGGCAATGATTTTTCCGTGTTTATGATTAGGTGTAAATGCTTTCATAATGTGTATTTAAAAAGGTAGGGAGTTGCTAATGTTATTTCTATCCCTATTTTAGAATCCAACGAAGACATCCCAATGTAATTAGATTCTTGCAACAACCTTGATTAATTAAAATGGTAAATCCTCTTTTAAATGGTCTGTTGCTTTTGCTCTATCTAAATCTGCATCTTCAAGATTTTTACCAGTATTTAATTTAGTAAACTCATTAGAAAATTGTGGCTCTGCCTTCTGATTAACAAAATCAATAAAGATATTTGCAGTTTTAAATATATCTTCTGTTGATGGTTTCAACTCCGGAGATATTGCCCAAAAATCTATCGATGCTTTTAACATAGATTGTCTTACTATCTTAACCTGCACATCATCAGATTTACCATATGATGATTTTGATTGAAAAGATCCAGGAGGCTTAGAATAATGTGGCTTTACTTTTGGGAACTTACCATCTGTAAATTCATACTCTACCTCTGCACCTACCTCAAACTTGTTTTGGTCTTTGCTTTTAGAAGAATACTCACCAACATCTCCATTTGTGAATACTACTTCGAATTTGTACATAACTCCGTACTTGCCTTCCCAAGTACCATTTGCAATTACTTGCTCTACAATGCCTTTTTTAACTTGCATAATTTAGTTGTTTAGATTAATTAATTGATAAATATAATAAATGTATTTTACACTTATTAAGTTGTAAATGATTTTAATTCTTCTTTTACATCTACGATATGGCTATGCCTCGATGCGTATATTTTACCTCTTAAATCTGTTCTGAGCTCTTGTAATTTTGCTCTTGACCTTCTAACAGATTCTGCATTGGCTAACTTTTTATTAGCAACCAAATCAAGAACTTGGTATCCGGATATATCTTCCGGCAACATATTCATATGCCTTATCTGAATATACCAAACAGATGCCAATAGTTTATTATCATCATCTCTTAGATGTGGTTGTTCCTTTAATAGTTTTTCAACTATATCTTTACTCTTCTTTATTTTCATTTGAATGGTCTTAAATGTTGGCAAGTTTCTACTGAATGCAATTTGCTTGTATCCTCCATTGAAGGTTCCCACCAAGCATTAACTGATAATAATTGTTTCTTTAATTCCAGCATCCGAACCTTTAAAAGTTTATTTGTAAAATCATCATCTGTTGATTCTATTTCTTTCTCAAGCCTATAAATCGTATCACTCATATTATCGACAAGTTTATCAAACCATTCTGCTCGATTTATGTAATCTTCCATTACCAATTTGATATGACCTACCGGATAATGTCCTTGACAATATATTGTAGATTCATCTAATGTATTTACTACTACATCTTTTTGTTTTTTGTGTTTTGCCATAATTAATAAATATTACTTCCGTTTAATTTTCCTGCGTTAGTTCTTGGTTTTTCGTACACCTTAATCCTTGTATAAAATTGTGGTGCATCTTTCCATCCGGTAACAAGTTCCCAAGTAGAACGAGTTTCATATTTTTTTGTCTTTTCTTTTGCCATATACCTCTACATATTGCATTATTATTTTAGCCTTATTGCCATCAACATTTTCATACACATATCGATGTAAATCAGATATAGATGCATCTGTAACAGATAAATCTCTGAGCATAAGATTAAACTCAAGCATCTTAGCAATATCTATCTCAGATGCCTTATTAGATTCTTTTAATTCCTTAACAAGCCATATCATTCTTGATATGAATTGCTTTCTATCTTCTACTTTAACTCCTTGCATATCGTAGGTTTACCTGCCCATATCCATTCTTCAATAGAATGTGTTAATGGAGTTCTTATTCCTTTCTGCCATTCATCTCTAATATGATGATAGTATTGATAATCTGCATCTAATTGCCTCTGCAAATGTTCCTCTTGTGCATATGGATTTGCAACAAATATCTTATCTATAATGTACTCGTATAACCTGCTCATAATTTATTTTCTTATAATTTCTTCTATTGCCGTAATGTGCTTTTCTTTAAGTTCTATTAAATCGCAAAGGCAATCTATTTTGACATTAGATTGTACTAATGCAATTATAATTTTTTTGATAAATTCACCTTCATCAGATAGCATTTTATCGTGAGGTAAATCTGAAAACTTTTTATGCAACTGCTTAATAAGTTTTGAGTTGTCTTTCTTTAAATCTTCTTTGTTCATTTTGTTTTGTTATTTTTTAATTACTTCTACTTCGTATGCATAAAAATTAAATAAATGATTTGGAAAAAGCCTATGTAATTCTTCTTTCCATTCTTGCTCTTCATCATCATTT
>JAAHTH010000316.1_pt1 | contig 30680 bp, 22 predicted proteins | sample 6116091 | NCBI WGS metagenome assembly JAAHTH01 (sample SAMN13939990, study PRJNA603662) | sponge metagenome | isolation source: marine sponge | host: Mycale hentscheli | place: New Zealand | collected 2006
TATTTAAATGATAATGTTTATCTTTATTACCTGATAATTCACTGTGCCAATATATACCGTTGAATTCTATAGCAATTTTTTCATCAGGAAAATAAAAATCCAATTCTTTTCCACTTAAAATTTTCCTGTCGTTAATATTATACATTCCACTATAAAATGATTTTATAAAATCATTCACTTCAGCTTGCAAGCTGAATTTATTCGGTTCACAACTATAACAATACGGATATCTGCCATTATCCAAATTATATTCAAAAATATGATTACATTTTTTACATTTAAATTTATATTGATGTTTGTCACAAACACCATTATAGTCTTTAAAATTAAATAATGGTTCTAAAGTCGTGTTGAAATCTGTTATTCTGTCTAAAACCTTCTCATAAAAATTTTCTTTAAATTTCAATGTTTTAGAAAAATTATCAACACCATATTTTTCTAAACATGTTTTTTTCATTTTATTGGGATTATTATAATTTTCATCTCCGTATTTTTTTAATTTTGTTTGTTTTGCTTTTTCTATATTTACAAAATTTTCATCTCCATATTTTTTTAATTTCGTTTTCTTTAATTTTTGCACAAATTCTTCAGTCTGAACAAAAAAATCCACGCCATAGTTTATATGATTATAGTTCTTTATAGACTCCACTCGTTTATCACACACTTCTTTTGATATTGATAATTTTTTAGTACATTCATCTGAACAACAAGATTTTTTTCTTTTTTTATAGACTTTAAATTTTGTATTGCAAATTTTACATTTTCTAAATTCTCTACATTTTTCTTCTCGTATAATATCACGACATTTCATCGAACATGTTTTTAAATATCCTTTGTGAGTACTAATAAAACAACAATTTTTTTTACACACTACACATTTCCCATCTTTCGGATTTAAAAATTTATACATTTTTTCAGAAAAATTTTTTCCTGACAATTTATCTACCTCCCTAAAAATTCTTTTATATTTTCTTTTTAATTGAATTGAAAAATTATCTTTGTTTGTGAGAACAAATTTTTTTATTAATGTTTTATTTTTGGTCAAATGTTTATTCATCTCGTTCATACTATAACCATAATTATAAAAATATATAACAAAAAATCAATATTTTTATACAAAAAAATCCCCACCCGTTCGGATGGGGATTGCTTTAATTTACTTTCGATTCAATTAAACACCAAACTCTGCACCTGTTGGTAAGATATTGAAATCCAACACAATAAACTCGGCGGTTTTAGCTGGTTGGATGAAGATTTGTCCGTATAAGATATTTCTATCTATCAAATCTGGAGTATTATTTTCCTCATCCATTTTCACTTGGTATGCGTATAAACCATTTCTCTGTTGAACACTTTCGAGATATGGGTTAACAATTGCCAAGAATCTATTTCTTGTTGAACTTACGTTTTGTTCAAACACTAAGTATTTGCTTGAACTGGCAACAAACTTCTTCAAGTTAATTAATAGTCTTCTTACATTGACACGATCAAGAGCACTTTGTTCTATTTGAAGAGTCTTCTGACCCCAAACACAAATTCCTTGACCTGGGAAAGATGCGATTGGATTGACTCTACCTTCGTACAATTCATCTCTTTCAAGATGAGTAACTCTATCAAGTACTTGAACAGCAGTTGATATTCCACCACGATTTAAACCAGCAGGAGCATACCATTCTGCTGAAGAATTATCATTTGCTGCGTATACAGCCGGTAATACCACGGAAGGTGGTACACTGATAATCTTATTCAGATTGGTATCAAGCACTTTAACCCACGGATAATAAGTACTGACATAATTACTATCAATAGTAGATACAGAGTTAATTGCTGCATCTATTAAACCAACCGATTGATTACTTGCTGGGAAAACAACATTATCCATGATATAGAAACAATCGCCTCTAGATTCACACATATCAATTGTTAATTCGGTAACATAACTATGTTGTTCTCTGAACATACCAGGTAACACAATTAAGTTAATATCAAATTCATCAGCATTACCTAAAGCGGCTAAACACTGTTTGTATCCAATACTACCAGGACTCTTGATATTTGTACAATCTAATCCTTGACTATTACCTGCAGTAATATCACTTCCAACATTAATCGGTATTGATGGCCATTGACCGTCAAATCCACCTTGGAATCCAAGTACAAACTTACGCATTTTGACATAGGTTGTTTCTAACACTGGATCTAATGTAGCAGGAATACTACCATTTAAAGATGGTGCTAACAAAGAACCTGTTGCATTTGCATAAAATGATGAATTCTCACCACCAATTGTTTTGTCTTCTAAATCAAAATCAACATTCGATCCGTTTTGATCGTTAGAACCATAATATGGCAACGGTTTGAAGTATTGTTTTGTATCTTTAGAAACTCCAACATTTAAACTTGATGTTGGATATAGTGATTTAATTTCATCATCTGCACCGGGTGCCTCTCCGAATACTGTACCCGAAGCATATTTACCAACACCCAATCCATAGATACTTGCTTTGCTATATTTAACTGATGGGATCATTCCACTTAATGTACCACCTACAGGTGAATTATAAGCTTCAAATCCATATGGTACTACAACATCAGGTAAAACTGCGTCATTCATTTCAATTCTGACATATTTACTTAAATTAGCAAATGTTCCGAATTCAATCACTTTACCAGCAAATGTAATGTATGAATAACGATCACCGATTCTTCTAGCAACATAATTAGCTGAATCTGGGTCTAAGTTTAGATTTTGAAATGTCTCTAAAAACTTAGGACGTTTGTCAGTATCGCTATACTTACGAATAGATAATGTAAATGAACCATAATCACTACCAGCAACCGTGCCCGCTAATTTAACATTACTTATTTCAACTTTATATTTCGTATTGGATTTTGTACCATCACTGAGTGTATGTACTTTAAACAATTTGAATTTAGTTGGCTTGGAAGACTCAGATGCATCTCCTTTAAATGGAGCGATTTTCTGAGAATAAATCCAAGGTGTTTTAGCATTTGTTATTGCGAATTGTGAATCACCGGCATTAGGATCTAATGAATACTGATCAACAAATTTAGTTGGTTCACCAGTACTAAATCCGGTCGCTGGTGATGTAGAAGCGGCAAGTTTCCACCCGCCACCTTTAGATGTTGGATTTGTTTTTTCAGCTTTGAATTTACTAATACTATCTTCAAATAAGACATATGTATAAGCAGCTTCAACTTTTTGACCAGCGACTTGATCAGCTGGATTACCAGCTGTAGCATCACTCCCAAACACATTTTTGATATAAAGATTATCATTCGCGTTTAAAGTGAAATCATAATAACCATATGTTCCTTGACTTTCAGAACCATCATCATTTACAAATGAATATTTCAACATCAATTCATATGAATTTTCATTTGGATTCAAAAGTCCATTATACGGATATACTGAACTAGTTACTTGTGATACACCTGATGTTTTAAACCCAAATACTTCGTATCGTTCATTGAATTGTGTAGAACCGTTCTGAGTATTATTTAATACAGTAAGCACCATCTTGGTTCTATCAGATGTTAACGGATTACATGGATCGTCACCAGATTCATCCTGTGATGTGAAGTTTCCTGTGTATTTGCCAAACTCACCTTCTAAAATACCAGTGAATCTTAATCCAGAACCACACTGTGTACTTGAACGAACGGTTTTGAAACTAGCACTCTGATATGTCATTTGTCCGTTATAACTAATCTTATCAGCATCTATAGGAGCAACTAAATTGTTTATAAACGAACTACTTATTAATGCGGTAGTTTCGGTACTTTCTGCAATAGCAGTTGCGATGTAAGTTTCCGCTGAAGCATATGTACCCTGTGCACTAGATGATAACCAATACGAACCACTCGAAGCTCCCGAATTTGGACCAACTGAGAAGTAACGATTTAATTCTCCAGAATCAACATTACCCACATCGAATGATTTACCGTTATAAAGAATACTACCACTTAAACCTAAACCATCGTACTCCGATGGATAGTCAGAAGTTTCTGAACTCGGTCCAAATGTAATATTTGTACTCCCACTGAATTTAAGTGTTGATTTATCATATCTAAACTCAAAACTTGCAGAAGATTCTGCCAAGTCATATGACTTACCCGTCTGATCAAGATCATTATCGACAGGGTTTTCTGCAATAACGATTCCATATGTTATATTATTACCACTTATAGAATATGAATTTGATAAGTAATTAAATACACCTGGCCGATCTGTATCAAAACTGACCGATTCACCCACCGAACTACTTAAAAATCCACTAATATTAGATTTTTTATAATCAAAATTAGCTAGAACATAATCACTTCCACCACCAAGAACATAACCAGATGCACCTACACTAGATGAAAAATCTGACCCATAGTCCGTGGTTACAATTTTTAGAGCTTTACCTTTACTGCCTGATTTTGCCAATGAAGATGATATAGAATCTAAATTTGTTGAACTGATTGTGGAAGGTAAGTTATTTAGAAATGTATTTATTTCATCTGTAGTTACTTCTGTAACAGTAATACTACCCGAAGCTATAAGTGCATTTTCACTTGTACTTGGTGCAACAATTGAACCTGACGATTGAAGTGTATCACTATCAAGTGTTAGTTGAATATTATTGGTGTATTGATCTTCATCAAGATACATAAAAGATGAGGTTGTTAACGCACCTACATCAGCACTTCTTGCCCAATATCCCGGTTCAGCGTATATAACCAACGGGTTTTTTTGCCAGTAACCAGTTAATCCGCCTACACGGACTACAGTAACAAGACCTTGTTCTAATAAATATTCTTTCGCAGTGTATGGACCGTAATAAATTCCGTCTGCTAATCCGAATTTTTCTTCTAGATCAGCTACATTATCAATTAATGTTGGAATAAATGCAGGACCGTCTGCAAAAGGAGCTACTATGGCTCCACCGATGTTGGCTACGCCTTGAGCTAGCCCCGATAAGTCGTTTTCACGTGTAAAGACACCTGGACTTACAATTTGTTGTACTGGAGAGAATTTCCCACCTTCTGTTATTGGCATATTTTAGTTCCTTTTCTATGTTTGTAATTATAAAAAAACTTATTATTTATTTTATAAATATTAACAAAAAAATGGAACACTCATATATTTACAGAAACTTTGATATTTTTTTCAATTAACCGTGATTTATTTTACTAAATTTACCTTCTTTTTTGATTTCTAATCTAGAATCAACCATATCTTTCATTTGATCCAAATGACTAATTACCCAAATAAAATCGAATGTGTGTTTAAGATAACTAAATAACGAACCCATCTGTGATAAATTATCTGAGTCAGCACATCCAAATCCTTCGTCAATCGCTAATATATTTGGTCTTGGTAAATTACTGATTGAAATCAAAGCTACTCTAATTGCTAATCCACTTACAAATCTTTCCAATCCACTTGACATCTCCAATGGCCAAGTTGCATCGTCATATTCAATGTCTGATATGATATTTTTACCATCTGTTTTTAATCTTACATTAAATTCTACAATTTGATTTAATATATTATTAATTTCAATTTCAAGTGTAGGTAATACATTTGATATAATATTGTATGGTATGCCATTTTTACCAACTAGGTCTACATATAATTTGTAAGCTTGATAGGATTCTTCTAATTTAATTATTTCTTTTATTTTTATTTCATATGTTTCGTATCGTGAAGAATATTTTCCCAACTCTGAATTTTCATTGAAAATATAATCGTTCTTTTTAGAAATCTGCGATGAAATCGTTTTTAAATTATTTTTTGAATCATCAATTTCAGCGATTAATTTCTTATTTTTTAAGATAATTTCTTCATTGTCATAAAACAATTTAATTTGGCTTTCAACATCCATTAAATTACTTTCCAATTTCATTTTTTGAGATTCTTTCAATAACCGATTATTTTCTAACTTTGTAAGATTAGATTTAAAATCATTTATTTGATTTAATTTAGCTTTATATGATTTATATTCTTCCTCGGCACCATCGTATTTTCTCAAATCTTCTTTTAAAGAATTTAATTCATCTGTTTTATTTTCATAAACTATTCTATCTTTCTTTACTTCATCTTCTGATTTTATCGCATCTTTTACAAATTCATTCGATATACAAAATTCACATGTGGGGTCATATTCATGTTCACGTAAATTTTTTACTTTTTCAAGTTTATTTAAAATGATAATTTTTAAGTTTTTTAATTCAAACGATTTTTCTTCTTCTAATTTAGAAAGTTTTTCTTTTTCATAATATCGTTGTTCTATGACATCAAAATCACCCTTTAATTCAAAATCATTAATTTTATTTTTAATAATTGAAATTTTTGAACAAGTTTCATCAATATCATTCTGAATAACTTCTACATTTCTAACATGTTTATTTTTATTAGATTCTAATGTAGATATATCTTTAATGTCTAGATTTTCGGACTTTACATCTTTAGACAACTCTATTATTTTGAATGAAAGATTTTCCTTTTCATTTTCTAAATCGTGTATTTCTTTTTTAGCACATTGAATATTAACATTTTTATTTTTAATACTCCCAGATATATTCTCTAATTCATCACACACTTCGTCTTTGCTGAAATTTTTTAATAATGAATTAGTATCTTTGAATCTATCGTTTGCAATTGCTGATAGATCATCGAATAAATTTAAACCAATGAATTGCGATAACAATTCTTTTCGTTCACTTTGATTTAAATCTATAAACGATTTGTTTTTACCACCCTGCGAACTTAAAACTGTAATTAAAAAGTCTTCATATGTTCCCAAGTAATCTCGTATTATATCATTTGTACTTCTACGAGCTTCTCCGTTTAAAACAACTTTATCACCATTTACTTCTTTCCAAAAATCTACATTAACCTTTACATTCCCCTTTTTATCTAATACACCTTTTCTTTCTATGAAATAATCATTACCATTAATTTCAAAATTAAATAAACATTTAAATTTAGATTTCTGTGAGTTCAATATATGAATTGCTTTATACCCACGTGTAAATTTATCAAATATACAAAAAGATAATGCTTCAAATATAGAAGATTTACCTGCTGCATTTGAAGCGAACAAACCAACAGTTCCATGTAAAGTTGTAAAGTCAATAGAATTTCCTTCACCATAACTAAACATATTATCAAATTCAAACCGTTTTGGTTTCCATCTAATATTCTTTTTTATTTCCTTACTGGAAATTTCTTTATTAATTTCTTCGTTAATTTTCTTAACATTATTAATAACTTTTCTATCAACTTTATTTTTAGAAAGTTCAGAATCTATCAATTTATTTTGATAATCAACATTGCTTATGTTTACTAAATCATAATCTGATTGACTTGTGAATAATTCGTCCGTAGTCATTGAATCCATCCGCAAGTATGTAGTTTCTAAAACATTGGTTTTATTTTTAATATCATCAATTATTTTTTTAACTTGTGATGGAATTGATTCTAAACACTTCACTCGCAATCTAACTTTAGATGGAATGTCTTTCAAATCCGAAATTAATTTGCCACGATGAATTTCTACCGTGTAAAATCCACATTCATTTTTTAATTCGTTGAATTTAAAAGTTCTTTTTTCTAAATCCCACTTCAAATACCCATGACCTTTTTGCATTTCACCATGATTCTGTTGAATCATACTAGACGAGTATGCAGTTACTGGAAATTTATTTCTAATTTTTAATTTATTATCCAGTTCTTCAATCACTTCCCATTCTTTTGAATTAAGTTCCTCAAATTTTTCCTTATCGATTATTTCTTCATCATTTGGAATAATTTGATGTTTATGTATGTCACCTAACATTGAAATGTGATGTCCACTGAATGTATTGTTGTTTACAATGTTGTTATTTATAATATAACCAATGTCTGTTACAGCATTATTTACAGGTCCATGATACAATGCGATGTGATGATCCGTTTCAAGCTTATATATAGACTTTATACTGTCGTATGATATATAATCATCCGATGGGTTATCGAATACACTGAAATTATTAAAAAGTATATTTTCAAATCTATACAACCCACTATCTCTCAGATAATATAAATTCTCATGGTTAAGTGTATTAATTACCGGAGAAATACTGTCAAGTCTATTTTTATTTGTTAATGTAGCATCATGATTACCAGCAATTAATATCGTGGGTAAAATATCAGCACAATTTTTCAAAAAATCACTTGCGACCTGAACACACTCTGGTGAAAGATCTGATTTATTATGAAATAAGTCGCCCGCTATTACTAATATAGACGATTTTTTATTTGATTTTTTTAAAACCTCATAAAAATTTTCAAATATATTTTTGTATTCATCGTGTCGTTTAGTAAGCCTGATATGAATATCTGAAATATGAAACGATGTTTTTATTTTTGTATTTGTATTTTTTAATAAATTCATAATTTATTTGTAATTTGAAATTTAAAAAGTTCTGATTCTGTAAATTCGGTGGATTCTTTAATATATTCATTTATCTTTTCGAATCCCATTTCATTCGGATCTTTCTCATCCAAAAAAACTAAATGTGTTTTTATTTTATTTTGTAATAAAAAATTACATATTTTAATACTATGTTCTATAGCGTCTTTGTCAAGTAAAACATTAACTCTGGGTGGTTTATTTAAAATTAATTTTAATTTTAAATGGTTTGACAAAGTTTTCCCAAATAGAGGAATAACATTATTTCTAACTGAAAATGCATCAAATACACCTTCTACTAAATTTACGGTTTGATTAAAATTTATAAATGATTCAAATCCAATTATATTTTTACTTGAAGAACATAATTTATATTTCAATTTACTTTTAAACACATCTCTACCGCAGAAAAAATTTAATTTTTTATTTATATCATATGATGGTATGATAATTCTACTACGAAAATCTCCTGTATCACAGTATCCTATATTATATCGTATAATGTCATAAATTGACAACCCACGGTCTATACAATATTTCAAACATCGTTTGTATAAAAAACCCTCAGATGAATTATACAGGGGTTTATAACCTTCTGGTAACAAGAGTGTCTTTGGCGGGTCATTGTTCTTTTTATACCGATTTCTTTTATTATTTTTACATAATAATTTATAAAACTCAGGAGTAGCATTCAGAGACTTTAACAATGAGTAAAAACTTTTTCCACGAAAATCACAGATCCAACAGTGAAAAAATTCTTTATATATGTTAATTGTGAGTTTTTTTTTATAATGGTTACATTTTGGACAGTAAAACGCGATTTCTTCCCCATTTTTTTGAATATTGGGTTTATGATTAAAAACATTTGTTAATGTATCTATGATTGAAATTTCACTCACCCTTATACATTAACATATAAATTTATATAAGTCAATCAAAATTATACATAGAACACGCAACGGCATCATATGTATCTTCGTTTCTTTTATCTGGATTACCTCGTTTATTTAATAAAATGAAATCTGAGATTTCTGAATTTGTATTATCAATATTAAATTTAACAAATTCTTTTGATTTCATACCGGATATTCTACATCTACCGAAAACATTTTTTCTAATAGTATTAACACCTAATAAGTGTACATTTTTATTTTCTCCAAATTCTTCTTTCAAAATGTATTCGAATACAGCATTCCATCTAACTAACTTAATTATAGTCTGTTGTGATGTCATTCCACCAGCATAACCACTTAATGCTGCTTCTAATACCAAATTGTCAACATCTTTAAAAATATCTTTGTTTTTTATAAAATCTATAAAATGATATGCTTTTTCTTTATTAGTGTCAATCTTTTTTATATCTAAAAAACCACAATCTAATATTTTTTTTGAAAAAAAAGACCACCCAATGGTGGTCGTTGATGCATCGATTCCTAGTGTAACCATATTTATATATAGTTATTTTGTAAATGAACCGTTGGAATATTTTCTATTATTAAATCCCTTCATATACAACGAGGATTGTAATGATTTTTCACCACTTACTTCGCTGAATTCACTTTGGCCTTGTGTCATTTTGATTTTAAATCCCTTAGTTTTTGTATATAGTGTGTCAAATGAACTTTCACCAATAGATTTAGTATTTGAGCCGGCAGTTTTAATATCATTCTTTGAATCAAATGCCCCACCGCTCTTTTGAGAAATATATCTATCAGCCAGTCCCATTTTAGACGATTGTCTGTCAATTAATTTACTATCAGAATTTGTTGCCATAATATTTTGTCCTATGATTATAAATATAAAAAATATTTTAATTATACCATTTTAAAACAATATTAATTGGAATTTCACCTGTATTTTTTATAGGATGTGCGGTTTTCGCTGTAGCAACCAAATCTGCACCACTATAAAGTCCAACTGTTGTTATATATGGTGCCAAATATGATCCTGTTGGATCTATAGAAGAACTGTAAGAGTAATTAAAGAAATCTTGTTTTATTTTAACTTCACTTAACTTACCTGTCTTTTCGTCCATGAATTTTACAATATCGTCATATATGGTTCTTTTTGAATTTATGGTTATATAGGATTGATAATTTTTAATTGTTAATAACCCTATAAAATATTTCCATAATAATATTCCATCCAAAATAGAAACTGCACCATCATCATTTATATCAAAATCTTTAACTGACAACAAACACTTTAAATCTTCAGTCAATTTATCGTTTTCAAAATTTGGAAATCTTGTTTGATAGTATGATAATATACTTTCCTCGACATCACCTTCAACAAAAACTTCCCACCATTTTTCTGATTTATCGGTTGTTATTTTGTAATTAATATATCTCAAGATTATATCTAAATTTTCAAAATCAAAAATCTCTTTATCTAATATACCATATTCAATTACATTTTCGGTTAACGATGTCTGATTCGTGGATGTATTAAATTCACCCGGTTCTACTGTACAAATGTATTGTTGTTCATTTAATCTTAATTCACTTTTATAATCCATATAAATATATGAATCTTCTGGATCAACTGGATCTTTTAAAACATCTTCCAATATAGAACCTTCGTTATTAACTATAATCCTATTATTATTATAAAAAACATTTCCTACTGTATGGTCTTTTTTTAAATCTATAAAATTATAAATAAACGATTTGCCATTTATTTCATCAACACTTGGTTGATCCGCAACCAAAGATATATAACTACTAGATTCACATTGATTACAATCAGTTACAAAATCTTCTACTAAAAATTCAAATATTTCAACACTTTGATCACCAGCCGAACAAGTTACATTTGTACTTCCACTTTCTTCTAAAATAAATGGTGATTCTAAGTATCTATCATCATTCAACATGATAGGTGATCCAATTACTAAGTGTTCACTTGAAATACCGACAGAATACCCAAAAGCAGAAAAACTTTCATTTATTTTTTTTCTATATGATATAGGCGATGTAGTTACAAGTGATAACGAGGAAGTATTGGATGTATATCTGTATAATAAAGATTGACCGTTATAAGTACTCGTTCCAAAATCATTTTCTCTTAGATCTTTAGTATAACGATTTACGGAAGATGATAGATATATAGAAGAAAACGGAAAATACGGTTTTGGTGAACCAATTAGTATGTCGTTTTTATGTAACGAAACACTATACCCAAATAAATTATCTTTTAGTAAATCGGATGGTCCGTAGAGTTTTTCAAATAAACTATATTCCGACGAACTCTTGCCACATCCAATATCTGTCGTATAAACATATGTAGATCCTCTTTCACGGATCAAGTTAGATCCACTGTATTCATAATAAATTAAATCGTTTGGCGCGCCTACAACTGCAATTTTATCATATATGTCTACAGAGTAACCATATCTATCATTAGACTGTGATATTGGATATAATTCTAAATTATCATCTCCTATCTCAAATAGTGCGGATGAAGTATTATGTGTGAGTGTTTGGAGGAAATTCCAATTATCATTTAAATCTCTTTTGTAAATATAAACTTCATTGTTACTTGGATTATCCGTACCCACAATTAACTTATCTTGATCTTTTTTGTCTAAAGCGACAGAATATCCAAATCTAGACTGTGTACTGCTACTTAATTGTGTAATTAAATTATAACCACATGTACCATCGTATTTATATACATATACACTACCACTTCCCTTTGTGTAGTTGGGTGAACCAACTGCTAAATATTCATTTGTTATAGAAACCGATTGTCCAAACTCATCAATTGATGACCCGGTAATTACACATCTCGGCAAATCCGAAAATGTTGTGTTATCTCTGGATTCGGATAAACATGTAATTGATTGATCTCTATCAAAAATTGTGTATACATTGACCAATGATGTGTTTAAATTATTTTGATCCAATTCGCCAAAAAAACTTTCACTATATTCGGTGTTTGACACTGCCATATCATATTCACCAATGTCTATACTATGACCAAACCTACTCAATAATATTTGTGATGTATCATGTTCTACAGAAATATAACTACAACTAAAACTACTACTATCTGATATACTAGAACTTTCATAGTTTATTGAAGATGTTATACCAATATTCCCGGAACTACCACTTTCCGTTGTATATGTATACAATGTTCCCCAAAACGATGATGGTTTCTGAACATATGTTTTTTCAATTGTATAGTTATTATTGTATTTAGTTCTTCTTATTAATTGAACTTCACCTACAACCCCTATACCTGTACACGGGTCATACTCACGTGTAGTAGGGTTGCCAACTATAACATAATCATTGTTTACAGCAACACTGTAACCATAACTTTCATTTGTTATATTTGTTAATTTGTTCATTTTTATGAATCTTTTAAATTTAATACAAGTCTACCTGTTGTTGAGTTTATACTCATATTCGTTATAAAGTCCGTCAGTGAATAATATCTAAAAGTCACTGGCTCAAGTATATTTTGTTCTATACCACCATCCAAACTACAGTCGGTAGATACGTCTTTTGTGTCATTAACCACATCATACCGTGTAAATCTATTAAATTTTAGTGTAATTATTTTTGATTCTCTTGCTTCATCTGATAAGCCAGATATGTCACCTCTACTTTGATACAATTCAATCATATCCTTTACTGCCTCTGTAATTCTAAGAGTACCCATATAATAATCATAATAATCTATTGCTGTAACATCCGTACCGCTATCACCACCACATACAACATTTTCAATCGACTGTGTTTTATACAAACCACTCATATAAAAAACATCTTCACAATCTGTATACCCACCTGTCAAAGGAGTTTCCGTGCCATTAACATTAATTTTTGTTGTATTTGTTAAAATTGTGTCAACACTAATTTCAACAGAGGATCCTGCCCAATATCCACCTACAACGCCTGCAATCACATCTACTTCATACAAAGGACAATCTGGGTCTATAGGTGTGAAAGTTGAATCATCTGGAATTGGCGGCGGTGTCGGTGGTGGACACCCACCAGACTGTTCACAATCGTTTTCCGGAATAGGAATTTTCGGGTCCAAACCACCGGTGTTTTCAGATATACATAACGGGTCGTTGCAGCCGGTTGTAATCGCGAAGTCTTCCAAATTTCCATCGCTAGCATTTCCACCTTCACTCAAATATCTATAACATTTATTTGTGGGATTATATTTAAAAATGACATTTGTGTTTAGAGTCGGTATTAAAGATTTTATTTGTAAGTTATCCCCAATTCCATCACACGGTTCAAATATAAAGTGATATAAATTATATACTGGTGGGTTCACAGTATCACACGCGTCACAATCTACATATTTAGTGTATGAATCAATATTTCCATCACTCCCATCACCACCAAACGATTTAGAAGAATAACATCTGGCAGAAGAAAGTTCATTATCATATGTTTCTATAGTTAGATTCGGTTCAATTGAAGAACCGCTAAAAACATTCAATAACGACCCAGATGTATCGCATGATTCAAATATATAATAGTACACCGGATCTTGAGTCGCACACGGACCTGTACCACAATCTGCATATGCGGTATATGTTTCTATATCACCGTTACTACCATTACCACCCGTACTAAAATAATTATAACATCTATTTTCAGATGAAACATACAGTGTCTGTTTTAAAGATATAGTAATTTCCGTTGAACTAGATACATATAAAAACGATCCAGATCCATCACACGGTTCGTATGTGTAATAAAAGAAGTCTGGGATAGGCGGCGACGGCGCAGGTGGATCTGGTGGTGTGACAGAACCAGTATTTATTAATTGACTAACACCACAAGACCCGAAACTTGTAAATCCCTTATCAAAGCTAGAAGTGAATTCGGATTTATTTATAAAATATGTCCCGGATAAATATAAATTATTAAATCCATCGTCTTTAATAGAAGCAACTATATCACCCGTTTGATTTTGTATATTTATAGAATTTGGTTTTAATTTATCACCTGAATCTGTAATTTTTAAATTTAAAGAAATGAAGTTATTCGATAAATTTAATTTTGCTCTTGAAGTATCAAACCCGTCAAAACCAAATATATTATATGCATTATTATAATCATTATAATACATTTTTTGAAAAGTATTGTATACATTTCCCTTATACGAACCATCTCTATTTACAGGATTTGAGTTAGGATTGTATAAAGGAACATCTGATATTTGATAAAAAATTACACCATCTTCTAATTTTTTTCCTAATTGGTGGTTTATATAATTCTCAGAAGGGGCATATGACATATTAGTTATTTGTGATTGAACATCACAACTACCAGATTTTGCATCATCACATTCGGATATAAACATATTTAATGGAAATATACTTCCACTAGAATCAGTTCCTACAACTAAATCACTAACGACATTATTAGCAACTTTATCGGTTGATACGCTAAAATCTGTATTTACTATGTCACTTTTTTTAAAAAATTTGAGCATTTATTATAAATATGTATTTTTAAAAAAATGAATTAATGTAAAACCTTTTATTGAAAATAAAAATGTCGTTCTTTTGGAACGACATTTTCTTAACACACACAATAAATGTTTTTAATAATCCAATTTCACCTTAATGAGTAATTCATTATCGAAAGTTTTTTGTGTGGGTTTACTCAATTTACCAACCGCTAACAATTCGTTGTTATCATTATATAACCCAACTGCGGTAATGTATGTTTTTGGACTACTTATCAATTCTGGGTAAATAATTGTGCCTTTTGTTTTATCATCTGTACCATCAGAAACAAAAGTTGGATTATTTGAATAATTAAAATCTCTATTTTTTACTCTTACAAAATAATGGGACGATGGTACATTTTCACTTTTTCTAGCCGCCATTGTTTTTGTAGAGTTCACTAGAGAGTTATATAAATCTCTGGACCAAACTCTCCAATACGATTCCACATCGGTTGAAGTTGAATTTGGATAAGATCCACGGTCTTTAATCTCATTATTTATACCAACGCGAAAATCCAAATTTATAGCATTAAATACTACATTTCCTGTTCGTGGATAAAATAACCCAATTCCTTCATAAACCGGGTTGTTATCTTTCTTGTAAGGAGTTGGGACGCCATTTATCACAGAACCGGAAATCATGTTATAAACACTTTGTTCTCTATTTACGATTGATGAGTCATCAATGTAAGAAAATTCTCCGTTTATTCCTTTAAAATTAACTTGTAATTGACCCTCATCCAATTGATCTAGAATCTTATCACTAGAAAAATTGATTACAAAAATAGCTTCGCTATCTTGTAAAGTACTTGAACTACCAGATGCAAAAGTGAATTTTTTATCACCGGGTTGTAAAAGTGAATTTTTATATTGAGAATAAATAACCTTAGTTTCGTTTGTGTATATTCCGTCCGCACCTTGTCCCGGGTCATCATATTTTGAACTGCCACTGTTGACATAATCACCATATGTTATTGAAAAATATTGTGTGTTTCCAATATAAGTATCTATATAATATTGCCCATTTTTAACATCCAAATAATTCGCCCCTGTAAGTTCAGTGCCTTGTGATCCAGATTTAAATATGGATTGTGAAACATATAAACTGTTTGATGAGAATACACCCGAAGAAACCTTGTTTATTCTCCCGGCAACGATATCTTCTTGATTAAATTTATTAAATATCATAATTAAATTAACTTATTGTAGGAACTTTTACAGTAACTAAGATTGATGTGTTTCCTCCACTTTCATTTCCGACTATTGTAATATTGGTTGTGGTCGTTTTGCTTAATGTGGCATTTGGTATAAACCTAAATTTATTACCGACTACTGCTTGTGATGTTTGTGTACCAAGATCACCAGCAAATGTTGGGATTGTAGCAGATGTTGAATCTAACGAATTAGTTTCGGTGACAACTAATGTACCAACTGACTTATTGGATAATATGGCAGTATATCCGAGAGTAACATTATATGTTGGATTTGTACTTGGTGAAATTGAAATCTCACCTGAATAATCTCTATCAACACTTATTGTTGACTGTGCAACCGATATGGTAGGTACAGATGAAACTCCCTCATTTAAAGTAACCAATTTATATTTCATTATTTGGGATTCGTCTGTCACAGGTTCCATCACAGGTGTGTTTCTGATAGCAACATCATAATAAGAACTACCCTTGGGATGTGTCGGATTAAACTGTGAATAATCAATCTCGTCATCCGCTAATGCAAATGCTGTAATATTTAATCCACCGGTTTTAGCTAAAACTTCTCTACCCTTTTTTGTTAAAACGGCGTTGATTGTGATTGTATTGTTATCTAAATATGCCATATATAGTATAATTATCTAAACAGTTTGTTTTTTAATCAAAATATTATAAATTATAAATCAAATTTTCTAAACTTGAAGAATTTTTCAATGATGCTGTTATTGGTAATTGAACAAATGTACCATCCACTACTGTACCATTTGATGGAAAGGAACTAGAACTTAATTCCAAAGATATAAATCCGTCGATTGATATAATAGGTTCACTATTATTTGAAATACCTTTACGATCTATTGTTGAATTGATATCATTTTCACTCTTTTTGTAAGTATATTCGTTATTAGAAACTGATATAGCTCTATACGAATTATTTGTTCTAATCAAATTCAATTTACTCAAGTGTCTTTTTGAATATCCAGAATTAAAGTCTCCTGTATATTTTTCATATAAATCGTTTTGAATTGACGAACCAGTGATGGACCCCGATCCAATTTTCTCTAAATTAGAAATACTTGATGTGGAATACTTAATTGAATTTAATTGGTTCGTAGATGAATAATATTCATTTTTATTTATCAAATACATATCTCGTATTATAAACTCATCTTTATCAATATCTACAAATTTACCATATTTTGAATAAACATAATCTTGATCGTAGTTATCGTCTAAACCAAATGTTTTAAAATTATAGGTGTTATGATCAGTTTTATATGAATTATAAGCGTAACAATTGATTGTGTCACTTGTAGATTCTAAATCATAAAGTGATTGTATCATTGATTTAAATGACGCAGATAATTGTATAGAAGATTGACTCAATTCATTATCATTTTTTATATCCGTTGTTAAATACTTTATACGAGGTTTTTCTAATACTGTAGGTTCAATTAACAATCCACTTTTCAATGAAGTTCTATTTGAAGATAACTGTTTAATCTGATTGAAAATTGAAAAATCTATATAAAATTTATATGTTGAATAAGATTCTTGTGGGTATATATATTTTTTTCTTAATTTATTAAAATCATCTCTCTTTTCATCTAAACTTGAAAATTTATTTTCAAATAGATACTTGGGATCGCCTATATCACCAATTATACCATCTTTGCCTAAGAAATCTTCAATTTCCCTATTCAGATATGTGTATGGTGATATATAAAATCCAACTACATTTGAATCTTCACCTACGATGTCATTTGTAAATGTAGAATTATCATACGGAACTAAATTGGAACTTGCAAATTCTTCTATTTTATCAATTTTAGTATTATTTTTATAATTAGGACCATACTTACTCGTATTAATTGACTGTTTTACATTCAATTTCTCAAATTGATATGGGAATTTTGTTGATAATATCGGCGTACAATCTGGGTATGGCCTTATAACTTCACCTGTAAAATTATAAGCTTTAAATGTATTGTTATAATATGAATTCTGATTATCTATATTCAGGTAATCATCGGAACCAGAGTTCCACAAATTAACGGGTGTCTCAAATACCCACAAATATTTTAAATTCTTATATATATCACTTTTATTTTCCGTTGATATTGAATCTAAATTATAAGAATGTTCATTGAATATATCATCTGATATCGGAGTGGAAAATAATTTTATTTTATCGATGTTACCTACGAATGAATTTTCATATAAATAATTGCCGATATAATAACTACCGGATGAAAAATCTATATTTTGTGTATATAAAATAGTTTTTTCCTTTTTGTCAGAAAAATTATTTAAATTTCCATCGTATTGATTAACCATCAATTTATAATCGTATGGTAAATATTTTTCTCCAATTGAACTTGTGATTTGCAATTCACTTACAGAAGACCCAGTTGTTTCTGTTAATGCAATATTATCTGAGTATTTAGAAGAAATTTCACGGTTCAACAATATTGTATATATATTGCCGTTAAAAAATGGCATTTCTTTTGAAATTATACTCGATGTGATATTAGACCCTGCCGGGTGTAAATTAAAAATCAACTTTCCAGTATCAACATGTTTTTCTTTCTTTAAGAAAACCTCCCAGTCAATTTTTTCATTTTTTAATTTTTTAATCAATGGGATTTTATCTTGATAATCATATGTATTTTTAGTTATTTTGAAAGAACATTCAATAGCATTGATTCCATCGAATGTCTCTACATACGAACTTGTTGGATTGGCTGCAGCACTTGCACTGTATGTGTTTACATATTTTAAGGAATAATCTTCTTGTGTATAGTCAAATGTAATATATTTATCATCATCTATTTTTGTAAAGTATGTAATATCATCAAAGTCATAATATTGATCCCTGTTAGTAAAAGAACCAAAACTGCCATATTCCCGCAACTCGATGAGTGAATTTTCAATGCCAAAGATCGAACGCATTAAATCGAATGATGTAGATGTACCTTTTGTTTTATATATCAAAGGAAGGTTGTTTGCTACTCTGTTTAAAATAGACTTTCCATAGTCAAAATATGAGGATGACAATGAAGATGAGGATTCTGTATTATTAAATAAAAGTTGAGATTCCGAACTATTTTGAAATTTAAAATTTTCTATTTTAAAATTAAACGATGTTAATAATTCATCAATATAATTTTTTGGATAAAAATTCTTTTCATTTAATGGATATATCTTTGGGAATTTTTTTATGTAATTTAATATATTGTCAAAGAAATGGCCAATCATGGATGTGAATATTAGATATTCTGAAGAATCTTCATCACTCTGTAGATATTCGGGTAATTGATTTATTAAACTGTCAATGTTTTGTTTATCATATTCAACGCCATCTAATAAATTATCATCTATAACAGACCTATTATAAAAAAGATATGATTCATAATCATCAAATGTGTTTAATAAGTTTATCTGATTGGTTACGAGTTGCGTATAATCTAACGATAAAGAAGCACTTACATTAACAGTAACATTTTCATTTTTTATTTTATCAGATATCAATCTTTTAGATGTTTCAAAAGAATCATATTCATTTATTTTGTTCTTAGATACTTTAGTTCTTAATTCGGCCGACGAATAATTTATAAAATCTTCAAATTTTGTATAATCAATTAATAAGTCATTGACTTTATTTTTTAAAGAGTATTTTGCATAATCTAATGTATTTTTATTCTCCGATTTAAATTCGTCTTTTGTTGAATAAGATTTCTTAAGATCAACATCAAAATTAACACCATTTAAAAATATTTTATTGGATAATTTGTCAGCGTATAAATTTACTTTTAAATATAATGGTGATATAGATATATTTGATATCCAACACGAATCTTTAATATTAAAATTTGATGGGAGAGGATCATCTAATTTAACTTGAATACTAACCACTCCGATATCATTATTAAAATATTCAACAAAATCTATAATTTTAACATACTGACCGTTATCAAAATTAATTACATTTTTATATAGACCAAAAAATCTTTCGGCATACTTATCCAATAACGACGATATATTTGCAGATAGGTTTATTTCAAATATTACATCTGTGAAAAACTTCACAGTTTCCTCTAAATCTTCATTTTTTAATGTAGTTTTCTGTAAAATTCTATCCAACGATACTTTTTCAACAATGGTTTTAAATGAATCAATAATTTCATTCTTTGTTAATGGAATATTATTAAATGAATATGTGAAATTTTTCAATTGATCTAAAATACCATCAAATTTTCTAGATTCTTCTATTAAAGTATCTTCACCTTCAACTCCAAAGAGTTTAAAAATTTTATCAAATCCGGCATATGTTTCTAATAAAAACTCCAAAAGTTCAGAGTTATTATTTAAACCTAAATTACTTGTTATTTTATTTTTTAATGTATCATCTTCATATTCTTGGAATGTATCACTTATATAATTTTCATCAAAAATTGTTTCCAATTGATTTGAAATTTGTAAAAATAAGAATTTTTTCTGTGCAAACGCTGAAATTCTGTCATAATCCAATTTAGTAGATTCGTTTGCTGATTGATTAAAAGCAAGAGAAAATCTTAATTCTGTCCTTGAAGGTGAAATTTCTTTAATGACTAATTTATTTTGTCTATTACCAGCAACATCTCTTACAAAATTATATAAACCATAATATAACCCCGTCGATGCATTTAATGATTTGAAATTTTCTTGTACATTTAATAATACTTCATTATCAAATTTTGATATATTTGTAAATGGTTTTTTAAAATTAAACGATTGTTCTTTCTGATTTATATCAAAATACGAACCCTGTAAAATAGAATATGATATACTTGGGTTAATAGTATTAAACGATAAAACATTTTGATTGGAATTATATAATGTAAATTCTACCAAATCTTTTTCAGAAGTTCCAAAAAACATTTCTTTCGATAAAATTTCCTGTTCGTACAATGATTGAAATTCGGTTGGAAAGTAAGAACAACTTACCATCCCTTCATTTAAACCAGATTCGTTATATGTTAAATATTTATATGGCATTTTTAATTAATTGGTAAAAAGGGGAACTCATCATCAAAATCGGACTTGGTATTTCCTTGTCCCAATTTAATTCTTAAATTTATAATCTCACTCTTCATGGCCGATATAACAATTTTATCATCGTTATTTTCATATTTTTCAACTAATACATTTACAGTTTCGTTTAAAATTTTATTTTCTGATAATACTTTGTTATACTCATTCAAAATGTCAGTTACATTTCTAGTTTCTTCAGATTCAACCGTTTGTAATTCACTAAATGTTACATCTGTTGTATCTTTTATTTTACTTTCATTATAGGATATTGGTTTCAATGGAAACTTTATATAATTTTTATTACCAGACGGTTCCGACTCATTGACATTTGAAAATATTAATTTAAAATTGCCGAAGTCATCTGAATTATTTTCAAATGTTCCAAAATCTCTAAATGTTTGTACACTTGGTAAGTCTACATCGTAATTAATAGATAGTTCAGCCATATTACCTCACAATTTTAAAAACTTTACTTGTATCTTGTATATCCACGGTCCCGTCCTCATATTCTGTTTTAATAAATATTTTAAAATATCGTTCTTGTGGAAAAACTTCTGTATTTAATACAAAATAATTTCCTTTTGATGGGTCGCAACTTAATTTTGAATATTCATCAAAATCTAAAATAATTTCTTCCGTACTCGCGTCCTTAATCATATAATATGAAGATGTTGGTAAATACTTTGGTGTTACCATTGATGGTTGTTGAAACGATTTATTAAATGTTTTTAATGGATATTTATCCCTAGCAAATACGAATATTTTGGGTTTGCTCCCAGCTTTATAATGTTGTTTTAGATGTTGTATATTTATTAAATTGTCAGTTGATCCAGTGATTGGTGATAATGAACCTGTATTAAATACACTATCATCCCAACTTATATCAATTTTTGGAGAATATATTGTGTTTGTTTCTGTACTATAAAATTGTAATAAACCGTTTGTATTATTAATAGGAGGTGTTGATAGTTCAAATGATGTTAATAATATCAATCCTTCATTTGGTACACATCCACATAACCAAGATCTAACAATTGTAGTAATATCCATTTTGACATCACTTTGATTACCATGTGAAAATGATTGACTTGCAATTAATCCATTCTCAACCAACGAAGGAAAATCCGATGAATTACAAATCCAATGTGAACTATCACTATACTCTGAGGGAACATCATAATACCAAGTACCTCCGCCATTTTGCCAACTAGCACTTGCGTATGAAGATGTAAGTAAATAATCAATTTGTTGATAACTATCTTTTACATTTGATACCCATGGGTTTCCGTTTGAATAATTTTTATAATTCCAACTTACACCTAGATCAGAGCCATCGTTTGCGTATCTACCATCACCGTTATCCCAACTCTGAGAAATTGGATATGCATATAATTTATATTCAAATGGTAAATTTCTAGCTCCACATGCGTTTAAATCCAATGAAAATTTCATATTTGAACTTGAAATTTCATTGTTTGATATAGATTGACTAAGACTCGCTAAGTCAAATTTTAAAAGAGTTCTTGAAAATTCTGGTTTAATCAAAAATTCGGATGTAGACGGTCTTGTAAATGAACCTGTATATTGACCTTTGAAATAACCAATGAAATTCTCCACATCAACATAATGTAAATTGTTGGATCCTGTACTATTTACATACCCAATCCAATCAGAACCAGAAAATGAACCAGTAAATGAACCACTCTCTACATTTTTATACGGACTATACCAACTACTTGAACATGGAATTGCTGTGTTTGCTTTACCTTCAATTATACCTGTTAAATTTTTATAACTACCGGTTCCTATAACATCAGTCGTTAACGGTGAACTTTGAATTGTATCATTAACATTTAAATATGTAAATGTAGTGCCCGTTTTAACAGACCCCGAAAAACTTCCTGTTGAAAAAGTTCCGCTGATGTATGAATCTGTTATAATATCTAAACTTCCACTAAAAGAGCCAGATGCAAAGTCTGTTGTTCCACCAGAACTACTAACATATAACTCTCTAGAATCATTTTCGTTACTAAATCTACCGGTGAAGTTTGATAAAAAACTAGTTCCTGGAATAGATCCAGATGTTAAACTAAAAGATCTCCATTCACTGCCAGAATAAATATATATTGAAGATTCGTCATACGCTAACCAACCCTCATTACCATATGAGGAAGAAGTTTCAGGCACACTTTGCCAATAAAAATCTTGATAAACGGTCTTCTTACCCGCGTTAGAAGCATAAATTTCTAATACTTCATCAATACCAAAATTTTTATTTTTCAACGCTGACGAGTTATTTATGTATGTATCTTTATCAGAATATATAAATTTATGCATGGTTTTTGATTTTTTCTATTAATGATTTTTGCAAATATATCATATTACAATTCCTTTAACATCACTTTCATATTTAACTTCGAATACAGATGGATCTTTTGATGGATATACGATATTATTTTGTGTTGCGATTGACATATTATATGCAATTGGAGAATAATCTGGACCATCATCAATTGTTAAATTGTTAACTTTTATATCATTTACAGTCTGTACTCCCTCGGTTTTCATTATTTCAAATGATAATTGACTTAAATTAATTGGTTGATTAAAAGACCATGTATCAATGTCAAAAAATGAATATACTGTTTCCAAACATTCATTAAGAACCGATCTTTTATTAAATCCATTAAATACTGATATTTTAAATTCAACTCCGATGTTTATTATATATCCATCAATTATATTGATTCTGTCTGTTAACATCTTATATTTAGATAGATAATTTTTTAAATTTAAAATCGTAGCTTCATTTAACTTTGTTAATTTTTTATTAGTATCATATGACAAAACATATAAATTATTTGTAAAAGGATTGGGAGATTCTATAAATTTTCTACGGTCAAGTGGTTGTAACTCAGAAACATCAATTGTTTCTTGATTTCCAGAAATTACACTTGGGATTAAACCATCATATGATACAAGTCTCTTAGAATTTGATTCAACATACGATTTTGCAACACTTCCAAATTTCGGAGACATTGAATAAACTCTCAGTAAAATATCTTCATCTGTAATCATTCTGTTCTGTGATGAAAAATTTGCTAATGCATTTTGACGAATTTGTTCATCAGATTCAGGACCATCTCCGCCCGTTGATGGGTTTGGATTAACTACCCGTAATGAATTTTTAATTTGAGATAACAAAGACAGTTCCGAATCAGATATAAATTCATCGTTGTTTTGGAAATTAACACTCGTAACAGAATTTATCGTTTCTGAATTCACATTTGACTCTATACCGCCGCCTACTATATACTGTATTGTTAATGTAGTATTTGAGGGTGAATACCCATATGAGTTAGACTTAAGCACATTAGTACCATCAAGAGAAATATTTAGATTATTTAAATTGGATAGTCCTACACCAACATTTGTTGGGTTTGGAATAACAACTGTATTTTCAAAGTTATCTGTATTTGCACCAAACTGTATATATGTATAATTATTTTCATCAACATTTTTAGTAAATCTATTTGGCGTATGTAAATATTTTAATATCTTAGGGGTAACAGATTTATATTTAGAAAGTGTTTGATTATTCAACGGAGTATTATCAACTTCTATTGATACCGTTTCTTGCGCTAAATAATCAACTTCGTAGTAAGACTTGTTATCGGAATCTTTAATATTTAGTATTTTAATAACATTCGTTTCATTCAATTTAAATGTTAAGAATGATTCTGGATCGCCAACCGATATATTTTTTGTAACCAAAGTCCCAGAATAAGCGGTAACTGATTTTTTAACTAAATAAAATTGTGGAGCGCCTGTATCATCTCTACTATAAACTGTCAGTTCTCTTGGTGAAAATGAAGAATTTTCTCTAAAATCTACACTTTCTTCAATGATAAATTCTTTTCCTTCATTATTTGATAAAATAGTAAACGGTGAAAGAACTAAATAAAATTTTTCATCTGGTATATATTCCCCGGATACACCATCTGTTCGTGTAGATGGGATTAACTGGAATATATCAACATTTGTTGAAGATGCGGATGTTACTTTTGGTTTATAACCCAGTTGAAAAGATTGGTTTATAATATTTTTTCTATCGTTTGAAAATTGAAGAAAACTTTCTTTAAACTGTTGATCTATATAATACGATAAAACATCACCGACATATGCAGCTTGTTCTATAAAAATTGTACCGGGTGAACCATCACTAAAATCTTTATAAGATTGAGGATAGTATTTTTTAGTAAAATTTATCAGTTCACTTTTTAAAGATGAAAAGTCACGATTTACATAATTTATGTCTTTCGTGTTTGTATTAAATGTTTTATCAATTATTTTTGACATTTTTATATATTTGGTGTATTAATTGTGAAATTTACATCTGACTGTTGTTGTCTATATGTAAATATAATACTAATAAATATTTTATTCACAGTATTATTTGGTTGATTTTCTGACAAATTTACATTAACATCATTAATGACAACACCATTCAAAAATTTATTCATATCTTTTTGTACAACATCTTTGATTAAATCAACATTAACATCAAAATCTTGCTGTTCAAATAATAAATTATGAAGTCCAGATCCAAAATTGTTATTGAATCTACGTTCACCAGTTTTTGTCTGGAATATATTTATAATATTCGATTTTAATTGAGAAATGGTATCCGTATTGGTTTCAAAAAAACCATCTTGACCCAATCTTATCGGATACGATAATCCTATCGAATTCTTACTCATTATTTACCCTTTTTATTATTTATTACACTCATCAAGTTACTATAATCTTTATTAATCAATTTCATCACATTCTTGACCTCTTTAGGCGCATTTTCATCAACAGATTCATTCAGTGTGTTTATAGAATTTGAAGTCAATTGACCACCCATAGTTCCCACCATTGAACCGTCTTGTGGTAAACCGCCCTGTGTTTCATTCAAAACTTGATTTAATATTTCATTATTTGTATACTTAACAGATTTTTTATCATTTTTTTCCTCAAAAGATTCTTCCAAAGAATTTTTCTCATCTTTAAATTTTGATGGAATAACAGTTAAATCAGAAGAATCTAGTTTGGAACTTGTAATCATTTCAACCAAATTCCGCTGTAATTCTTTTTTAAAAGATTTTTCAATTTCTTCTTTAACAATTGACCTGATTATATTTTTTAATTGTGACGCTTTCATTTCAATATCTATATTATATAATTATATACAATTTAAATTTATTTTATTTTTATTATTTTAACTCTTTCTCCTGTTGGTATATTTACCTTGGGTTTTGGTATGCCAGATTTAATATTAGTTAACTTATCCTGTAATCCGCCTGTTAATCCACCAGCTTTGTCTTTTAAACCACTCGTTAATCCACCAGCTTTGTCTTTTAATCCACCAGCTTTGTCTTTTAATCCACTTGTTAATCCACCAGCTTTATCTTTTAAACCACCCGCAAACCCACCAGCTTTATCTTTTAAACCACCTGCTTTATCTTGTAATAAAGATTTTGCATCTTTTATTTTCCCATCAACTGGGTTAACAAATTTACTATTACCCGATATTTTTTTAGGATTGAATTTTTCAGGACTCCAATTTGCACCCAAACCACCGACTTTATCTTTTAAACCACCTGTTAAACCACTGGCCTTATCTTTTAAACCACCTGTTAAACCACTGGCTTTATCTTGCAACCCACCTGTTAAACCACTGGCTTTATCTTGCAACCCACCTGTTAAACCACCGGCTTTATCTTTTAATCCGCTTGTTAAACCACCAGCCTTATTTTTAATATCTGATATTTTAGATTTTTTTAATGCACTTGAAGGATTTAAATTTTTTGGAACGCTACTAGGCAATTTGACATTTGGACTGTCAACGGTTGGTGTTTTAAATCGAACACCCATAGATGATATTGAAGGTGGACCAGGTAATTCTCCAATTGGATCTTTAAACGAACTCATAATTTATAAATATTCAATTATCAAGTTGAAACTCAATCTTTACTGGTCCTTCTCTACGATTTCTTCCTTTAAAGCTTCCAACAACGCCCTCACCTGTCACAGTATTAATTTTCAAAGGTGATTTACATTCATATTTTGAACCTTTACCTTTAGGGAGTACACCGTCTGCACCAGGAGAATACCCGCCGCCTGTAAGAAAAATTCTTCTGCTCAATACTTTATGTAAATTATTTCTTAGTATTTTTAATTGTTCCTGTTGAACAGGTATTTGTGTTTGATCTGGAACGGCATCGTTTGTGTTTAATTTTGTTGGTTTACCAGCATCTGGGTGACCGTGTGGATGTGGGTGAACATGATGATACCAATGAACATGGTCTAATAACCAATTACATAAATCGTATAGCCAATCTACTGTTGATTGACCCAATAAAGCTGGTTCATTTGTGTCGCCATACTGACCAAGAAATATTTGTGGTGAATTAAAACATGTTAAATTATTTGTAGTAAGTACAATCTGATCATTAGAATCAACTGTATATTCAGAATCTGTAACAATTCCATATCTTTTTTTACTAAAATGTAAAGTTTCTTTAAACCTACTACTGAATATTAATCTATCGGTGTTAATTACAATTTGATCATCGTTAAACTTTGGAAGTGTAAAATTGGTAGAACCATCTGGATTAAACAATGATTGTTCCTCAGAATCTACAGCAAAGATTGATTTATAAACAGTAGTTTTCCATTCTGTTTCCGCGTTGCCTGATCTAATTTCAATCGTACTACCGTCATTATTTATATCTTCTTGAATTAACCCACCATAATTTTTTTCAAATTCATTTATAGATGGTATTGAAGGTAATTTAGGATGTAGTTTTTTGGGAATATCTTCCGACAAATTTCTTTGTCTATTTCTAATTGTTATTTTTGGATTTCCATAACCACCAGCACTAGACTGTTTAAATAATCCCTCATCTAAAATGTATGACTGATCTTTATCATTTTTATCATTGTCTCTATTATCATCATATGATGAAAATTTAATAGACTGTCCACATCTACTTTCTATAAGAGTATCACCCTCATTAGTTTTTAAAGATCTAATTTTATGATTTAAAATGAAATATTTGCCTAAATTACCTATGGCAGATGACTGTACGTCTGACGGAGAGGATGAGTTTAAATACGATTTATGAAAATTATCCACCGAGTCTAAATCCAATGGGGAAGCACCATTATTACCTATTCTGGGATTTCCATTCGAATTTTCTGTAGAAAAATCTGCATTTACACCTGTGAAGTTAAAATAATTAAGAGGGTTTGTATAGAAAAGTGTTTCCGCAATTTTAAATACCAAGACATATTCATTTAATAACGGATATTGTGTTATGGTTTTATCAAGTGGAATTGCCCACGGCAATTTATCATATTCGGTTTTAAAACTTTCCCCAAGAATTCTAACTTTAATTCTTCCCATGTAACTATAATCAACATCATCAACACTAGGTGTTTTATTTTTATAGTTTAATGGTAAAAAACTGGGAGCATTTTTAATTGTATTGGTCACATCTTCTTTGAATTGAAAATGATTAATATCATTGACAATATCAACGACAAGACCAAGTTTAAAATTCATATCAGACGATACAGATTGATTTACACCCGCGTCTGATATAATTTTATTCCTAGTTGATAAAAGTGTCTGTATAGATGTGTTATTCATTTACACTATTTTCAGAAATTCTTTCTACTTCTTGCATTAACTCAGATCGTTCTTCATCCGATAAAACCATACTTGTACCGTCTGAACTTGATTCTGATTTATTTACCAATCGTTGTACGATAGATGCTAATTTTACAAGTTGATCATCATTTTTGACACCCACATCGAAATAGTCTTTTATTAGAGGGACAACAATCATTGCATCATTAACCGTTTTAATTAAATCCCGTAGTTCTGTGATCAAAACTTCTATTTGATCTTTTTTCTTCTCGGAATTTTTAACTATATCTTTACATAAACCAGAAAACGATTTTCCTTTATAAATTTGAAAATTTAAATCCATACTTATATATAAATAGAAAAACCACTTTTTTATAAAGTGGTTATTTTTTTTATTTAAATTTTATTAGTTTTTTTTAAAAACTACCATTTTCAATATAACTTTGTAATAATGTTTTTTGATAACTTTTCATTTTATTTATAACTTTGGTTATTTGTTGTGTTTTACACCCACTCATTTCTCGTATATACAAATAAAGTGTTTTTTTATTAAACGATTCAATTCTTTCACAATTACGCATTAATTCAACAACTGAACATGCAATGACCAAATCTTTTTGTTTATTAAAAATTTTTTCTAAATTATCATCCCAATAATCAATTAATTTGTTCATCAATTCTTTATTTTGAACATCTGCGTGATATGTATCTTCTTTTTGTAAACAAATTTCATTCTCACTTGGAGTTTCCGAAATACATATGTGTTGGTTATACCTTTTATAATTGTTATTATTATGAAAGATTAAATAATTTTTTGCAACTATACTAAAATAACTAAATGCCTTTCCCTTACCCGACTGATATTTGTGTATGTTGGATATTAGGTGTGAAACAGTTTCTTGTTGGATTTCTATTGGGGAAGAATCAAAATATATAAACTTGAATGTATTAAATATATTCTCTACTAATTTTTCGAAGCCAAATTTTATTTTATCGTTGTATATATCATTCCGTTTTATAGAACATATTTCGTTATTATACTCAACAACGGCGTTTTCAGTAGCTTTTGAAAAATAAATTTTATCTTTTTTATTTCTACCTCTTCGTTTTCTTGGCTTCTTTTGAAACGGAGATTTTTCAGAATCATTGAATATTTTTTCATCAATAATTTGATCTTTAGTTTTATGAGCCATCTGAGTCTTTTTTTTCGTCATCAATAAATTCATCATTTAATACTGTGTTTTTAAAAGTTTTGATCATGTCACTTATTTGTAAAAAAAGTGTACCTACATCATCATCTTTTTCAAACATACTACGATCATCTATATATGTCAAATTTTTATATAAACTTTTTACATCATTTTTAAATTTTAATATAAAAATCTCTAAATCATCTATTTTAAATAAACATTTTTTTATTATTAAAAATAATATTATATTTGATATTATAGATGTAATAAACAGTATTTCAAATATTATGTTCATATATCGTCGTCGTCATCATCTACATCTATAAATTCAGAAATAAATTCCAATGATTCTTGAATTAATATCCAATCGGTATTATTATATCCACTCTTTATTAATTCATACAATTCAGTTAAGTCGTCGTCTCCCATAGTTTTCCAATTGTTATTATATATATCAACTAATAAAAAATATCATTTTTTTTATTAATTAAAAACTAAATAAACTCGGGGATTTTGATTTTTCTTTTCGTACAACTTCGACAATTTTTTCAACTTC
>JAAHTH010000739.1_pt1 | contig 30636 bp, 18 predicted proteins | sample 6116091 | NCBI WGS metagenome assembly JAAHTH01 (sample SAMN13939990, study PRJNA603662) | sponge metagenome | isolation source: marine sponge | host: Mycale hentscheli | place: New Zealand | collected 2006
GGTTGCCGCCGATTGATCTCCGTTAATGACCAACGTTCCCGCATTGACCTGGGTTTCACCTTTGTAGGAGTTGTTTCCGGTGAACGTCGTAATTCCACTGCCGGATTGATAAACCGCTCCTCCACTGCCCGTTGAAATAACGCCATTGTAAGTGATTGCGTCGCTCCGATTAAATTCCACCACACCACGATTATCGATGTCGGATGTGATGGAACCCGTCGTTCCACCATTACCAATTTGGAGAATCGAACTCAAACCACCATCGACCCGAACTCCACCCGTTAAAGTAGTATCACCGGTTAGAATAAGTGAACCCGCCAAGTTTTTATAGAAAAAACCATTCCCACTACCGTCACCAATATTTCCAGCGACCGTCAAATCTCCACCATTGGTGCGAAAATGAAAATTGAATACATCATTGTTATCAACCGCGATGTCACCTGAAAGCGTTGCCGATCCTCCACCGCTACTCAATTCGATATGGTTCCGTCCATCATTATTCGAGACCTCAATGTTGTTGGCCAAGGAAACGCCATTATTAAGGATCAGCCCCGCATCCTGCCCCGCCAAAGTCACCGTTCCGGTTCCCAATGCAGAATTAGATGCCGCCACGATTTCCGTCTCGGAATTAATCGTGGTGCCACCCGTGTAAGAATTGTTACCGGATAAAATCAACTGCTCTCCGCTAAAGTTAGCCTCGCCGGCGTTATTGCCTTCTTGTATCAAAGAACCATCACCACTGATATCACCTGCAAACGTAACCGCGTCAGCACGTTGAAATGTAATTCTAGACCCCGATGCAAGACTGACGTCTCCACCCAAAGAACCACTGGTCGCGTTGTCACCAATTTCGAGTCGTCCATTTGAAATATTGGTCGTGCCGGTGAAACCGCTCGCGTCACCTGAAATCCGGAGTGTATCTGAGCTGGTTCCTCCATCATTCGATGCCATCTCGATAGTACCCGCGCCACTTATTACACCTGATGCTGTAATTGGACTGTTCGTTTTGAAAAATTTAAGAGTAGCCCCCGATGCAATCACTGCATCAACGTCAAAATTGGCCGAGCTATTACTCGTCCCAATCATACCATTGCCAAAACCAGTTCCCAGTTGAAGTGTTCCCGCGTCTACATTCAGAGTCCCGGTGAAAATCATATTTTGAGAAACTTTAAAAGTTCCATCACCCGTCTTGCGAAACCCGGTTCCAGCAACCACCTCATTAAATTTAGCAGCGTCAGAGTTATTAAGCGTTATATCACCACCACTATTCACGTGTATGCCGAAACTGGACCCGGTTTGAAAACCGGTACCGATACCAGTCAACGCATTGGCAATGTTCTGTTTGGACCAATTAGTGGATGTATTTGTCATGTTGAAAGCTAACGTAGCACCGCTTGCGACTGTCACGTTTGAAGAAGTCCAATCGGTTTGGACATTACCGTACAGTTTGTCTTCATCGCTCAGTCTTAATACGCCAGCGTTAACCGTTGTAGTACCGGTGTAGGAGTTTCCACTCCCGGAACCATCGTCACCACCTAGAACCCAGGTCCCGGTTCCGTCTTTCACAAGGTTGATGATCCCGCCGCCAGCCGTGTCATTATCCTGAATTTTCTGAACAACTCGGTTGTCATTGGTATTGCTACCCCCGAGAGTTAATGTACGTGCCGCCGTGGCATTACCGAACTTTCCGTTCAAAGCAAATCCGGATGCAGTATCAAAGACGAGAGCCCCCGTTCCATTGCTTTCAATAGTCATACCGCCGATCCGGCCAGAGCCTGCCGTGTTATCACCCACCCTGATTTGAAGATCGGAGGTGCTACCTGCCCCAACATACTCAAGCGTGCCGCTATTAGTATTCAGCCCTCCCTGAATGAAACTATCACCCAAGTTTTCAACACCACTAAATTGAACAGTTCCCTTCCAAACTTGCAATTGATTGATTCCATTACCGGCGGTATTGTTGGTGCCCTGTAAAACAAGGGTACCGTCACCACCCTTTGAAAAGTTTCTGGTAGCGTTAGTCGAAGTTATATTTCCACTGAGAACCAGCGTTTCATCACCTTGAGCATAAAACTGTCTTGAGCCAGACAACGTCAAATCATTAGCAATCGAATGGGTGAAGGTTCCCGAACCGTTACTTGCGACATTAATGTTGCCACCCAAAGTAATTCGACTTCCACTCAGCGAGAAATTCGTATTCGTGGAATTGAGGAAATCAATATCCCCAAACGTCGTTCCGTCAGCGAGATCATTGACCGAACTTGGTCGCGTAGTCCCAGCAAAATCCAATGTGTCATTTGCGGTTGGAGCGGAACCCGAATTCCAGTTCGCCCCTGTGGACCAATTGTTATCTCCCCCTCCACCTGTCCAGGTGAACAGATCGGCCCGGACAAAATCGGAGCAGGTAAGCGAGATGATCGAAACAAGACACAGACGTGTCGCAACTTTACGAAGCCAGAAATTTTTAAACATGATGATGGGCTTGAGGTGCAATAGGCCAATGGTGCCCCGGTAATCCGTAGCCGCGGCGGAATCAATCCTTCCCCAGCATGGGGAGTGACTTTAGTATCGCTGGGGAAGTCAATTTTTAAACCCAAAAATCGTTATTTTCGGAAAAATTCTCCCCTTCAACTTCTCCCGCTCCAGACCATCAATCAAATGAACGTTTTATGAAGGTCAACCGCTGAAACAGTGGTTTTTTCCACATCTAAGCCGCACCCATTCCGAACTGGCTAGAGCTTAACGGGAATTTGGACGCCCTTTTTTGCGAGCTGCCTTTCGATCCGGACGATAGCCTTGTCCCGGTGCGAAACGCCCTTGCTTTTTGGATGATTTTTTCCGACCCTGTCCGGATTCGCCAGCATTTTCCCCATCCGGCATCCGATGAACGTACTCGCCACGAAATTGCTTTCCTGCCATTCTTCGGCGACGGTCAACCGCTTCTTTGGGAGCCTTGGCTGGAATTAGACAGTCGCATCCATTCCCAATCAACTCTTTGCGACCCGCGTCGAGCAATGCCTTTCGAACTTCAAAGTAGTTTTCCGGCTTGAAGAATTGCATTAACGCTCGCTGTGTTTTGCGATCCTTTAACTTCTTCGCAATAAACACAGGCTCTTTAGTAAACGGATCCATTTCGGTGTAGTACATACACGTTGCGACATCCAACGGAGCCGGGATGAAATCCTGTACCTGATCCGGTTTATACCCGTTCCGTTTGAGGAATACGGCGAGGTCGATCATGGAGTTAACATCACTGCCCGGATGGCTGGAGATAAAGTAGGGCACGATGTATTGCTTCTTTCCTGCCTTCTTCGACTCTTCACGAAATTTTGTCGAAAACGACTCAAAATCCTCAACACTTGGCTTCCGCATCTTATCGAGCACATCATCGTTCGCATGCTCAGGCGCGACCTTCAGCAATCCACCGACGTGGTGCTCGGTTAACTCCTTCATGTACTCGGGACTCCGCCGAGCCAAATCCATTCGAATACCGCTGGCCACGAGTACTTTCCGAACGCCTTTTACCTCGCGAGCCTCCTTCATCAACTGAATCAAAGGCGCGTGATCCGTACCGAGCAGCTTACAAATTTTTGGGTGGACACAAGATTGCCTCCGACAAACCGCTTCGACCTCGGGCTTACTGCATTTCATTTCATACATATTTGCCGTCGGCCCACCGATATCACTGACCACTCCAGTGAACTTCGGATCATCAGCCATACGATTGATTTCAGAAATTACCGAGTCCTTACTGCGAGACTGAATAACCCGGCCTTGATGAGCCGTAATCGAACAGAACGTACACCCCCCAAAACACCCCCGCATGATCGTGACGGAATCCTTAATCGTCGCGAAAGCTGGAATCGGATCCTTATAACTGGGGTGCTGTTTCCGCGTATACGGAAGCCCGTAAATTTGATCCATCGCATCCTGGCTGATTGGAAACTGCGGTGGATTGACGACGACAGTTAGTCCGCCGTGCTTCTGTATCAGACGCTTTGCGTTGTAGGGGTTGGTTTCGTTGTGAATAATTTTGGTGGCTTCGGCAAACGCAAACTTATCCTCACGCACCTTTTCAAAACTAGGGAGCTCAATTGCATCCTCAGGCACTGGATCCTTGGCACCACAAACGTAGGCAGCGCCCAGCATGTCTCGCAAATCTTTTACCGACTCACCTGCATCAAGTCGTTCGGCAATTTCAACAATCGGATTTTCACCCATGCCGTACAGTACGAGATCTGCCTTGCTGTCGAGCAAAATTGATTTGCGAACGTTATCGCCCCAATAATCATAGTGGGCCAGTCGCCTTAGTGACGCTTCCACACCACCGGCGATTACCGGCACGCCTTTATAAGCTTCACGGGCACGGTGACAGTAAGACAGCGTCGCTCGATCCGGACGAAGACCAATTCGGCCGCCCGGCGAATAGGCGTCGCTGTTTCTAACTTTACGATTGGCTGTGTAGTGGTTGATCATGGAATCCATGTTTCCAGCACTGATCCCGAAAAACAGCCGGGGCTTTCCAAACCGCCGCCAATCATCACAATTCCGCCAATCCGGCTGGGAAACAATGCCGACTCGAAAACCGGCAGCCTCAAGGGTTCTGCCAAGAATTGCCATCGCAAAACTTGGATGGTCGATGTAGGCATCTCCGGTCACAAACACCACATCGAGCTCGTCCCAACCGCGGGCCTTCGCCTCTTTCATCGACATCGGCAATGGAATCTTACCGGCCGGTGCGGGCGTGGCAGTCCCTCGCAACGTCTCAAGGCGGGCACATTCTTTTTTCGCTGTGTCGATGATAGGAAGGTTCATTGTCGAATTTGACTCAGATCTCGATGTTTTCATTTACTAATCTTTACTTGCCCAACCCCGAGCCAGTAAAAAACGCTGTTCCACAGTATATCCCCAAATCCACCATCCCCCGCTAGTGATTTCCGGATTCTCGCATAAAGAAAAGGACAGAACGTGTATCAGGTAAGAAGAAGCGAATACACCGATTGCGACCAGCTTTGCCTGATTCCAAAATAGTAATCCTCCTCGGCAAAGCAGGTAACTGCCCAAAAGCAACGAAAAAACCCGCCATTTCTGACGGGTCTAAGCGTTTCAAACTCGATCAATCTCCCAACGAGATCAGTCCAGAATCACTTCAATCTTTGGATTATCTGGAACGATCGTCAGCGTAAGCGGAGTCGATCGAAGGCGTTCATACTTCTCTGGAATCGGGCGGTTCTTGAGCGATTTGAGGAAATTGGCAGCTTTCATAATCGATGCCTCATCCTCCCCGCGATCCCCGGGGATCGGCCCCTCAACAACGAGTACTTTGCAATCGCAAGCACAACAACCAGATTCATCTTTACCGGGAAGCCGAAGCGTAAACTCACCCTTCGCATTCGACACTCCAGAGGCAACGAAGTTACCATCTAAACCATCTGCCATCGGGACGAGTTTGATCTCCGCGTTGGGCAACGGCTTTCCTCGTAGCATCAAAATGCCACTCACAGGAACGACTTCAACCGTCGTGCCACCACTACAGCCTGCTAGAACTAAAGCAAAGCTGCAGCAAGATAGCAAGAATCCACGTTTCATCAAATTAGTTTTGAACATTGACCACAATTCCATCATTTCGGACTGCCAAACTTTGAAGTGTAACCAAGTCTGCCGTTCCGGTAAGCGTCACGAACTGTACAGAGCCATCGGCCATTACGAAGTTTGCACCGCCAGGATGCCCACTACTGAACGAATTGAACTTCTTGTCAGTCATTGAATAGCTTGGGTTGGGACCTGAGCCAACGGGAAGCTTGTAATTGATTGGCTCAATAACACCCGACATGCAGTCACGTGCAGCGGTTCGGTTGGACCACGCCCAGCCACGGTAGTTTTTGAAATTTTGCCATTCAGCATCCTTCGAATACCGCTCACCTACAAGCAATGTATTCGAAGAACCATCGGTGATCATTCCAAACGTCGTCTTACTGTTGTAGTGCATCACTCCATCGTAAGTAACGCTGTAGTAATACCAAGTCTGTAGTCCAGCGACTGAGAAATAGCTATTCGCGCCAAAGTAATAGTCATTGTACTGAACAACTTGCTCTTCAATATCAGAGGGGCACAAAAAGGTTGGAACGACGTTCGCCGCCGGTGAGTTCTCACCGCTGGCATTAGCGTATTCTCTCTGATTTAAGTTCAGCTGATCGAAAAGATTATTCTGCTCCATGAACGGAAGAACCCATACCATCCACGAACCAAACTTCCCATTGATCGCCGGTTGCTTCAAGCCCATGCTGTTCGCTTGACCTGTGTAAAACGAGCCGGAACCTTGATTGATCGGAACATTAAGCCCTGGAGGAAAGTGCTGAAAAGCACTCTCGTAGTTCAAACAGGCAAGCCCAGCCTGTCGAAGATTGTTTGCACATTGAGTTCGCCGCGCCGCTTCACGAACCTGTTGAACCGCCGGCAATAGCATTCCGATGAGAATACCGATGATGGCAATTACAACCAACAGCTCAACCAGAGTGAATCCGGTTCGCCTTGATCTAGAGTCTGAAAACATAGTTACCTCGATAGAATGATAAAAATAAAACAGCTAATTGGCCGCGGCATGTCAAATGAATAACGCAGCTCACGAAGGGTCAATTAGTCGGAATTGTAGATGGAACCCCCGTGTTTCGCTAGTTACTGAATGTGAAACTACGGTTAAATTCTCCAACTCGGTACGTGTCACGAAAACTGGGTTAACAAGGTCTTTTTTAATGCGAAAAAAATCGGCCTTCAACGCTTTTAACGTTCTCGAAACCAATCATCCCTCCACCATGTAGACACCCTGCCGCCACTCTTTGCTTGCTTCCCCAAACCCCAACTGCTGGCTGCCGCCAAGCCGTTTGCGCAAACAACCAATGAGCCAAATTGAACGAATCCGAACTGGAGCCCACAACCCTGTCTACAAGTTCCAGAATTGCGCACTATTTATCCAACTGAACCTTTGCAAATTTGACATATTGCTCCCAATCGTAAAGCGTAATGTCGTGCTTGCCCGTTCTCGAATGATACCCACGGAGTCTCGTATTTACCGGGGTGTCCGCCGCCGGCGGATCAACATCCAGCGCCGGGTCGCCGTAGAGCGCAAACACGCCATTAGCATTTTGGAGCGATAAATATTCACCGCGCGGATCTGCCCACAAATCTTTTGTCGCGCTTGCAACATAGACCGGTCTGGGAGCGATTAACGCCATCAACATATGCTGGTCAACCGGAAGAGACTCTACACGCTCGCTGAAACTTGGAAATCGATCACAAAACCAATGAGGAAAGACCCGGTTAATGACTTTTACCGTTTCCCCAAATTGCCGACGGCTTAAGGCAGCACCACCACATCCAGAATTATTGCTGATCGTGATCCAAAACCTCGGATCGGAAGCGCCGGCCCAAAGTGAAGTTTTACCAAGTCTCGAATGCCCAATCACTGCCACCTTGTTTCCATCAACCTGCTGATCCTCAATTAAGTAATCAAGACAGCGGGAAAGCGCCCAGGCCCAAGCACCAATGGAGCCCCATTCAGTTTCCTTTGGTTTCGTTTGCCCCGACTCGTAAAATAATGGATGAATTCCGTTTTTGAATTCGTCATGAACATCGGGATCGACATCGCCATAGTAAATCGTAGCCAGCCCATATCCTGCATCGACAATTTCTCGATAAGGCCAACGGCTTGCCGAGGTCCCGCGCCCCGCCTCAGTTGCACGATTATCCTTTTGCTTTCTTACCCAACTTTTGGTGATCGGCACCCTGGGATCATCGGTGGTTGTATGGTTTCCATGAAAGTTGTATCCCAAAAAACATGGAACCGGCGAGCCTGTTTTGGGAACAGTGACCAAGAGAGTTGCGAATTTTGTTTGGTCGGTTTGGTCATCACCAAACACAATTCTTACTACTTTACGAATCGCTGTTCCATCCAAAATTTCCCAAGACGAAACGACCTCGAAATTGACTGACACTTTTCGCTTCGGCACGTGTCCATATACGTTCTCTGCCATTGCATTGAAAACTTCAAGCCGACGTTTTGACTCCCAAGCTTCCGCTGTTTCTACGAAACCACCCCCATTCAATTTCAACACTTCGGGCAGTTTGTAAGACGGCACCTTGCTTTCATCCTGATTGATTCCCGGTCGCTGAGCGGTCACTCGTTGACTCATTAGACACACCACCAAAATCAAACCGACGAGGGTAGGAACACGGATTAACATTTGCAGCCCTTACAAAAACTCTGTTCAGAATATGGTCATTCTAAACCGATGGGGGACTCTATTGCACCACGTTCCCAGTAGCAAATAACGCGTTTCGTATTTAACTGAAACAAAGCAAAGCTTATTTATGCTACATTGTTAGCCCCGGAACCAACTAGAGAACCACAATGCAAGTTAAACTTTCGCAGATAGCCTATGCCCGCTCCGGCGATAAAGGGGACGGCAGCAATGTTGGCGTCGTAGCCTATAACGCCGAGTGCTATGAAATTATCAAAGCAGCACTGACTCCCGCTCGTGTCAAAGAACATTTTCGAGAAATCTGTTTTGGGGAGGTTGACCGCTACGAAGCCCCAAATTTACTCGCTCTCAATTTCATCCTCCACGACTCACTCGGAGGTGGTGGAAGCGAAAGCCTAAAAACAGATGCCCAAGGTAAAACCCACGGATTAGGTATCCTGTTTATGACAATCGACGTTCCCGATGGATTTAAAATCCCAAGTCGAGAATGCGTTAGTTAACGTAGCCTACTTTTAACGCAGCCTCATCTGCAGTCTTTTTTCGCCATCACCGGATCCCTCACAAATGAAATGCTATGCTTCCATTTTATTCGGTATGCTGCTGATCGGAACCGGACTCATGCGCGCTATCGAAGCCCAGGCCTTTAAGCCAAATGCTTTTTGGTTTTGCTTGGTAACGGGGTTGCTTGCGATTGGAGCGGGTTACCTTTTTCGGCTAGGAAAGTCCCGGGCTGGCGTTTTGGTCGCTGTGACCACCAGCGCGCTGGTGATCTCCTTTTACATGTACTGTTTAATTACGCAACCGGAAAAAGACGCAACCTATCGTGTTTGCGTTGCCCTGTTGGCAGGATTTGCCGAGCTTTCGCTGGTATTGTTACCCAACAAAATTGACCAGCCAACCAAGTGAACCCGCCTCGGTTTGCACTCAAGCGGAAAAATTCGTTGGGCATTCACTTTGCTTTTTCACTCACAGCGGGCTCTGGTTGCGGACGGTCAGCGTCATCGACAATAGCTCGACTCGCAAGATCAAAAACACTTCCCTCTGCTAATGCAATGAAGTCGTCTTCACCGGGAACTACGGGACGCTTGCGATCATAAAAATGAACTTTTCCCCGTCCAACGACACGCGCATTTGATTGCGTCACCACGATCGCTGTCGCCTCGTCAATTCCGATTCCCAACAACTGCGGATAGCGGTTCACGAGTGAAGTCATATCCCGTTGCCGCCTTCGTTGAGAAAAATGCTGATCAATCGCAACCCCGGATATAAAACCCAACCCACGCTCATAGCCAGGGGCCATTATGTCGAAGTTTGCGACGGGGTTTGCCCGACACATATACCTTGCCTGAATCGACGCTCCCGCAGAAGAACCACCGACCACACCACCACGATTGAGCACCTCTTTCATCAACCGATGAGCTTCGGTGCCAAAGTAAGAATCCGCTAAATTCCATTGCCGTCCGCCTCCAAACCAAATCCCCGTCGCATCTCGCAGTGGTGCCAGAAATGCCTCGTCCGAATTTGCTTTTTCCCGATCTTTCGTGTGCACAAAAGTCGCCGATTCTACTCCCATTTTTTCCCAAATCTCGACGATTCTCTGTGGACTGGAAACCTCATCACTTTCACTACAAGGCACATATACCATTTTGGCATTTTTCCCGCCGGCAAGCTCTACCATCTCTTCCATTAATCCAGCAGGCATCCCTCCCCCCCCGACAATGACTAAACTACCGTTTTTCACCAACGGCGGTTGCGGGCGAGACGGTGGAAATAAATCTCCAACTCTGTCAATCGCATCCCGCCTCCAGGCGGTAAGGTCCACGATCGTCTCATAGGGATTAGCACGACGCGACTGGGCTTGCCGCAGCACCTGAATCCGAACGGGTTTCGTTTCATTCGCTGCTAATGCGAAAACAGCAGCGCCGTCACCCAGCACTCTTATTTTTCGACCGGAAAGCAAAACGCTGGCTCCGGATTCAATTCCAATTCCAACGCACGTGGGGTTCGCTGTGAGCACACTCAACAATCTAGATCGCTCTGTTTCATCTCGATACCCTGCTTTGATAACCGAATCAAAAACCAAATTTCCTCCCTCTTGGAATGAGATTGAATTGTCGGTAGAAGTCATTATCAGCTTGCCGAAATACTCGACCGCAGATCCATTGACACAAACCACCGCCCCTCGACTGACAGCCTTTTTTAATAACGGTAATAACTGCAGCAGAATGGCTTGTGACGAATCCCCAACAACCTGGTCGGTTTGCAGCCAAATAACTTCTGCAGAATCGAGTATCGCTACCGTCGCGTCATCTTGCAGATCATTCGCTTTAACAAGATTTACAATCTGATGATTTTCAATACCTTCAAATTTAATCTTCGTTTTCGAATTTGATTCTTGTTTAACTCCGGGCAGCTGCACCCGCACGACCGTCTCAGCACGACTGGAAACTGCCAACAGGTATTCAGCTGCTTCCTTGGGCAATTCACTGTCGCCAGTGGCAAGCACGGTTCCGCTTATTTTCAAATTGACAGGCCAAAGATCGAACGACTCATCAAACTCTTGAGCTAACAAACCATCGCAAATGGCAACCCAAGAAAACACCAGAAAAACCGCTTTTATCGTCGATTGGAAAAACATCTGACTCGCATCCATTTCTTTCGAGTTTCTAATTGGCAGGGGTGCCAACAACGATAAGCGAATCCCAACCGTTTTTCCAGCAATCTTACCGACGGAATGACCATCACTTCCCAATCGTCCAAATTATCCCAGCAAACCCAGACAGACGGGTGCGGCAAATTACAAATCGACGTACCGACCCTCCTCGAAAACGCCAGTTTGAAACACCACCGTTGCTCTGAATCAATTTTTAGAATGAGTTCTCATCAGCAGGAAATTCCTGATCTCTGACTTCTGCGCACCATTCCTTCGCTGCCGTTTGAATGGTGTCTTTCAAATTGGCATATGTTTTCACGAAACTTGGAACGTAGCCACTCGTTAAGCCGAGCATATCATTGATGACGAGCACCTGCCCATCACAATGTTTTCCAGCACCAATTCCAATCGTAGGAATATGCAAATGTTCGGTAAGCTCTTTTGCAATTTCTGCAGGGATGCATTCCAGGACGATCGCAAACGCTCCCGCCTCTTGAGCGGCAGTCGCATCCATCAAGATTTGCGCTTGATCCCTCTGGATCTTGTATCCGCCCATTGTGTGAACGGCCTGTGGGCGCAAACCCACGTGAGCCATCACCGGGATCCCGGCAGTTACAAGCGCTTTAATCACCTCAGCCTGTTCGGCGCCACCCTCGAGCTTTACCGCCTGACAACGGGTCTCCTTTAAAATGCGTCCCGCCGCTGTAACGCATTGGTGAATCCCCTGATGATTAATTGGAAAAGGGATATCCACAACCACTAATGCACTACGCGAGCCTCGACCTACCATCTCAGAATGGTAAATCATTTCATCTAATGTTACTGGCAGCGTATTTTCATGACCTTGAACGACCATTGCCATGCTGTCTCCGACTAACAACACGTCAACACCGGAGGCATCGAGCAACGACGCCATCGTGTAATCATATGCCGTAAGCATTGTGATCTTTTCACCCCGATTCTTTTTCCCAATCAGGTCTGGGGCGGTTAATCGTTTGCGGGATTTCTTGTTAGGTTGGGGAGATTCATTCATAGAGGACTCGTGTGCAATTCGTCTGAATCCCTAATTCTGGCACCCCGAACCTAGGAGAGCAAGACCGGAGAGGCCGCCGCTCCCAACCAGGCATTTAGCGAGTTTTCCATTGAGATCTCTCCTCCCAAAAAAAATGTGTGAAACAAACATCCGGCAATCAATGATTGCGGCAAACGCCCGTTTCAATTGCCACTCTTGAACGCAGCTTTCGGAGTTTTTCTTCTTGCAAACACCAACGATTTCGAATCGCTTGACAGGCTCTCTTAATCTCATCGCTGTTGGGCGACTGCACCTGGGACACGGACACATCCCCCAAAAACACCATCACTGTTGGCGACAAGCCAGTTCCGGATCCTGCGTCAAAACGCTCCCCATCGTCCACTCTTAGATTCAACATGTTTCCATTTTCAAACAAAACAAATGCGGGCACCCCCGCCAAACTATTTACTTATTTCTTTTGAAAATAGTATGCATATGTTTGTGAATTAATTAAGAAGAACCAGTGAGTATTGGGTTAATTCTAAATCCCATCCCCCGCCAACATGAGATGCACAAATATAAGTGATGGCAGAGATTAACCGGAAACCAAATTCCTGAAATCAGGAATTCTGGTTTTTCTTTCGGAAGTTAGCCGGCGTATCTGAAATTGCATTTCGAAACTGCTTCGTCAATGCACTTTGATCGGTAAACCCACAGGCGAGTGCGATGTCCGACACAGAAATCTTGGTCGAGATTAATTGACGCGATGCCTTTTCCAGTCGGCACTTCATAATGAACTTTTTAGTAGTCAAACGAAAAACGCGTTTCATTCGCCGGTCTAACTGAACCGTCGACAGGGAAAACTGCCGAGCCAAGTGTTCCGTCTTTAAAGACTGATCAAGATTATCTTTGATGTACTCGACGACAACTTTTAAATCAGCGAGTTCGGGATTACTGTCATTGGGCCAGTTTAAATCTTGTGAAATACCAACCAACCCAACAACGGAACCCTCTCGATCATGAATTGGAAATTTGCTCGCAAGATACCACCCTATCGAGCCATCCGAATTTGTAATCCGCTCAAGCTGATCCTGAATTGGCCGCCCGGTTTCAAAAACAACGCAATCCTGCTGCTCGTAACCTTCCGCGAGAGGTTCTGAAAACACCTGCGATGCCGTTTTGCCTAACAAGTCAGATTTATCGGTACCATTGACCCTTGCCACAAACGCAAGATTCACAGATCGATAAACCCCCTCGTCGTCTTTCACGCAATAGACAATATCTCCGAGGCTATCAAAAATATGCTCGATAAAGCCTAGAGAAAAATCATTTAGCATCGCCGGCTCCGCCTCTTCCCGAACCGACCGCCTCAGCAACGGTCTCAAACCCATTCTGCTTAAGCTTCTTCGCTATATAACGATTTATCTGACGCACGGTTCCCGGGCCACCGTAGATAAAACCGGTGTAAAGCTGAACCAAATCAGCTCCCGATCGAATCATTTGCCAGGCATCCTCTCCCTGCATAACCCCACCCACACCGACGATTGGGATGTCTCCCTTGAGTTGATCGTACAGCTTTCCAACCACCTCTCGAGACCGAATCGTCAACGGAGCCCCGGACAGACCACCATTCCCAATTGCGTTGACGTCTTGCTCGGAAGTCTCCAATCCAGCACGCTCAATGGTCGTATTAGTTGCAATGACTCCGTCCAAATCCACTTCCCTCAAAATCAAGATGATGTCGCTCAATTGTTCCTCGGTCACATCAGGGGCAATTTTCAACAGGATCGGCTTAGGACTGCATTCGTGATCTAACGCCAAGTCGCCATTGAGCTTTATGAGCTTGCTCAGCAATTCAATTAACGGCTCTCGGTTCTGCAACGTCCGCAAGCCTGGCGTGTTGGGAGAGCTCACGTTCACTGTAAAATAATCGGCATAGACGAAGAGCCTTTCAAAACTAACTAGATAATCTTGTGTGGCGTCCTCGACAGGAACGACTTTTGTTTTCCCAATATTAATCCCCAGGATGTCAGTTGAATCCGCTTTGGGAGTTACTGAAAGTCGACGTGCAACAGCGTCACTTCCGGAGTTATTAAACCCCATTCGATTGACAATTGCCCGGTCGGCGGGCAAACGGAATAAACGCGGCTGAGGATTCCCGGGCTGCGCCTCGCCCGTAATGGTACCAATTTCAACATGGCTGAAACCGAGGCTTGCGAGTTGAGGAAACCAGCGGGCGTCTTTGTCAAACCCAGCAGCCAAACCAACTGGATTTTCAAAATCAATCCCGAACACATTCGTTTTCAAACCAGGCTCTTTCGCCCTATTCCTCAAACGAAACAGACTCCCTAGTCCCAATGCAAAAATTGCCTTGAACATTCCCATTGAAAAATAGTGAGCTTTTTCTGCGGGTAACAGAAAAAGCAATGGGCGGGCGATGCGTTGCCAAAGCATAATTTCTAACTCAATCCGAAAACAAGAAAAAACTTTTTCAATGATTTATGCGGCAACTAGCAACTCTCGATGAACCCACATGTGCCGATTGCATCGGATCATCAAGGACTCGAAAACGAAACAACTGGCCTCCGAATGGGCCTCCCTTGGTTACCAGTTCAACCCAACACCTTCGCCACCAGACTTGCGATCCGTACCGCCCTTCAGAGGCTCTCCACTGGCCGGCACGGCCAGGTCGCGGGCTGGTTCTTCTACTGCCTCGACCGCGTCTTTTTTACCCGCAGATTGCTTCGGTGCGGGCGGTGCCAGACAAGCCTTATGCGACAAAGATAATTTCTGAGACTGAGGGTCGATTGACTGGATTTTAACTTCCAATTCTTGCCCCTCTTTTACGACATTGCTGACCTTGGCTACGCGCTGATACGCCAATTCAGAAATATGAACCAGCCCCTCGATTCCCGGTGCAATTTTAACAAACGCACCAAAATCGGCGATCTTAGTTACAGTACCTTTCACAATGTCGTTAACGGCAAACTGCGTATCGATCCCCTTCCAAGGGTGCTCCAACGTGTCGCGGTGAGAGAGTGAAATACGGTTTGCATTCTCATCAATTTTCTCGACTTTAACTCGAACATTTTCACCAACAGTTAATACCTCACTCGGATGTTTAACCCGTGACCAGCTAACTTTACTGACGTGAATCAGCCCCTCGACTCCACCGAGATCAACAAAAGCGCCGAAGTCCATCAGTTTGGTAACAACGCCATCTCGCAATTGTCCCGCTTCCAGTTCCTTGAGTAACTCTTTACGCTTCTCCTCATTTTCTCGATCAAGAATCGCGCGTCGACTAAGCACGAGTTTCCGCTTTTCCGGCTTTACTTCGACGACAACACACGTCAGCTTTTGATTTACGTAGGCACTAAAATCCTCAACACGAAATCGGTCGATCTGACTGGCGGGAATAAATCCGCGAATCGAATTGATAGCAACTTCAAGCCCTCCCGTATTTGACCCCGTCACCAGTGCATCGATGACTGCGCCCTCGGTGATATCTTCCCAGTCTGCGACGCCGATGCTCGCCCCGGGAACTGCCAACTCGTAAAGGCCGTCCTCTTTGTTTAAGCCGCGAACAATGATCTCAACCAGATCACCCTCCTGGGGAGCCTCTTTAAAATGGTGAAGGGTCGCAATCCCTTCAGACTGACCAGCCAACCGCACAAAAACATTGTCTTCATGAATCTTGGTCACTGCCGCCTTGACTCGCGTCCCGGCTTCAATCTCTTCGGTACTTGCCTCCGTTGTCGCAACAACATCGTCCATCGAAATATCGCTCAGAACTGCATCGATTTCGGCATCGACATCATCACTAAATCCGGTATCCGACTTAATATCTGGAATCACTACCGGCTCTGACTCCGGCTCACCGGTGAGGTTAATCGGATTGGCCACCGCGTTTTGTACCGCCTTGGGCTGAGACGGCTGAAGTGTCTTGTCAGCAGCGTCCCTTTGTGAACCGATCGCAACTTTTCGCACCGGTGCAGCGACCGGTACTGGTGGATTTTCGGTCACCGTCGGAGCAGTGGGGGCTGAAACCGCCACCTTTTCGGTTAAAATTTCAGCTGCCGGGGCGCCAGACGTTTCAGCCGGAACTACAGTTTCCGGAGAAGAGGACGCAACCTCTGCGGGTGAAGGAGAATTTTGATCGGTAGCAGGATTGTTGGATTCGGAACTCATGGCTGAAATCAGTAAAGTTAAAAGTAATCGTTTTGACGTATTCGGCAAAACAGGGAAAGAAAATCTCTTCACTCAAGATTGAGTAATTTAGCAAACTTTGCGTTTGGCGTGTCAAACAAACGTCGATCGCGGACTTAGTTTTTCAGAATTCACGACCCTTTGAAATTAAGTCAAAATCATCCGTCCGAAAGGGAGAAGCGGGCAAACCTTGCGAATTGACTAGATTAGGCAGATTCGTCTTATTCCAGCCAAATCGTACATATTTTGGTTTATTTATCTCGGTAGAACTCACCTCCACCCGCTGTCCATCAATTTTGGCGGTGGCCGGAACAAACTTTCCATCTTCTCCGCAGATCGTGAACCCGAGCAACTCGGGTTCGTCATTTCGAATCTTCAGACCATCGTGGGTGTGTTGAAAAGTAACCCGGATTGTCCCCTCTTCCGTGACCGTCGCACCGTCAAAAATCGGTCCGCTGTAAACCGGCTTGACCTCTCCCTCGGGAAGCTGATCTGCGTAAACATCTGCCAAAGCAGCAAGTGCTAAACGACGACCGACCTCCTGTTTATTAGGGGGACTCAACTGCTGCAAGTCGCCGATATCGGTTGTAACGACCATCCGCGTATTTTCAACTGACTTGAATGTCTTAAGTTGCGCATCCCAAATCTCAGCCAACGACTCAAACGGTTTTTCCGGGTAGTCAAACGGGGCCAGTTGCACGAAATAGAATGGAAAGTCTCCCAATCCAAAGTTCTTACGCCAATCGCGAATCAAAGTCGGGAATAACGTCGCGTACTGATTGCCCCGCCCGACATTAGATTCGCCCTGATACCAGATTACTCCTCGAATAGGAAAGCGCTTGAGCGGTGCGATCATCCCATTATAGAGATTTCCCGGACGCAACGGACTAAGCGGTTGCTCAACCTCCTCGTCCCAATACTTGAGCATTGGCTTCAATGATTCTACCCCGTCCTGAGTTGCTCGCGATATCCAAGCCTCACAAACGGTGCCGCCCCAGGCGACATCAATCAATCCGATTGGAATCCGCTCTCCATTCGCATTTTTCAATCTCTTACTCAACTCCCGACCAAAGAAATAGCCGGAAGCGGAAAAGTCCTTCACCGATTCCGGAGAACAAACACTCCACGGAACTGCCTTGTATATATTTTCCATTGGCTCCACAGACGAGTAGTCGCCCATGGAAAACAACCGAATCGAGGGATAGTTCTTTGACTGCTCAACTTCTGTCTCAGCATTGAGCGACTTGCAAACCGGCAACTCCATATTGTCCTGCCCGCAGCACAACCATACCTCGCCAACCATTACGTCATTAAAAACAACCTTAGGTTCGCCCCCCTCGGCGCTAACTTCCAACTCGTAAGGGCCACCGGCGCCGGGCGTATTGATCACGACATTCCAGTCACCCTTTGCCGTCGCAGTGACCTTCAGCTCTTTTCCGGCAAACTTAACAATTAGCGTTTGGTTAGGATCGGCAGTACCCCAAACCTTGACCCGCGAATCACGCTGCAGCACCATGTGATCGGAGAATATTTTAGGAAGAGAAATATCACCGCGTAATTCGACGTCGCCCACCAGCCACGCAGAAAAAAGGCAAGAGCAGGCAATTGCAATTCGCGTCAAGATTTGCGGATTCATGCGGTGCCTTGTTGATAATCCCCAAAAGCGAGAATCAGTTTAAATATTTGCAGAATTAAGATTCTGCCGTGAAGTAAGTGTTACCGACCCCTCCCATTTCAAGGCGAGGATCGAACGGCCCGCGTAAAACGAATAACCCTAGATCAGCCAAGCAAAGGAGAAGTATCCTAATTTTAGACCAAGCAACCCATTTGCTCCACCGGCAACTTCGCGATTCACGAAAGTTTTGGAACTCCATCACTGATGAGAACAACGTCGTCTTCCGCACAAAAATGGTAATTTTTCGGGTTAACGACCGGTGGACTGCCTTGGGAATGAACCGCCACCAAAATAATATCGTCAGACTTTTTTACATCCGTCAACTTTTCATCAAAGGAGGCGCCAATCCACGACTGCGGGACTGGAAGACGATAAAACTCATTGCCATGCTGATACGTCATCAACTCCCCAAGAATCCCCACAAGACCTCTGTTCATCGCGGCCTGAGCAAGCATGTGCGCCCCGTACTCGCCACTGACCACAAAATCATTGACTTTCCCATCCTCTAAATGTGTTGCGTAACTTCGATTGACGATCTCTGCGCAGGTGTAAACGGATTCGTTTAACTTCTCAACCGTCAAAGCAGCAAGAATGGCTCTTGCATCAGCATCCTGTTCACTGCGACCACCGCTGGTGTCTGTCAACACAAGGCACGTTTTTGCCTGAGCAATTCCCGCCCGCTCCAAAGCCGTCACTTTCGTGAAATCCTCCTGCAAAAAATAGACGCTGGAAAACTTAGAACAGGTCTCTTCCAGCTGCTCCCGTTCCATCTCTGTAATAACCACAATAGGAATTCGTCGCGTTTTCGGGCTCGCTCGATACTCCTCAATAATGGTAAGAGTTTTTGGAGTCCAACCACAAATAATTATGTGGTTCTGTAACGCATCCCAATCCACGACCCTACCCTCCATTCGCATTCGATCCACCATAAACGCGGAAACCGTTCCCGCAAAAATTGCAAAAATAGTGAGCCCCATGAACATCAAAAACACGGACACAATTTTCCCGCTGAGCGTGCGTGGGGCATTCGGAATCGGTTCACCTGCAAATAACGTATAGATGCTAAACCAAAATGAGCGATTCAAATTAAATTGGTTTTCCGATTCCAAGCCTCGGTTACCAACTTCACCCACGTTTGTCGAGGGAGCGACTACAGGCGTTGCTGCTCCCGATGGCTGAGCCAACTTCTTTCGAGCAGACGTTTCAAAATGAGTGATTGCCAATGTACCGAACAAGACGGTCAACACCAGCAACCCAGTGATCAACAAGAAATCAAAAATACCCCGACGGAACATGGCGGGATAATGCCCGGAAAGACGGGACATCACGCCAAATAAACGAAACAACCTACCGAGCCTCAGAAGCCGCAAGGCTCGAGCGGCGCGAAACACACGAAACAACGGAAGCGTCGCAAGAATATCCAGCCAAAACTCAGCAAAAAACCGCTTCTTGGAACTCGCCGCTAAAAAACGAAGCGTCAACTCAACCACAAATGTCATCGTGATGAGATCATTGACGAGAACCATCGAATCCATCGTTGCCGAAGTTAGCTCTCCAAAAACCGTCGGCACACTGTTTAACCCGGACGCCAATTGAGCCTCCAGCCAAAATTCAGCAAGCGTCAGCGTCACGGAAATAACGACTAACACACCGATGGAAAGCTCGACCCAAATTTGATGGAAAAACCGGCGCAATGCTAACTGCCATTGCCGGTCGACTGGCTTCCCCCTCAAGTCATTTTTTTTAAAAAATAAAAACATCAATCGATAACGCAAACCCACAACTAAACCATCAGCGCCCAATCATCACAATTTCAATTGCTAAAGTTGGCTGACCCAAGAAGGCTTAAAAAGAAACGAAAGTAAATCAACTGCGATCACTTTTTCCAGAGCACTTTCCCTCCATTATATCATGCAGATAAAAATGGTGTTTCCCCAACTTCCCTCCGTAGTTTCCAGCGCTTATCGAAACCACTCCCTCACCTACTGCTGCGTCAATGCCAGTCCGCGTTGCATTGGACACGGCCTCGATTGAGGTGCCATCGATCACAATCTCATAAACGCAATTTACATTTTCGGGCAAATTGGATTCAACTCTTCCTCGCAACGTCGGGCAATAAGCATCTGCCGTGGATGCTCTCAGCGATGGATAACGCGACCCCACTTTACTTCCACTTCGCACCACACCACCTGGAAACGGCGTAATGACCTCGGTCAACTTGTCTATCGCGTCTACGGCTCTTTCAGCGGAAGCCAATCCAGCATCTTGATCCTTCGCAAGAATCAAGAGATTCCCACCAGCAACTCCTTTTTGGATTGGCACTGAATCCTCAACTAAAAACTCTCCATCCATAACAGGAATTCGCCAAAAGCGACGATCTTCAATTAACTTACTTTTTTGGTAACCGTCACCAAAAAACCGCAGGTGCTTGCCCAACGGCATACGCTCAACCGACTCACCTTCCGTCTCGAACTCACCCCCACCACCGGCATACACAGCGGTCGTGGGACAAGTCATCAAGCACTGCCCAGTACGATTAACCAACGCTGCCTGCACTGCTTTCGAAGAAAATCCAAAAACCAAAATCCCGACCCCCGTGCGACCGTCGGGAGTACCAGAAGACTCAAGCCATTGCTCCACTCCTACCTCCGCATCGCAACCGATAACCGAACTCCCATAACCGCAAAACGAATCAACCGCAGCTTCGAGCCACCTTCGATTTCGACCGGTAACAATAATTCGGCAATATCGCATGCTGAATGCTTCGGCAAACGTGTCCTCAATAACAGTCGATCCGATTTTCAATTTATCTGCCCATTCTAATAAAAACAGTGGATCCTCTGGAAAACCAAGAGAAGTCCTGCGAAGCGTCGAATTATAGTTTAAGATCAAACCCGCTGCTGTCGACTGCTCTGGTCAGCCCAGCACTTTTGTAAAGTCGCCTAAATTTCAAACGGCTTAACTCAATCCCTGCATCACGATCCAACTCGGCCCCAATGTCCACGAAGAAAAAACGACGCCGTCCATTAGCTGTTGATTTGGGACAGACATTTATTCGCTGGTTTTTCCGTTTCTTTTTATTTCTTGTCTATCGCATCCGAGTGCACAAGGTAAGGCATTATCCGGACGACCGAGGAATGTTGATCTGCTCCAATCACCAGAGCTACCTTGATCCGTTGATCATTGGTATTGCCTGCCCTCACGCGGTCAATTATCTAGGCCGCAAGAGCTTATTTCGTTCACCCATTCTGGCTTGGTTTCTGAGGTTCAACGACACCATCCCGATTGACCGTGAAGCGACTGGAATCGGCGGCATGAAAGAGACGCTTCGAAGACTCAAAAAAGGAGAGTCCGTTGTCATTTTCCCCGAAGGCACCCGAACCACCGATGGAGAGCTCTTACCCTTGATGCTGGGTTTTTGCGCCGTCGCTAGACGGTCCAAAGCAACACTCATGCCGCTCGCATTCGATGGCGCTTTCCAATCGTACCCCCGCAACTCAAAAATCCCGATTCCAGGCAGAATCCACTTGGTGATGGGCGAGCCTATTCGTTTCGAGCAGTACAAAGACTTAGCCGACGAAGAAATTGCGGAATTGCTGCAGTACCAAATGAAAGACTGCCTCTCTCAGGCACAAAGGTACTGGCGCCGCTCAATGGGCCAAGAATCCTCAAAACTGCTGTTCACTGATCGGACAAGCGAACCGAAGGGAACCTCCCAACCGAGCCGAGTCTAAACGCGATCTCAGTCTAAATTTCCCTCATACACCTTTCCCACATACACATCTCATAAAACGCCTCAGCTCCCGACTCAAAAAAAAACCTGCTTCATTATTTAATGAAGCAGGAACGTGCTTGTTTTACTCGAGAAAGACTCCTTCGTTAACGAATGAACGATTCTCGACGGCCAGCCAATCTCTTAAGAGACGATTTCCAGTAATTGAACGTCAAACACCAAGACTGAATTCGGTGGAATAGCACCACTGCCACTCGGGCCATAGGCCAAGCTCGACGGAATCAGCAATTTCCCAATCCCACCGGTCTTAAAGTAAGGGATCCCTAACTGCCAACCACGGATCACATTGGCCAGCGGGAATGTCGCTCCATCTTCTGAACTTACGTCAAACGAGTCCCCATCAACCAACTGATTCTGTGAGTTTAACTCGATGAATTTACCATCGTAGCTTACCCGCACCGTCGAATTGATGGTCGGACTCTGCCCAGCGCCTGGATCATCGATCACCACATACAACCCCTCAGCTGCAGGCGTCGCCACAATTCCGTTGTCCGCAATGTATTGGCTGATAATCGCAGCATCAATCAAGGATTGATCCGTCTCAATACTGACAACAACCGAAGCCGAGACAGTATCCCTCCCGACAGGCAAGCTCGAATCAGTAATCGCGACCGTAACAGTACGATCCGACGCCGTCACGTTGCCGGCCGCATTGAAGTAGTGCAAAGTTCTAATGACTTGCTGATAATCCGCTGCGCTCGCTGCCCCTGAAAGCGTAAGTTGATTACTCGCTGAATCGTAATTGGTGATTGTAATCAGAGGTTGCCCCTGCCCATCGGTTGGAACGGAACTATCTAGGACTGCGAGCAGTTCACTGCTGCCATCGACCGCGCCATTGAGTGTCACAACCGCCGAAGTCAAATCACCGTCTCCAGCGTGATTAATAACCACGTCCGGTGAAATCACACGCGAACCAGTGCCTGGCGAATAAGTGAAAGCTCCATCGTTGCCCGAGGTCGACTCATCAAAATCAAGAGAGAGTGTCTGATCTCCGATAACGAATACCTGGATGTCATCAATCAGTGGCCCCGACCCATCACCGGTCGATTCGCCTGGCTCCAAAAACGTCAACCGTGTCGTGTCCGAATCTGCGGTGACCATTACAGCGTAGGTCTCCCAGGTATTTGTACCAAACACCGTCGTCGCCCACGCACCATTCCATCTCACACGCAATTCATCTGCACTGACGGACTGGTCCCCGTCTGTCTTCATCGAAAAAGTAACATAATAAGAAGCCCCCGCTTCGGTTACCAAATCTTGATAGGCAATATCCCGATGAGTCTCCGTCGTATCGAGGTTAAGATACTGGTTTCCTTCAGCAGCGTTACCCTCGAAAATTTTCAACCAGCGATCAGAATTGGTCGCCGCGACCGCACCCCAGCTATCCACTTGTTCCGGTTTGTAAAAAACGCTGTCCGACGAATCCGTTGTCTCAAAACCGCCATTGGAAACCCCTACGGAATTTGCCGCAACGACGCGAATATTATCTAGCAAAGCGCCACGACCATCGCCGCCGGGAAATCCATCCTCTTGAATTTCACAAAACAGCAACACAGTTGTGTCAAGATCACCGGCAGTCACGACGATCGCTCCCGTGTTCCAGGAATCGCCACCGGTGTAAGTGCCTACGCGATTTCCATCCCACCAAATTTCAAAATCATGAGTTCTTGGTGAAGCTGAAACATCAACAGTCGGATGACTTCGATAATCGAAGGTCACCAAGTATTCCGCCCCCGCTTCTGTATCCACTCGCTGGAACACACGATCAAACTGGGCAGAGGTCGAATCTAGATCCAACACGTTCCGGTATCGATCGACATTGTAATCGAAGATGTTGATTTGCTGACCAGTGTCCGCATCGAAAGCTTCCCAACTGGCAACTTCTGTCTCATCAAAAAAACGATCATCGCCCTCGACGACATCTTCAAAATCACCGTTAGCCACGAGATTCGTCGAGGCAGGCAACGCACCATCGACCTGGTGAGGGGCCATAAAATCGCCGGCGAGTAACCGTCTTGGTTCAAGACTCTGAAAGTCGAGTCGATTGCGGCGTCTACGCTGCTTGTTTCGTGCACGTCGTTTCATCGTAAAACCTGTGTTCTTGTTCTATTTCGCGGATTTAATCACTACTCAAATAAAATTGCTTTGTAACCGTGGTGCGAACTTAACGGAACGCGATCAACGGATGCCCCCTATCTTAGCTATAGATTTCGGGCGGACACCAGCTTTTGGACTTCTGACCCCGTATTACGTTCCCATTGTCCAATAAGTTTCCCTCTTATTTATAAAATTTAATCGGAAACCCCTCAAATCAACCACCCTAATCCCAGTAACAGCCTAACTTTCAACCAATCCTTAATGTATTTAACGATTGATCAACCAATTCTGGATGTTGTCGCAAATCAACATTTGCCAATTCTCTCGAAAAACCCAGCGCCCCAGACTTCGATTCACTCGACCAGCTCCCTATAATTTTGGTAAATAAGACATGTATTTCAATAATATTACCCCTCTTCGCATCTGAAGAAGGGGTAAGATTTGGCAATTAGTGCCGGCTCATAGATATCAGGATAATTTAGATGCAACTACCAATATTAAGACCAGTCCTTTTCGCCGCTCTTGCAACCTTGTTCGCTTTGCCGGTCGCCGCCAACGAGAACAACACTCCTCGCCGTTCGGCCAACTCGATTCCCCGGACATCCATTCTCGAAATCAGCGATCAGATTGATTCGATCGTTGCCGCTCAATTGTCTTCGAGAGGAGAAAAACTCAACGCTCTTTCATCCGACGAAGTCTTTTTACGTCGAGCCTACTTGGACATTATTGGGCGTATTCCAAGCATTGATGAGACCAATCGATTTTTAAAATCTAAGAGCAAAAGCAAGCGGGCCGACCTGATCGACGATCTTCTCGATTCGTATGGCCATGTAAGTCACCAATTTAATTTTTATGCCGATCTGTTGAGAATCAAATCAAGGTTACCCGGAAACCTTGACGGGATCTCTTACATTGATTTTGTCAAAGATTCGGTCGAAGAAAATAAACCGTACGATCAATTTGTCCGGGAACTCATCTCTTCACAGGGCCCCAACCTCCAGCGTGGAAACGGGGCAGTCGGATACTATCTGCGGGATCGCAACATGCCCGAGGATAACATGTCCAATACGATTCGCATTTTCCTTGGCACTCGACTTGAATGTGCCCAGTGCCACGACCACCCATTCGACAAATGGACTCAACGTCAATACTTTGAAATGGTCGCTTTCACCGGAGGACTTCAGTACCGCGCAAAAGAGACCGCAGCCAAAGCGAACCAAATTAGAAAGTCGTACCGATCTAAGGACATTCCCGCCAATCAGAGACCTATTTTCAATCGATTGGGACAAACGCTTAGTTACGGGATTGCAGGCTCTGGAACCGGTCTAGCTCGCCTTCCGGAAAACTTTCTCGGTGAGGACGGTTACGATGGAGAGATCATTGTTGGTAAAACAATGTTCGAGAGAAAGCCTTTGGTGGACGCTAAAATCCCTAAGAAATCTGCTCCTGTAAAATCTCGAAACGGCGCCCAACAGGTTGGCATTCGCGGAGCAGTTCCAGTGAACTCGCGCATCGCCTACAGCGAGTGGCTCACCGACGCCGACAACCCTAGATTTGCGAAAGTAATCGCTAACCGACTTTGGAAAACGGCATTTGGCGTGGCTCTGATTGAGCCTGTCGACATTATCGAAGATGGAACCGTTGCCTCCAATCCGGAATTGATGAATTACCTTACCGAGACAATGATCGACCTCAAATTCGACACAAAACAATTCCTCAGAGCGATCTACAATTCGAAAACTTATCAGGCACAGGCCTACAATAAAGACGTCATCGAAGTTTCAAAATTTAACTTCAATGGCCCGATTGTTCGCCGACTTTCGGCAGAGCAGATTTGGGATTCACTTCTAACTCTAACGCTCTCGGATATCGACCAAAGATACCGTCCCACCAGTCGCAACTACGCTTCATCGGGAATTCGCGACTCGTACGAACTGTTCGAACGAATTTCGGAAATGAACACTGATGAGATTTTTAAATTCGTTGCCGACGCGGCAGATCGATCAAAAAACAGAAAACGCACCAGCTACAAAGATACTCCAGAATACAAAAAAATGGCTGCCGAACGGGCCAAGATTAGCCGAGAGATCCAAATGGCTAAGAAACGTCGAAACGTCGAACTGGAGCGGAAACTACGGATCGAACAAGCGAAAGTCCTAGCCGACTTCAAGAACCGTACCAGCACCTCACTCAAACGATCCTCCGAACTGACCTCTCCTGCCCCCGCCGGGCATTTCCTGCGTGAATTTGGCCAATCGGATCGAGAGCAAATTGACAACTCTAACACAGAACCTGCTGTTACTCAGGTTCTCGCGATGATGAACGGCTATGTCGAAGAAAAAATCGCGACAGATTCAAGTAGCGTTTTAATGCAAACTGCGCTGAAAGCAAAATCGGGAAAAGAATGCACGGAAATGATCTTCCTTTCAATGCTCAACCGAAAGCCAACTCGAAAAGAATCTCGAGCTTGGGAAAAAGATTTTGACGACGCTTCTAAACGGAAAGATCAGTCCAAAATCAAAGAGATTTACACGGATCTGATCTGGACCTTAGCTAACTCCAATGAATTTATTTTCATCAAATAAGACCATCAGAATTTTCACTTAAGTTTTAATTAAATTGCTTGCAATTTAATCAAATATAAAAGAGGCCAAGCAACAATGAACATCAAAGATCCTTTTACACGACGTGCTTTTGTGAGCGGTGCTGCCAAATCGTTTTTAGGTGTTGGCGCTTTCCCGATGCTCGCCGGACTAGGCAGTCCAGCTCTCGCTTCAGGGCAACCCGTTAACCGAGTCGGCGGCAAAGCTAAAGCGGTCATTTACCTTTACATGAGCGGTGGCATGAGCCACCTCGATACCTTTGACACAAAGCCCGGAGCGGAAACCCAAGGCCCCGTCGAATCCATCAAAACCAGTGCGGATGGCGTTCAATTGAGCGAGTTCTTTCCTTCACTCTCTAAGCAAATGCACAATGTTGCCATCATCAACTCCATGAATTCAACCCAAGGTGCTCACGCCCAGGGGAATTATTTCATGCACACAAGCTATGCCCTGCGAGGAACAGTCAAGCACCCAGACATGGGCGCCTGGGCTTCGAAACATCTCGGCAAGATCAACCCTGGTCTGCCTGCCAACGTTAAAGTTGGAGGAGCCAGCAATGGGCTCGGGGGAGGGTTCCTCGAATCTGAGTTTGCGGCGCTTCCGATTGGGAATCCTGAATCTGGCTTGCAACACAGCAGCCTACTCGATGGGGTAACAAACAGCCGCTTTGGTCGCCGACTCCGCAAGCTCAAGGACATGAACAGCGAGTTTGCCTCAAGTTACGACACCAAAGAAGCCCGGGCTTATGCATCGATGTATGACGAAGCAGTCACATTGATGAAAAGTAAGGATCTGGAATCGTTTGACCTTAAGAAAGAAACCGATGCGGTTCGTGACCGATACGGTCGAGATCCCTTTGGCCAAGGCTGCTTGTTAGCGAGACGGCTTGTTGAAAACGGAGTGCGGTTTGTAGAGGTTACAAATAACGGCTGGGACACCCATGGCGATAACTTCGGAAGAGTCGCAGAAAAAGGTGCTGTGCTAGACCAAGCCCTTGCCTCGCTCTTGGCCGACCTTGAATCCAGCGGCTTGCTCGACTCAACACTCGTCGTCCTGGCAACTGAATTCGGGCGAACTCCGAAAATCTTCCAGGAACGAGATAATGGACGGAACCATTACCCGCAGGCATTCAGCTGCTTACTCGCAGGTGGCGGCATCAAAGGCGGACAAAAATATGGCAAAACAGATAAAGAAGGTAGAGAGGTTGTCGACAACCTTGTGACTGTCCCTGATTTCAATGCCACGATTGCGACCGCGCTTGGAATTCCGCTGGACAAGAAGACGATGTCACCTGCAATGCGGCCGTTCACCGTTGCTGATAAGGGAGAGCCAGTCCTAGGACTCCTCTCTTAATTGAATCCGCTGCAAACGACTAAACGAAACTCAATCCCCCTTGCGTCGACCATCGATTCAAGGGGTGTTTTTTTGCCAGTCCGTTTTAACAGACAGCTCAACTTCCACCCCCCAATGATACACAAATTAAAATCGCAATATTTTTAACCAAAGCCAATCAATCGGACGCGCACCTCACCGCTATCAAGCGGCATCCGTTATACTGAGGACAACCAGCGACTGAGGACAACCAGCGATTGAGGACAACCACTGAGGCGGAACCCGGCAACTGAGCCCGTCGCGTCTTGTCCAAGTTGTTTTATCTGACGTACAGAAAATGACCGGCTCATTTATCAAACACAACATCCACCTGTTGATCGAACCTATATGAATACTCTTCGCATCTCTAAAACAGCTGCTCTTCTATACCTCGTTTTGTCAGGACTTCTTCTACAAAACGCAGCCACCGGGCAAGACCAAAGGCTAGAACTTCAAGACGGAGATCGCGTTGTGTTTCTTGGCTCGGAGTTCATCGAGCAACAAATCAAGTATAACTTCTTGGAAACGGAGCTCACTTTACGCTGGCCCGATCGCCAAATTAGCTTCATCAATCTGGGCTGGGCCGGCGACAACCCCTCAGCAATTGCCCGAGGCTATTTCGGAGGTGCTCAAGAAGGATTTCGGCGTCTCCTTGAAGAACTCGATCGAATCAAACCCACCCACATCATCGTTTGTTACGGCGCCAACTCTGAGCCCGCATCTTTTCAGATCGACTTTAAGAAGTTATTTAACGAATTAAAAACACGTTGCAACAACCTTACTATCCTCTCGCATCCAGCCGTCGAAGCGACTCGAGACGGACGCATTGATCCACAACCTACCAATTTGAAACGGGCTGAAATATCGAATTTCCTCTCGAACTTCGTAACAACACTTCAGGACCCCAAAATCCAATTCGTGGATCTGTTTAAAATTTCAAGCGAACTTTATGAAGCCGGGGGAGACCAGCAAGTTCCACTGACACACGATTCAATTCGTTTCAGCGAAGTTGGCTATCTTGCAATCGCAAATCGACTGGCGAGAGAAGTTTTCACAGGAACCTCGACTCCGGATACCGCAACGGACTTTGAACCAACCAGAAAAGAAATCTTTGCGAAAAACCAACTATTCTTCCACCGCTATCGCCCGCAAAATGAAACATACCTTCGCGGATTCCGGAAACACGAACAGGGGCAAAATGCCAAAGAAATAAAAGAATTTGATGCATTAATCGCGCAAGCAGAAACGCGAATCCGAATGGCTGCACAAGGCAAACCGCTTCCTCCAGCGCCGCCACTGCCAGAGCCAATTAAACTCACTTTTGAGGCATTCACCCCCGCACAGGAGCGAGATTCATTCACTCTTGCCGACGGACTCAATGTCAATCTCTTTGCCGCTGAGCCAATGGTCGCCAACCCGATTCATATGAATTTTGACAATGGCGGAAAACTTTGGATTGCAACCAGTCCAATTTATCCCCAGATTAAACCAGGTGCCATTCCCAACGATCAAATCGTCGTACTCGAAGACTCCGACGGAGATGGGAGAGCAGATAAAAAAACAATCTTTGCCGATGATTTGTTAATTCCTACCGCCGTCCTTCCAGATGAAATGGGCGGAGCCTATGTCGCAAACTCGACCGAGGTCATTCACCTCTCCGACACTGACGGAGACGGCAAAGCTGACCGGAAACGTGTCGTCCTTTCTGGATTCGGCACTGAAGATACCCACCACATTGTTCACACATTTCGCTGGGGCCCCGATGCTGCCGTCTACTTCAACCAGTCCATCTACATCCATTCACATTTAGAGACCCCTCATGGAGTCCAGCGATTGCTTGGATCGGGCATCTGGAGGTTCGATCCTCAAACCGTGTCTGCCAGCGTATCGATGCGGGGGCTCGTCAATCCATGGGGACATATTTTTGACGACTGGGGGCAGGGGTTTGCCACAGACGGCGCCAGCGGCTGGGGAATCAACTATGCCTTCCCGGGAATCGCTTACCAAACTGCCGTTGGATTTTCCCAAACGTTACGTGGCCTGAACCCTGGTCAGCCCAAACACTGCGGCTTGGAAATCATCACCGGTTCGCACTTCGAAAACAGTTGGCAAAACAACTTGTTAACCAGCGACTTTCGCGGCAATCGAGTCAATCGGTTTTCGCTGACACCCGAGGGAGTTGCCTACGCGTCAAAACAACTTCCCGACCTCATGTCATCCGATCATCGAGCGTTTCGACCTGTCGATTTGAAAATGGCTCCCGACGGATCCCTCTTCGTTGCTGACTGGTACAACCCAATTATTAATCACGGAGAAGTTGATTTCCGCGACTCTCGGCGTGACTACAAACACGGCCGCATTTGGCGAGTCTCCCAAAAAGATCGTCAGCTTGTTCGTTCTCCCAATTTCGCAAAGGCGACACCAGCAGAGCTAGTTCAATTCATGGAACTACCGGAACAATGGAATCGATTTAAGGCCAGAGTCGAATTGAAGAATCGCATTTTGATCACTAACACTGCAAGCTTCGAGGAGGTTGCAGCGCCGCTTGAAAAGCTTCTCAACTCTTCCAACCCCAAGCAGCAGCGAGAAGCACTCTGGACGCTCGACGCTCTCAATCAACTCTCCAACCGCCAGTTACGACTTGGCCTAAACTCCGCTGACCATCGCGTTCGCGCCGCAACCCTTCGCATGGTCTCCAACAAATCCACACCTAATTCCGAATGTCAAACCTGGGTTGTCTCGATGCTTGACGACTCACATCCACAAGTCCGACTCGAAGCCATCAACGCCTGGCGACGTTACTGCGACCCATCCACCGCCGATGTTTTATTTAAGTTCTTCGATATGGAACAAGACCAATACACAAAGTTCTTACTGACTCAAGCACTCAAAGACACGCAAACTTATTGGCTGGACAAGCTGGAAAGCACTCCAATCAGCAATTCCCCCGAGTCAATGATTGAGGTCC
>JAAHTH010000684.1_pt1 | contig 30624 bp, 36 predicted proteins | sample 6116091 | NCBI WGS metagenome assembly JAAHTH01 (sample SAMN13939990, study PRJNA603662) | sponge metagenome | isolation source: marine sponge | host: Mycale hentscheli | place: New Zealand | collected 2006
AAGGTAAAAATGAAATCATTCAAAGAATACGCACAAGACAAAGACATAGAAGTTATTAAGTCTATCCTTATCGAAGAAGGCTACGATGAACCTACTCAGGAGCAACTTGTTGCTCTATTAGAAGCAGGATTCTTCGATAAAGTGAAAAAGTGGGGCAAAGGTGCTGCCTTGGCAGGAACTTTGGCTGCTGCCGGAATGGGAGCAGGCAGTATGATGCAAAAATCGTCAAATGATGCCACTAATGCTGCTCTACAAAATTCAGTTGCAGCAGCAGCAGCACAACAAGATGATAACGCTATGCAATCACAAACTGTGACATCACCTAAAAAAAGTGATACTGAAGTTCAAAGTGATAGCGGTCGTCAGGATATACGTAGCGGACGTAGCGGAGGGTCACGATACGGACAATTAAAACGACAACAAATCCAAAATAAAATAAATCGAGTAAAAAATAGAAGTAATCAGATGCGAGATGCTGGTGTCAGCCATGGCTCTTTTGTTGGTGGGAAGTTGGTCAAATAAGATTATGAAATCATTCAACGAATGGCTGAACGAAGCCCAAGACGACATTAAGTATATCAGTTCTGGAAAATATGCCGGTATGGCTTGGGTTACGTTTGATATTAGTGGGAAAAAATATGAATACGGTGTTGATCCACGTTTCACAGTAAGAGAACCCGTAAAACTCAGAAAAGGCAAAAAACTATCCCCATCAGAACAATTTCGGTTCTATATCCAAAAAGGATGGAATGGAAAAGCTCTCAACGTAGCAAAAGAACACGGAGAGTTACTATCAATCGACGGCAAAGCACCAAAAGAGCCAGAAACCCCTAAAGTCCAACAAAGACTTTTCTAATAACGGATAATTATGAAAAATATTAATTTTAGACAATGGTTAATAGAAACTAAAATCCTTGAAGAAGGCGTCGATGTAGGAGTGGACATACCGGCAGACAAAAGAACAAAAGAGTCAGAGGATATACTGGCACTTTCTCACGAGCTTACAAATAAACTTCACTACTACTACAAGCACCCCATTGGTTTCGGATCTATCGAGCCAGATGGCGATGATGTATTCAAGAAAGAAGGATTGGTGAATTTTTATGTTGGCGGTATGAGCGGCAAAGCAGATGGAATTACTGCCCAAAATATCGGCAAGATTGTAGGCGATGCAATCAAATATCTAAACGGTAAGGGAATTAAGACCGGACAGATAATCAAGAACAGCTTTCAAGACTACTACGACAAACAAGTCGAGGAACGTGGCGAAGAAAACGCTGAAAGCTATTTAGACGGATTAAGAGATCAAGCCAAAGGCAACATGCAAGCAATCAGAGTTGTTCGCTTACCTGTGAAACTAGACCCAGAACTTATTAAGGCAGCAGACATGCCACCTGACGTAAATATGGGATTCGATTCAGCAGAAGCCGTCTTCAACGGCGTCTTCGGTCTAGGATCGGGCGGAACAAGCCCAATGGGTGCGGTCATGCAATCCATGACAGGACAGTCAATGGGACAAGAAACAGAAGGCGGGTGGGATGGATGGCAGTTCACAGCCGATCAAATCATCAAGATTTGGGAACGAATGGACAAATCAGATAGACGCATGTGGGCAGACATGCAAGAAAAGAAACCAAGTTCCTTAAAGAAGGGCGATATGGTTCCAGACGAAGAAGACTGGAAGGGCGATCAAGAATATAAAGGCCCAGAAGTTTACTCTGGAGGCGTCAACCCAAACACTGTAATGCTTAGGGCAAAGCAAGTCTACGAATTAGCATTGTGGGCTAAAAAGCGTGGTTACAACAACATGCACGCTTTTTAGGCCGTCCGTGGCTTCCGAATTGGTCGGCAGTCGTTGCCAAACTCGAATACGTGACCTCGTGCTCAGAATGGCAACCTCTCGAAAGCATCGGCATCATCCCAATTTACTTTTAATGAACCATTATTTAGCATGTCTGTTATGTCGATAATATCCATTCGGTTGTTTCCAAGCATGAACGCATCGTCAGCGTATTTTGTCAACAGGATGCTTTTTCCACGATATATAACAGGTGTTTTTTCGCCTATCCTCAAACCATCTACATAATCTTTAGCATTAGTCTTTGTCGTGCTGTCACTTTCTGAGGAATCCCGAAAAGATCTTTTTTCTCCATCACTCCCGTGGTTGGACCAGGGAGATTCGTCATCATCATAATCGCTATAGTCATCATAGTTCGTGGATGCCTGACCATAACCATCTAAATTCTCTTTAATCAACCATTCTTTAAATGTTTTCATTTGTTTTATACCTTGAAATTGAAAAATTACTAATTTATCTATTCAAATTCCAAAGTAAATTTCCTGATAATTATTTTCGATCAATTTCTCGACTTCCCATAACTTTCAGATGCTCTGCTGGGTGCGTTGTCTCTTCTTCTTGTCTTTTCTTTCCATTGTTCCATCTCTAGTTCAGGTAAAGTCCTAGATCCTGAGATGTTTACTGTATGGGTGTAACCGCAATCACACTTTACGCCAAAAATATAGTTCAAATACTCTTTGTCATCTTGAACTCTTTCCAATTTTTCTTCAATAATGGAAATCTCTCCATCTGAAAAATACTTTTGGCAAGTTTCACAACTGTATTTGCGAAGATCTTTATGCTTTTTAGCCCATTCTATTACAGCATGTTCGTACCACTTTCTTCGACCTTCCTTAGACGAATAACTCAACCCGCCAGGAGTGTATGAAGAAACTACTTCCTCACCTGCGGTGAGGAAGTTTGAATCTACCTGTTCCTTATCCGAATCTACCTGCTCCTGCTCCTGCTCCTGTTCCTTATCCGAATCTACCTGCTCCTGCTCCTGTTCCTTATCCGAATCTGCCTGCTCGTTGTCCACAAGCAAGTAACTCACACCACCCGGATGATATTCCTTTGGCTCTTGGGCAGAATCCGATGAAGAAACAACATCCTCCCCTGCGGGGAGGATGTTAGAGTCCCATTGTTTCACTTTGGGGGGTGGATCGGGTAAACCGTTCTTTGAAAGATTAGAAAAGTATCCAACTGAAATGCCAAGAAGTAAACCAAACAATGGCAACAACGCCAATATCCCAACTGCAACGGGCAATGGAACCTCTCGGCCTAAAAAAGAAGTTTTTCTCATGGTTGTCTCCTAAAAACATATTTTATATGGAATTAAGAATAAATCAATATCTCTTTTCAACTTCTTTGTCTCGAATCTCCTGTAGCATCTTAATAGATTCCCAGAAAGATTCAGATTTTAATAAAGAAAACTCCTCTGGGTTTAAAATAACATGATATTTCAAAGGAGATGTGTTGGACTGCTTAAGCTCAGTAACTCTCATAAGAATGTTTTCCGCTTTCTAAATGACATCAATGTATTCTTGAACCAAGGAAGAGTCGCTTTCTCTCTAAGTAACTCTTCAACTTCCTGATTTCGGGAATATCCATATTTGAATAGTACCCTTCTTACATGAGTGTTGGTTCTGCAATTTACATGTCCTATTCCACCCTGCCCAGGAATTGCCCAACTAATAAATAACTCTTCAGCACCCTGATTGGCTATGTTCCAAATGAAGTTGTCCTCGTATTTGGAAGGAATATGCTCCCCAACCTCTAAACTAATCACCTGATTAAAACAACCAAGGGAAATACGGTCAGATAAATCAACAACCCTGCACATGGAATTAAATGAGTTTGTGTAAGGATTGCCGTCAACCCCTTGAATCTCTATGCCCTGCTCAGTGAAAAACTTAACATATTCACCCCCACCACAGCCTATGTCAATAACAGAACCATGAAGGAACGGAAGCAAAGACTTGGCTAAATGCTTGTCGTAACAATGACCCGCTCTAGAATCACCAGTAAAGAATCCAGTTTTAGATGTGTACTTCATTGTATTTGTACGACGTAAAGGCGTCACTTCCCTCCTGTGAGAGTTTTTAACTATATATGTCAGAATATACGTTTAACCAACACGAAGCTCATACGGGTTAAATATGGCCTCTACAAGCAATGTGAATTGATCAATCATGCCCCTAAAACTCTTAAGGTTAACTTGAAACAACTAAAATGCGTCAGCCATATCAATTATTGATGTATTTAATAACAAAGAGACAGGATCAGATTAGAAATAATACCATCCCCTGCGGGGATGGTATTAGATATATGAAAACAACCTTCCGTAGGAAGGTTGTTGTTGGGATACTGTTGGGGGATACCATCGAGCGAAGCGAGATGGTTGTTTAAGAGCGGTCTTTCTTGGTGCATGCATATATGATCCCTTTCGCATTATATTTATCTGAACAATCAGTAATTAAATGTTTGTCATCATATGTCATTTTTTCAATATTTTTTTCTTGTCTTTTAGAATAATAATATACTTCCACATAAAACCCGCATTTTTTCAAACGTTCTGAAAAATCCAAACCATAATATCTAACGTGATCCCACTGTCCGTATTTTTCTTTTCTACCTTCAGGAGTATTGATGGTATAATCTTCATCACTTTCAGTTAAATCCATTTTTTGCGGTATCATTGTAAGCAACACCCCTCCATCTTTCAAAACACGATGCATTTCAGACATTGCTTTACGATCTTCGATAATATGTTCTAATATGTGACTAGCGTAAATACAGTCTATAGAATTATCTTTTAATGACATATCTGTTACGTCCAAATGAATTGCATTCAAATGAGAATATCTTTTAGGTTGTAAATCCCCGCAAATATAGTTTTTTGATTTTTCTTGGAATAGTTTTTGTAATGACTTCTCTGGAGCAATGTGTAAAAAATTATTGTATACAATATTTTTGTTTTTAAAGAACAACGAAGTTAGACGATGTCTTTCTGCGGAGTTGCAATGAGGGCATGATACGTTTTTTCTTGCTGAATAATCTCCCCATTTAGTTACTTCCTTGTTGCACAAAGGGCAAAAGTAAATGGGTTTTGACAAAACTGGCTTTATGAATAACATACTTTATATTTAGGCTACGAATATAAATTCAAATCCATGTGATTGAAAGAAGTAGCAGTCTTTGTCTCCCCAAATGCTTTTGTAAAATCCTAGAGCAGGATCAGAAGCGTGGCTTTGAATGAACTCATCAAATGTTTCGTCTTCATCAAGCAGAGGAGTTAAATCCACTTTCTCCTTGAACTCATCAATCGAAACCTTTTTCTTTTCTGACATCATTCGATGCCAACTTATTTCATTTTGACCACTTTGACATCTTACTTTGTCGCACTGTCCCAAGTACTGATACTGTTCTGACCATATGTTGTGTTCGGAATGCACACGACTAATATTGCTTACATCAAACACCATTCTAACGGTTGATCTCGGAGCACCAGATCGTTCGTTGTCGTTGTAGGAATCTAAAACCCCAACTACATCTACATAGTCAAATCCAAGTTCGTGTGCAATTGCCGCAACTTCATCAGTTTGAATCCCTTTCTGAGACTTTTCGTAGTATTGAACCTTGCTGATTAATGAATCAATCTGCTCCGCACTAACACCCGCAGATTCGAACCCTCTTTTGACTGAATTGATGTCAATATATCGAAATAGTTTTCCTGGAGCGTGAATTGTCAAGCTTTTCCCATCTTTAACTTTAACTTGAACAACGGCGGGTTCTGCACCTTGATAATCAAACGCTCTCTTATCATCTGCATATGAGTTAGCTACTGAATGAACATTCGTCAAAAACACTGGGCTTTTTATTTGTTTTGTTTTCTTTAATAATTTGACTTTATTAAGAATTTTGAAGTATTCATCCGTTGGCTGACCTTCCTCATCTCTAGCAGATTGTAATTCTTTTTGCAGTCTGTCATATTCTTCAACGTCGTCAATGTAATTTAAAGTAATAAACCTTTGATCAAATCCATTTTCAATAGATCTAACGTCTGGCGATCCATGATACCAGATTTCGTTAGAATTGATGTTTTCTTTAAGTTCTAGCCATTTATTAAATCTCATAGTATCATTCCTTGAGAGAATACAACTGGATTGCTCGTTCCAATGAACTTCTCATGTTTGTAGGTGAAATACCATCCCTCTGGGAGTTCAATGCAATATCCTCCACTAAACATACTTCCAAACGAGCACATGAACCTAGAGTTTTTGGTTGTATCTATTTTATCCATTATCTCATCTGGTGCTTTTTGTTCAATGGTTCCATCTTCATAATGCACTTCAGTGAAATGTTTTTTAGTTTCAAGTGGATATTCAAGAACCCAGTCTCCATGTCCTTTAGCATATTCCAGAGGATCGTGTCCGTTGATAAACTGGTGTGTGAACCAAAGTAGTCCTTGTTCGCTTTGGTTTGGATCTAGAACATAGTTGTTTCCTTGTTTTATTGATTCCAAGTCGGCTTTTGACCCATGATACAACTTCAAAGAGAAGGATTCTGTTCTAAGGTCTTCTTTTAAGACTTTCCCTCGTTTTCTTATCTTTTCTCTTGTAGCATCAAGCTCATCGTCAAAGAAATCGTTTTGTTCTAGGTATTCTTTAAAAGTTCTCATAATTGTATTTATTATAAATGTTTCAAATAATCTAAATACAATCATGGGTAATTCAACATTTAGACAATGGCTGGCAGAGATGCCTATTTCAAATGCCGAATTAGTTGGCAAATGGGATAAATGGCCTCAAGGCAAAAAGCAGCACCAGCATTACGACAAAGCTTCTTACAACATTCTTACGAATGATCCAGGCTTTGAGAAGCTCAAAGGAAAGTTTTCTAAGACAAATCAGGATTTTGACATTTACTTCATAAAGAAGGGCGGAATGTCAGATCATATTGAGGTTGGAGAAGTGTCTGAAGACTACCTTGATCAGCTTGGAATAGATCTGCCTCCTATTAACGGATCTAGTATAACTTTGTTGTTTACTAATAATCGTGCTGCTGAGAGAATGCCTTTAACCCCTTGGACAACTGCTCACAGAATGGGTCATGCATTCAGAAGACTGCCAGAGTATGAAAAGTTCAATCGTGCGATAGACAGAGAGTTTGCTGAATTACTGGAAACAATCTACGAGTTGGAAAAACCATCTCGATATGGCGACTTCGACAAACAGCGAGATTATACCAAATACATGCGTCAGCTTATGCAGGCATTTGGAAGTATGAGATCAGCAAGAGAGGGCGAGTTATTTAGAGAAGGCGAGTTTGCCCATGAACTATTAGCTCAATATATTATTAATGGGAAGATAACCTTTAGAGAAGAAATCCCTAGAGAACTTGTGACCAAGTATGCTTGGGGCAATCCGACATGGGATGGATCAAAGTCCTCTAAAATACACAATGACGAATACATGATGGAATATGTCGTAGAGAAACTAAGAGCCGCTGCAAGTCATTTTGGAATTCTGTGTGAGCAAATGCTCAATGCCTGCGTTGGCAAGATATTTGTTATGTGATCTATGACTGTTTTCTCTTTTGCATACTTGCCGCTGCTCCAGTAGCTGCTCCTGCGGCTGTTAAGTTAGGAGCAACACTCAGCATCGCTTTAATTTCTTCGCCCGGCGAATCACCGCCTAGGCGAGAAAATTGAGTAATTTTTATATCGCTTTTGTTTAAATCTTGTGCTAACTGTCTGTATACTTTTTGCAACACGGATTGTTCGGATTCTCCCAGTTCTGGTTTAATAGTAACCGAGTATTGCAAAGCTCCTGTTTTCCCGAAGCTATTTCCACTTGGATCAATTATTTCCCTAGCACTAATCGAACCAGACTTATCGAGAATGCCTTCCATGTTACTTTTCATGGAGTAGAAATTAGACGCATCCATTATGTTCGTATTGTCAAAGTTATCCCGTGGGTCAACAATGTCTTGGCCTGCTTCTCTCGCAGCAACACGTTGCTGAAACAATGAATCAGCAGTTTCGTCACCGGCCAGTTCTTCACCGCCAACTCTTAGTTGGCCATCTCCATTCTTTCCAGTACCGCTTACGTTCAATTTAAAATTGTTTCTCAACCACTCCAATTCTTCAGCAGGTACTCCAGCATCTCCAATTTGTTGAATTACGGAATCTATGGCAGACGAAGTAATCTTGCCAACTCCGCCACCTACCAAAGCTCCTAATCCCATTAAGAAAGCTGCTTTTCCAATGGCCAACTTGTTTTCAGAAGCAAATTTAGCTAATTGAGAAAATCCCTGCTTAACAACTCTTCCCGCTTTTGTTGTGTTTCCGCTAATTTTACCAGCTACGGAACCAATTTTCCCTCCTGTCCAATCCGATATGCTTTCTTGATACATGCAATAATCTCTAAAAGAAATAACATGTTCTGGCTGAAGTTGCGGCTGCTGTTGACCCTGTGGTTGCGATCTTGAAATTGATTTTTGAATATTTTTAACCCCTGCATCAAAACCAGCAGAAGCACCTTTCATAAGTGGTTTTTTAACAAAGTATAATAAAGCAGCAAAAGGAACAGCAGCAGGACCACCTGTTATGCCTGATGCTATTAAAGCAGTGGCAAGAGGCAATGGAATGCCTGTCTTTTTAGAGAATGATTGAGCTATTGTTCCTGCTTTTTTGATAGCGGGAAGAGCCGTTTGAGAAAATTTTTCAAAATTTTGGTTATTAGAAGGCTGCAAGGATTGCTGATAGGATTGCTGATATCCCTGCTTCATTGATTTTAGAAAAGATTCATCAAATTGTTGCTGCAAGTAGTTTTCAAAAGTTAAAGTTGACATAATCACCTATTCATAGCTATTCACTTATTTTTATATATCAACGACTTTGCAGTTTCCTTATCAGTTATCTGCGGATTGTCAGACAGAAACTTGACCCACTTATAACAGCTAAATTAGAATGTCTCTAAGATTTTGATCAATTATATTTTCACATTAAATATATTTTACCAACTGCCGAGTCACAAATTTTTTGAATAGAACTTTCCAATTCAGGAATACTTGCTTGTAAAATTGCATTACCAGCTTTTATTTTTTCTTCTTCTATTTCTTTAACCTTATGATCCGAGTACGGTGCGATCAGTCGTTGATAATAAGTTTCAACGGAGTGTGGTCCACCACCAGGAGCCTTGCTGTGAACATCAACACCGGGATGTTCATCTTCCCACCTCGAAACATCTCTTTTTATATTTTGTTTATTCAATGCGTCTGGATTGTCATGATACGTTCCAGATGATAATAAATTTTTTGGCAGAGAATTGAACTGGATTCTTCCTGAAATTAAAAATTGTGCAACTAACTCATGAACAAATTCCCCTGGGCGGTCGATTGAATTATTAGTGCTAGACTTCATCGTTCCTATAGAGTTGAGTATTCCTAACACTCGGTCCAAATTCGGTCTGTTGGTTTGGATGTCGCTCGCAATACCATAAGCAGCGATTGTTGACTTCTTAAGTACGTCACTCAAGAGAAGAGCAAAACTCCGCATGCCGCCCTCAAACAACGTGTGTGCCGCTCGATGAGCGAGAATCCAAGGAGTCATCGGTGTTCGATCTCCCGCTGCATTGCCTGTATAAATAATTGATATAGCATTTGGGTTTGCTTGTATGTCTTCTTGTAAATTAGTTTTTATCCAATTGCTATCAACTTCTCCAATTTCTGAGAACTTAGAAGCAATATTACTTCTTACAAAATAAAGATCCCAAGTATTTTTTGTTTTAAGCCATCTGTTTTTAATCCTTTCGATACCACTTTTTCCAGAGACTAATTTCATGTCTTTTGAAGAATAATTATTATTCGTCGAGCGAAAACCCGTTTGTGCTCCAATTTTTTTGCTAGTATCCCAATCTCCTCTTAGCTCATATTTTCCAATTGCCATCTCTTTAATGTGATGGTCAATCCATTCTTTGAAAGTTTTCATTATATTTCCTCAATAAGTATCAGTATCTAGGAGTCATTAACTATTTCTAAATCTAAATCTGGTGTAATGATTTCAGGAAATTTTCTTTGGAATTTGAATAGATAAATTAGTAATTTTTCAATTTCAAAGGATAAAACAAATGAAAACATTTCAAGAATGGTTAATTAAAGAGAATTTAGATGGTTATGGTCGGGCATCCACGAACTATGATGACTATAGCGGTTATGATGACGGTGAAGGATACGGTGTCGAACACGGATACGATAAAGAAGATGCTGGTAGTATGTCTAATGCTTCCGCATATGTACGTGGTTTGAAGAAAGGTACAAAAACACCTGTTATGTATCGTGGAAAAAGCATCCTGTTGACAAAATTATCTACAGATTCTACAGATGGTGACGATCAGTACATGCTTGGAAGAAGACGAATGGATGACATCGAAGTGAGCGACATGCTAGATAATGGTTCATTAAAAGTAAATTGGGCAAGGGTGGATGATCCTAGTCAAAGGATCTAGCTATTCACTTATTTTTATATATCAACGACTTTGCAGTTTCCTTATCAGTTATCTGCGGATTGTCAGACAGAAACTTGACCCACTTTCCTACTTCTGGTCCTGGTGGGATGTTGAGAAGTTGCATAATCTCAGAACCAGTTAAAACAGGTTGTTTCTTTTCTTCAATTTGGTTTATCTTTTCCAACATTAAATCGATGTATTGATCTCCCAGAATCTTTCTTTCGACTTCAAGATTATTTGGAACATTGGATTGCTTGTTCGATTGATCTACTATTGCAAGTGCAATTTGTACTTCTTCTTTTTTTCTTGCAGCACGATGAGACTTATTATTTTTGACTTGTATGGATGTTCCATTGTCATTTGGTTCGATTCTCCAAGCTCTTGAATCAAATCTTGAAGAAGATACTATCCATTGTGCAAGAGTTTCTGAGGCATACAGAACGGAGCTATCAACGTCTGAGTCGAGTCCCAGTATTTTCATTGCTACTTTTGGATCATGCGTTAATAATAAATTTCGAAAATTACCCTGCGGGTTTTTGATTCGACGATATAGTCCATCTCTTGAGAACTTGTATCCTAGACTTCTTGCAAATGCACCTATTAATACGGGCAAGGTAACTCCATGCCCGTGGTGAAACTGTACAAAATTCCATTCTTTGTTATTAGACAGAATCACATCGATCATGTATTGGTTGTCATTTATTAATCCTCTGACGACCAACATCAATTGTGGTCCGTTGGAAACTTGAGCCACAACATTTGGAAACACTTTTAAAACATTCTGTTTCCAATTCTTTTCTTTAGGAACAAAGAAAACATCTAAATCGCCTGTTGCTTCTTTGTTGATGGACTTTTTCACGGCGTCTGGAATGAATACCTGTCCGTGGGGCGTAAGCAACTGACGTACCTTCTCTGCGAGTTCGTGAAACTCCTCCAAAGGGATTCTGGATGGCTGGGACTCTATCGGAAAGTCCTTGAATGCTCCCTTAGTCATCTTTAATACTCGCTAAATGAACATTTTTCAGTGTGTAAACTTACTGTAAACCAAAACACTTCTTTCTTTACAGCTTGATTGTCGCTTTAGGTGTACAGATACTGTAAAAGGTTCAGTGAAATTGCGGTTTTTCTATTGGCACAACTTTTGCGTTATATCTTAATTGAATATCAACCTAAATCAAGGAAGCAAAATGAAAAACGCAATAATATCAACACTCTTAGTAATTCTTAGTGGATCACCTGCTTTTAGCCAAGACTTAACGAATGACTATATAGCGACAAAGGAAACAAGTGCGAGCATTCTAAAAAAATACAAATATGAAGTTGAATTCAAGAAAAGATGGGTGTACTCGCCTTCAAAAAAGACTTGGGTCAACAAAAACAACGAATCTCTATCTGCTCTGGAGCTTTTGAAGCAGAAAAAAATTAAAATAAAACCTATAGATCCTTCAAAAGTCAATAAAGTATTTGTTTATGTTTGGGACGAAAACAAAAAGAAAATAAGGATCATCTGCACAGGATTTGGCATCAAAAATCGAAACATGAAATGAAAAACGTGTGCGGCTAGGCACGTTCGGTGTGCTATTCCGCACTGCCTTTTTAACGAGGATAATAGTAGTAGTAGCGTCCGCTTCTTAAGTTAAACGTACTGTATCCATGATAGCGATAAAATCCAGAGTTGATTTGTATTCTGACGGATGATCTATTTGGCGAAACGTATGTCGGACCTATGTTGAGATTAGTTCCATATGGATACCATTGAATAATCGGCTGATAGCCGATTACTCTTGGCTGATTGTAATAATAATAATTGTGATAATGATATTGAGTATGTGGATGGTTGTGAATGTGTCCATTGTGATGATGCACCTGAGCTTGTGTCTCTGTGGCAAAATAAATAGATGAAATAAATAGACAAGTTAGTAAAAGCCATTTCATAATATTTGTCCTTTCTTTTTAATAAAAGTCATTATATGTATATCGGAGGTGGTTGTTTTTGACGAATTGGGAATACATTTCCAAAAATATTAGAACTATAATCAACAAATTTAGCACTAAGTTTAGTTTCTTTATTAACCCTGTGCATGCAATGCGTATCATACGTTATGTTTTTTCTAATTTCTAACTGTCTGCCTGTAATTAGTTGAACACAATTTCCTAAATGCAAGCCATATCGATTTTTAGATATTTTTCGTGTAATTGGGACTGTTTCACGATATGATCCTTTAAGACTAAATTCTTGAGAGCACATAAGTAAACTTTTAACAGGCAAAAGAGACATAAGATTAGCAGACCCTCCTACACATATAAAAGACCAATTTGAAATCAAAGACGCAAGAATCTGAATTGACATATAATGATGACCAGTTTGTTCCAGTATTTCTTTTTGAAACTTGTACCTTACTCCGTGTATTTCTGGGAAGTCATTAAGCAACTTTTTTTCTATAGAACTAAACTTTACTTCTGAACAAATTATATTTTTGGGCAGTTCTAGTTGTTTGAAAACGTCGAGTGAAGATTGACGAATGAAAACAGGAGCGTGAGAGAAACGCTCGGCAACTTTATCTAAATCTATCTTTTTATGGTAAAAGTTTTGCTCGACCCTCTGTGCTCTATTCGAATTAATGTTAATAAACTTTCCGAATTGGTAGTGCCACATGGTTGCACCGTTGTAGATAGGCAGTTTAACATTTTCATCTAAGTATAATACATCACCAAGTAGGCTCATCAGAGGAAGTTGATTCATAGCACAATAAATGTGAACCTTTATGCCTTTTTCTTCATGGTTAATTCTTGAAATGAAGCTATCTGTGTTTGAAAAGTGCTCAAAAGTATGGATGGAAGTATGGATTTCTTTTCTGTATCTTCCGCTGCTAATATCTAACTTTTTAAATGGTCGGCCACCTATTGTTATATCTTCAAAATCTTCTTCTTTAACTAGAACAACTGGGTGTTCGCATCGAACTTGTTTTCTAATGTTTAACAAGATGAGCACTTCCGTCTTTGTACGAAGACTCCGCATCATAACCATATCTATTTTGCATTACTTTAGCCAATCTTGGATTGACCACCCATGTTCTTGTATATGCTTTTTGCCCGTACTCTGCTTCCATGTTTTTTCTCTCTTCTTCGGCCTGTTTAATCAGCTTGATTCCGATCATTTCTCTTCCTTGCCAATTGGGATGCACTACAACATCAAAGTCCCAGACAGAAACATCTTCTCCTGCCATCTCCGAAGCATCATGGTCAAGACTCCAAGAAGTGAACGCCGCTCCAACAACTTCTTCTTTGTCATTTAAAGCAATTATGGTTGGAGACTTTGTACTATCGGGACGTATTCCAACCAATTTAGAAATTGCCTCTGCTTGTTCTGCTTCTTCCCAATCCTCTTCTGGGTCGATATGGACTATGTTAATAGATTCTAAGATTAGCCATTCGTTAAATGTTTTCATTTCATTTCCTTATTAGCGTCATGCCTTCTGGACAGCCTGAACATTCTCCAGATGGTTTCCCACAGCAGCTATGGACCCACTTTTTCTTTTTTTTGGACTTTGATTTTTTCTTGATTTCAACTATTAATGATGATATATCATCTGATGCGAAATTCTTTTCTTTTATAAACTCATTGAAGGATTTCATTTGATTAATTCTTAACTATGTTATATGTGTATTTAGCAAACAGGTAGAAATAATGATTGAAAAACAATTTACAGAACTAGAGACGCAAGCTGGAAAAGATTTATTAAAAGAGTATTACGAATCTGAATGTGATTTTAAGAGCGACATCAATGAGCACTTGCCAGATTTAAAGGAATATGCCAGTAAATGTGAATCAGTTACCGAATTAGGGGTTAGATGGATAGTAAGCACATGGGCATTTTTGAGTTCTTCAGCAAAGAAGACAACATCTATTGATATTGTAAACCCCGAAGACTGGCCAGCAATTGGTCCGACTCCAAATCAAACTTCTATTGCTAGAGACATAGCCAAGTGCTGTGACAAAGACTATGAGTTTATTCTGGGCGACTCTTTAAATATCGATATTGAAGAAACAGACTTGCTGCTTTTTGACACATTGCACAGGTACGATCAGTTAAAAGGAGAGCTAGACAGACACTCAGATAAAGTGAAGAAGTACCTTGTGTTTCATGATACCACGACATATGGACGAACTGGCGAGAATGGTGGAGAAGGGATACTCAAAGCAATTTATGAATTCTTACAGAATAATAAAAACTGGGAAATAGAAGCTTTAAAAACTAATAACAATGGTCTTTGTGTGCTAAAGAAAAAGAATGTTTAATCATGCCATTTTAATTTGCATATTGTATGCCTTTAATACATTTTTCATAAGACAGGCAACAGTCATCGGTCCTATCCCGCCAGGCACAGGAGTATATGAAGAAACCTTGTTGTAAACATCTTCGTGTACATCTCCAGTAATTTTTTTAGTTTCTGGAATTCTATTAATTCCTACATCAACAACAATACATCCCTCTGGAACCATGTCTGGAGTAAGGAAGTTGCGTTGTCCCACAGCGACAACAATGATGTCAGAATTCAGACAGACTTCTTTTAACCGATCAGGAGGAGTGTTGTCGTGGCACATAAAAACTGTAGCATTTGCTTTCGTGCCATCATCTTGAACAAATAAAGCAGACAATGGTTTTCCAACGATATCAGATCGATTTATTATTGCTACTTTCTTTCCTCTTATTTCAATGTCGTTTCTTATTAGCAACTCTTGTATTCCTTGAGGAGTACAAGGAACAAGTCTTGGACGACCTTGCAATAAAAGCCCAACATTTGTTGGTGAAAAGACATCAACATCTTTTAAAGGATCTATTTTGTCAAATACTTCATGAACACTTATGAAATCTGGCAGAGGGAGTTGCACCAATATTCCGTTAATCGATGAGTTTTTGTTTAAGTATTCTATAGTTGAAAGAAGATGATTTTTAGGATTGTGCCATTTTTCAACACCGCCTTCAAACGGTTCTATTAGAAAACTGGTAATGCCGCACTCTTCACATGCTTGTTGTTTTTTCTTTACATATATTTTACTTGCAGGATCATTAGTGCATAAAACAACCGCAAGACATGGCGGAGTTTTTGCCCACCCTACATGCAAACATGAATCAACTTCTTCTTTGATTTCTTCTTTGATTTCAGAAGCTGCTTTTTTGCCGTCAAGAATTTTTGTCATTTAATAAAATTTCGATTAATGAATTAACTACTACTGCCTGCATTCCAAATGTCTGAAATTTCTGATGGGGTCAAAACTTCCTCGTACCAATAACAACCATCAGCCAATTTGCCATCCATATTGTTTGTAATTGTAGTGCTTAAATGGTTGCGAGGGCTTGAGCTTGGTCCGCCCCATGCGATGTTGCCACTATGATTAGCGAGCGACGACCCTACACTAGTTGTAGCTTGATCTGCTAGTGAGCCATTAACATACAATTTCATTTGGTTTGAAGATAGTGATAAATCAATCGTTACAGCAATTAAATATAAAGTCGAAACAGAAATTGAAGACAAGGTGAATCCATCCTGAGTCCTGCCTTCCCCAATGCATGAGTAAATGCTGCCGTTATATGTGTAAATCGACCACCAATTTGTGCCGCCTCCTTGCTCCCAAACAATTCGTCCTTTGTTTTGGTCACCTGAATTTACATTGTCAAAATTTGCCCAAACTGATATGGATCGTTTTACAAAAGAATATCCTGAGCCGGAATTTATTCTTGGAGAGTCGGCAATTCTGACCTCATCGTTTGGAGTGAAATCACCACACTCCCAAGACACATTGGGGATAATTCCCCCACTAGTTGTAAACGCCGCACCTACGTTGTTTCCATTTCTTGGAGAGCTATTAGTTCCGTATCCAGAATCGTTCCAAGTGTTATTAAATGTCCACCGATACCAAGGAGCCAAATCCACTATCTCTTGGTTGTAGTCCACGGATGCAGCATGAGAAGCAGTTGCGGAGCCTCCGATACTACAGCCGCCTTCTGAGGACGTTTCGAAATCCTCACGATTTTCATCCTGAAAATGATTTCCACTTATTATCAGTTTAAAAGCGTTTCCATTAGCTAGTCCGACTGCACTTGGGTTTGGATTTGCTTGACTTGGAAGTGAAGTAAGTGCTGAAAACTTAAAGTTGCGTTCTCCAATTACGGAATTCCGAACACTGTTTAAAACACCTCTCCCATTTACTTTATCCAGTTCCCATATTTCTTTACCCGTGATATCCGTTTTTCCAGTAGAAAGCATGACAACAAAGGATCTTCTGTTCTCCCAATCTCCATTCGCAAGTCCAAATCTGAGGCATCGATCTACTGCTTTTCTATGAAGCTTTTTAGAACTAGATTTTTGTATGAAGCTTCCATCTGGATTTTCTTCATACCAAATGCCTTCCAATTGTTCTAATTCATCTGGGTAATACATCCTTTCTTCTGATGTATCCCATGCACGAAATCGATATCCAAAGTAGTTTACAGCCATATTCTAGATAGGGCTATTGCATAAAAAAACCCCATCCCTTACGGGATAGGGTTTCTGAAAGATCTCCCTCGTCTCCAAAGCTACCGTCGCAGCAAACATCAGGATAGCCGTCGCATATCCATACGGCATCGAACCGCCAAGGGAAATTCGCTTTTATTTCTTTTCAGGATCGCCTTTTTCTTCTTGATCTTCGATGTATTCTTTTATTGTTCTTTCAAATTCTTCACTATTATGAGTTCGAACTGAAGCATTTGCTTTAATGGTTCCTTTTGCTTCTTTTTCACTAACTTCTTCTATTTTTTGTTTTGGAACAAGAGTGTTATCATAGTATGGGTGATCAATCCCTGCGTCTCTCAGTGCGTGGTCAATTCCTAAGTGATACCCTTCTGTATAAGAGTTCTTTGCAACAAACCTGTTTTGATCCAACCCTTGATAGTATCCATCGTGCCAAATGACATGAAACTCTTCTTCCTGCTCTGGTTCTTTGATGGCTGACAAAATGGCTTCTGATCTGCCTTGGTTCTTAGCAAGTTCGATATCATTCTTGTTCATTTGGTTAAACGATGTAAAAACATACTCATTCAACTGGTCTTCATTGATTTTGTTTCTTTGTTCAGAAATCTCAAGTTGGCTTTTGATGTCACTGATTTGCTTTTGCTGGTAGATTCCATAGTTTGCAACAGTTCCAAGAACAACAATTGCTGAAAGGGCGAGTGTAAAAGTGACTTTGTTCATGTTGTAGGCTTCCTTACTTTCAAAACCAAGGTTTTCCATCCTCTGGATTTTCTTTTTTTTCCATTTGATGGACTAAATTTGAATCACAAACTGGACAGGAACGTTGTTGTAAATCTTTTCTGTCCGGTATTCCATTGATAGCCACAGATTTCGCAAATTGCTACTTGATCTTTTGGCTTACAACCAGAATTATATTTTTTCTCACACAAGATTGCAACCCACTTCCTTGTTTTTACGTTGCGAATTCCAGATTTCTAAATCTAATTCTGCTGGGGATACATTTGAAGTGTCACAAACTTCTAAAAACTCTTTTTCTAGTTCTAAATATCTCTTTCTACTTGGTTGGCCTTTTTTAATTTCTCCAAATATAAAAGGAAATTTTTTCATCCATTTTAAAACATGAGTGTCTAAACACGCTACACGAGCATCTTTTCTTGTGTGGAGGGCAAAGTAACGAGCAGTCTTCATTCCAAATCCTGAAATGGTTTCAAGTTCATCAACTGAGCATGTTCGAAGGTTGAACCCAGAATTCACCAGTTGTTCAAGACCAGCGGCTTTGACAGTTGTGTTGCCAAATCGAAACTTTGTCACCATCTCAACCGCAGAATGTCTTTTTAATTTGTTTCTGACAACTTGGAAATGACTCATTGTTTTAAAATGGTCAATATCAATGTTGTGACACCAATCAAGAAACTTTTCTAACTTAACCGCAGTCTGATTGGCATTCTTGTTAAAAACCATTAAGCAAAACAGGATGTGCTCTTCAAGCTCTTTATCGCTCAATTCGTAATTCGTAAAGTTTTCTGGAATTATCATTTATGTTGTATTCCATTGAAAAAAGAGAAGCGAGTCCGAATACAACACCGGAGGAAGCCACAGCACTTGCAAGCGAGTTTTGAAAGAAAGGGATCGCTAAAGTATAACAAGTCATCATACCTTGTAAAGAGTATTCATACATTCCAGAGTTGATCCAAACTACAAAATTTGAGACAACAAAAAAAGAAACAGCACTTAGTGAAGACAATCCAATAGCGTGAAAAGTTGTTTTTGCAAATCTGCCTAAAAATGCTGGAATCATGAAACTGCCATATATAACTAGGCTAAGAGTGACTCCATAGTGGCCAAGCCAGCAGTTGCTTATTGCAAGTATGGAAACAGGAACGATCCAGCCAAACTTATTTGAGATGCTTCCTGCGAACAGAGATAAGCCGACAATAGGCGTTAAGTTAGGAGCATGATCAACCAGTCTGCTGGCTATTCCTAGACATATTAAAATTAGAAGTATTAATTTTTTATCCAACTTATTTCTTTCTGAACCAATTTTTTAATTTGCCCAAAAAGTTTAACTCTTTCTTTTTGAACTCAAAGTTACGATTATTTTTTTCTTCATATTCTTTAAAGAAGTTGCCTTGCTTATCTTGGAGTGTTTTTTGAACTCTCAAAAATTGACTATCTGTTAAATTTGAATCTCTCATATCCATAATCCCTTCTCTAGAGTAGGCTCAATTTTACATACTCTTCTTACATGTCTATCCTCTTCACTTGCTGAAGTCTCTGCCCATTGGATTACTATATCACATATGTTTTTAATATGTTCTCCAAAGCAAAGAATATTTGAGTCATTGTGTTTCTTAGACATTATAGCTTCCACAGTGTTATGCACCAAAGCGGCTCTGGCACCTTTAATTTTATTTGCTGCCATGCACATGCCAATTCCAGTGCCGCATATTAAGACACCTTTATCTGCTTCTCCAGAAGAAACCATTCGGGAAACTTCGTGAGCATAGTCTGGATAGTCGTAATCTTTCGATAATGGTTTTCCTAAATAATTCTTATCTATATTGATAATTTTATATTTAGCATCGATATAGTTAAGAGACTCAATAAGTTCTTGCTTTTTTAAAAAGCCTCTGTGGTCACTACCTATTGCGATTTTCATTTGTAAGCCCAAATAGAAGATTGTGTTAAATCTTGAATGCAGCGATTAAAAGCTTTTAAGACGCTTTTTTTGCTTCTATACCATTTGTCGTTCCACTGAGGGATTCCATTTGAATCCCAAGAAGAAATCGGTCTGCGGTACGGGCAGAAGATGAAATTAGATTTCTCAAATGCATTGATTGCTTCTAGAACAGATTCATGGCTTTTGACAAATTCAATATCGAGTTGTTTCTTTGCTGATTCCTCAATAGATCCCAATATGCAATAACCCATAATAGGGTTTTCTTGCCAAGAACGCACCCTGTTCGGTGGGTGTTTAGCTTTTTTCAAGGCTTTTTTACACCAGCCCTTCTCTTTAATTATTTTTTTTGCCCCCATCAAGATGTCTCTTCCTGTTATGATAGGATAAACATCTTCAAAGTAAGGTTGCGTGTTTGTTTCGATTTCATATTCGGTAAAGTTCATAATTAAGTCCTATTTCTAGTATTGACTATATTAACTCACCCAAACTAAATTTTTCTTTGCCCTAGATGCCGCCGTATATGCCCATCTGGTGTGTGACCATAAATCACATTTTTGATCAAACACCATAACTTCATTCCATTCGTCACCCTGTGATTTATGGCAAGTTATTGCATATGCGTAATCAAATGGATGCGGGGCTGACTTATCTCGCTCAAATTCGTTCTTTTCTTTGTTAAACTGAAGAGGATTGAACATGATTTCATGATCTTCTTCTTCACCATATGGTTGAAAAGAAAATTTATTTTTGGGTTTATTAAACAAGTAATTTACATATCCTTGCATCCCGTTAAATAATCCTGTTTCTTTGTCATTTTTCAGACACATAATTTTGTCTGATTCTTCTGGAAAATCCGATTCTCTTTGTAAGTGCCCTCTAATCTTTTTATTTAATTCAACTCTCTTTTTGTTGAAGGCACAGATAATCTGAAAATCTTCATATTCATCTTCTTTTCGAAAAAAGTACTTTTCTGAATCCCAGTTAGATATAAAACTTACATTCTTGGTTGAATATCTGTTTCCAAACGATGGAGGACTAAAGCCTTTTCGTATGTACTCAGCGAAATGCGCTATCTCGCCTGCGTTTCTATGAACTGTCTCTAATTTGTACTCAGGATCTTCCATTAAATTAAACTTGTCACCCACAGGCTCTAGTTGCCCATGATCGCCAACAAAAATTAACGGAATTCCAAACACGCAAAGGTCATTAAATATCTCCTTGCTAACCATTGAAGCTTCATCAATGATGATTCCCTCGCAATCTAATTCTTTAGCTAAAGAAAAAATAAGATTGCCACCATCATCCGCCACAATATTTCCTTTTTCATCTGTTTCTGGCACATAAATTAAGGAGTGAATTGTGGTAGCTGGTATATTCTTTTTTCTCAGAACGTTTGCAGCCTTACCTGTGTAGGCACATACTGCAAAATTATTCAACACCTGATGCAAGTGGTAAATTACAGTAGACTTGCCTGTTCCGGCGTATCCTCCAAGTGTTTGAATTGTTTTCTTGCACTGAACTACTTCAGATATGACATGCTTTTGTTCTTTGTTTAATATCATTCAAACACCAAGTCTCCAAACTCTATATTTAAAGAAACGTTGTAATTAAAACTAGGAACAGATATGCAATTTATTAGTCCTTCTTTTTTAGACTCTTTTGCGTCGAGATACCACTCAGCATGCTTTTTTTCATCCATTTTATTTAGAAAATAGCCTGCTTCTTGACCGCAGTTTTTTGCCATCATTCTGAAGATTTGTTTATTTAACCTATTTGTTTGCTTTGCTGATGCCTGAATTTCTTCATTCTTTCCCCATGCCATGGACGAAACATCATGTATCATCACTGTTGCATTTTCATCGCAATACCTCATGCCATCGTTTCCGCAAGAAAGCAGAACAGCACCACAACTCATGGCTTTTCCAACACAGATGGTTGCAACAGGAAGATCTGAGTTTTGTATGTCTGAAATCATCGACAGAAGGCTGTAAACCTGTCCACCATACGAATCGATTATAACTGGAACTAAAGGCTGTCCAGTGTTGTGAGCTTTGCTCATTTCTTGTTCGAATTCATCGGCAGACTCTTCATTGAACTCTTTAACTCTAATGATTACAGGTTCTTCGATTAGACCAAGCTTCCGATCCCATCGAATTCTGGGATCTACGTTTATCATAGATTTCATGATATCTCCACAAATTAGAAAGTTTTTTTGCCCAGCCATTTAAGTTCTTTATGATTCACATAAGTGACGCTTAAATTTGGCAACCCACAACACTTAGAAAAATCTGAATTTTCGACCGCAATCTGAGCCAAGTTTAAAATAAACTTGCAGTGCGATACAATGATACTTTTTTCTGGTAAATGGTGCAATACGCTTCTTAACCTAATTAAAAAATCCTTTGGAGTTTCTTGTTCCAAAGGATCTGAGAATCTTTCATTTGTCTCGAAATTCAAATTAGTATTTTTTGAAATAATGGAACTTGTTTCAACACATCTTTGAAGCGGGCTAGAAAAGCCACGGTATTGGTCTAAGTCTTCGATGTTTTCAGAAAAAAAGCTGCTCGCTTTTTTTCCTTGAGAACGACCAGCTTCTGACAGTTTGGGATCATGCTCGTCACCTTCTACTTGGGCATGTCTTACAAGTAATATCTTTTTTAAATAAAACTTGTTTTCACCTGAAATGAATTCACCTGTTTCAGGATCGACGAAACCGGAAATCAAGTCTCCAGATTGCTCCTCAATGGACACTTTTCCAAATGCCTCGCCATGATTCGCTCCTGTTACCAGATTCCCTTCGTTGGTATACAAAGCTGCGATGTATTTCATATCTTTATTTAGAGCTTAATAAGTTTTTAGATGCGTGTTTAGGTTTTTTCTTTTTCTCTTATTGTTTACGAAACAAGTTTTTGCTAAACTAAATCCTGACTAACAGGTTATTTATCTTTCGAAAGCTTATAAAATGATTTTCTACAACGACGAACAGTGCGAGGCTTTAATTGACATCCATAGTGCTGTCGATGTAATTCGAAATGTTTTTGAAAAAATAGAAAAAAATAAAGATACAAATATGATTTCAAAAACCTATTTGGACATAAAAAAAGAAAACAACTTTTTAGGCGACTTCCGTGCAATGCCTGCCCAAGTAGGAGATATTGCAGGTATTAAGTGGGTCAGTGTGTTTCCAGAAAATAAGTCTTGTCCAACTGTAATTGGCACTATTTTATTAAATTCTGCGGAAAATGGAAAACTGTTAGCAGTTTTAGATGGAACCTATATAACAAAGGTCAGAACTGCTGCCGCTGCTGCCGTAGCAACTGAGAAACTGGCAAATAAAGACTCTGAGGTTGCATCGTTTGTCGGGTGTGGTGGTCAAACGATGCTGCATGTAGAAGCAATTGATTATGTCATGCCAAATCTGTCTAGGTTTGTCTTTTATGATAAAAATAAAGAAGCAGCAGAGGCAATCGCAAATAAAATCTCTCACCATGAAGTTATCGTGGCAAGCACGATTGAAGAGTGTGTTTCTCAAGCAGACGTTTTAACCACATTAACACCATCTAGAAGCCCCATAGTTAAAGGTGGCTTGTTGAAAAGAGGTGTACATATTAATGCAATGGGCGCAGACGCTAAAGGCAAGAGAGAATTTGATGATGAAACATATAAAATGGTTCACATATGGACTAAAGACAATAACAACCAGGCTATGCATTCGGGAGAAACACAACACGTTACAGTCGCCAATTCAGAGATGCCTAAAAAAGGCGTTGAAAGAAGAATGACTGATCTTGGATCAATTTTCACTTTCCCGGAGTGGGGAAGGGTAAAAAAAGATCAAATTACTCTTTTTGATTCTACAGGACTTGCAATTCAGGATATTGCAGTTGCTAACTATATTTACAAACGAGATAATAGAATATGAACTGTGATTCGAACCGAGAAGGTTTCAAACGGGATTGGGGAAAACCCTATGACCCACGACACGATAAGTATCGTTTTGGACTGACGCCAGAACAACGGATTTTCAACATTTTGAAAAATCAAGAAAAGATACTAGATCAACAAGAAAAGATACTAGATCAACAAGAAAAGATACTAGAGCAGCAAAAGAAGATCATTAAAAGATTGCCCCCACCTCCATTCATACCTCCAGATTGTGAGTATTTATAGTGGATAATTTTGAACAAGGCACTCTGCCTCAAAAGCAAAAAAATCTTGTAGAAGCAACCTGCTGGGATTGTGGAACTGAAAAATTGTGTTTTGAGTTTATTGTTTGTTGTACTGGTACTCGTTTTCACACCTGCCCTGAGTGTGAGAGAAGGATAAAAGAATCTGATGATTGATGGAAATTTGCTAAAGGCAGACGGCTTTGATGAGGCCATTGTTGGAATCGGAAGAAGAAAGGGTTCTGAAGATGGAATTGTTTACAATTACGATAAGTGCGTTGAAATACTTGTTGAACGAGACAGTATGAATTATGAAGAAGCCATTGAGTTCATGGAATATAACGTAGTTGATGCGTATGTTGGCGTACACACCCCTGTTTTTGTCCATAGCTCATTTGCCATAAGTTGGCGTCAGTCTTCCTGATCGTCAACAACGTGGTACTCATCTTTAGCCCTTGTGGATGCAACGTATCTTGCATTTTCTTCTTGTGCCAGATCAGCATCTAATTTAGACTTTGGATGAGGATACAAACTTGGAGTCAATTCAAACACTCTATCGAACTCAAGACCTTTGGACTTGTGAGAAGTGGTTAGTATAACAGGATTCTCTTCCTCTAATCTCTTCTTATGTGCCGCTTCTTCTCTAGAACTCATATTTTCAGGAGTTCCACCAAATCTTTGTGTAAGCATCTTCTTGAAGTCGTTTATAGTTGACTCTTCATTTTCTCCAATGCTGATCTCGATAGCCGACTCCAGAGCCTTTTCTGCTTCTACAAGGTCTTTCTGTTGTCCAGCTTTAGCACTCTTCCCAGACCACTTCTCTTTTTTCTCTTTTATAAAATCTCTAAGTTCAGTTTGGAATTCGTATATAGAATTTTCACCTTTGCCGTATTTCAAATCGCTTTGCTTGACAACTCGATCAACTAAGTCAAGTAGATCTTTTCCCATATCTTTACCGACAATTACAAAAGGTATTTTGTATTTTAACAAATCCATGGCAGCTTTTGCTAAAGGCTCGTTTGTTCTCGCTATAAATGCTGTTTGTTTTTTCATCTCACCAATTGAGTTAAACTCTTTAGCAAGTCTGTCAATAGTTTCTTTGTATTTTATTTTCTTGTCAGAAATGTGTGCTGGATCATCTTCATCTTTTTCTCTTCCAGCCACTAGGTTGTTTACGACAGTGCTTCTATTAGAGTAATCGATGACTCCAGGCTTAGAACGGAAGTTCTTAGTCAGGGTTTTCTCAACAGTATCTTGATTTTGAGATTTGCCTTTCAACATTTCGGTAATGTCTTTAAAAGCACCATCATCGGCTCCTCTAAATCTATACATAGCTTGATTAGGATCTCCCACAGCTACTATTCTTGCTCCGTTTTCTGCAAGCTTTTCAAGAATAGCTTTTTGAGATCTGTTGAAGTCTTGAACTTCATCTACCAAAACTACTTCATACTTTTTAGGCTTTGTCCAATCAATTTCATTGGCATGGCTTGCAGCGTACCACAAATCATCGTCAAAGTCTCTCATGTTTTTAAGGTTTAAAGTTCTTGGTTCTTGTAGCTTTCGACCTCGTTCATGAGTTTGCTTGAATTCTTGGTCGAGTGCATGTGGCTTAGATTTCTCTAAGGCCCAAGATGCACACTTGATCATCTTGTCTAAGAAATCTTGATCTAAGAAGTTATTAATTCCCATGAATTTAGAAATTTCGTCGTTATACATATCGACTCGATTATCTTTTTCTAATCTTTCTTTAACTCTCTCTAATTCTGAGTTAATGTCATATTGATCTGCTATCTTTTTGATTTCTTTTTCTGCATCTTCTACACTGATGTTAAAAGACTTTGCTAAACCAACTAGTTTTTTAACTTCCGAATTAAACTCAGTCCAAATAGATCTCATGTAAAACTTGGCCGATCTGGACAGGCTGTCAGAATCCCAGTAAGGAATTCCTTCTTTAGCGGCTTCGGTTCTATATGCAGATCCATCTAAGATTAAGTTAATTTTCTCTTTAGGGCTAACTGTAACCATGCGATCAGTCGGCTTGACTGCTTTATTGTTCTCTAAAACTTTTCCTGCATAAGAATTGGTCGTATATACATCAACAAACTTAGGAAATTCATCTCTGGCTTCTTTCTGGTTCTTCGTATTGAAAACCAAGTAAAGCCATTTATCCCCAATCTTGCCATACTTTTTAGCAAGCTGTTTCAACATAGTTGTCTTACCAGTTCCAGCAAGAGCATTTATAACAATGTGGTCTTTACCTTCTCCAAATGAAGAATCAATTGCTTCTTGTTCTTCAGTTGGGCTGAATGTTTTCTCTTCGGCTACGTGAACTGATTTAGCTAAATCGCTGGCTTTCATGCCTCTGATCTGTTTTCCATCATCCCCTTTTTGACTTTCGAAGTAGCCTTTTAATTCACTTTCTGGCACATGAGCATTGTGCCACTGCATTTTACCTTTCCAGAAAGTTACATATGCCCAATCTCCTGTTTCATTTTTCTTTAAGGCAACATGTTGTCCTGCGAGGATTTTATGATCAACACCATTGTGATCGGGTAGAGAAGTTGTAATTCTTGCTTTCGCCAAGAACCAAGGTCCTTGAGATTGCTGAGATTGCTGAGGTTGCTGAGGTTGCTGAGGTTGTCCTTGTGACTGTTGAGGACTATCTTTAAATGGGCTTATATTGGTGCCCTGGATTTTGTTCAATAGTTCAATAGCCTTTTCCTTATCTCCTGAATAGGCAGCATCCATTGCAGCACCGAATTCTTGACTTTGCATCAAGCCATCTTGTGGTCGCACGCCAGTTTTATTTTTGAATCCCCATAGTTGTCTGTTAGTAACTGGTTCTCCCCATGCCATTTCAGTCACAATGCGATGAGCATTCTCTAAAAAGCTTTCAGGAGCAAAACTAGACTTGTTTGGGATAAATTTATTTTTATTTATAAAATCTCTAAAATTGAACATTTATTAATCCTTGCTGGCATTTTCAATATTTAGTGAACTTCTAAGAAATTTTCAAATAAGACTTTATGACATTTTGCATATGATTAGTGTTTTGATTTGGATTGTGTCTAAGAAGGGTTTCGTAAGGGTAGTCGTTGCACAAGAACAACTCGGTCCACTTATAATGTTTTTTATGAAATAAAGGAGGAATTCCGTGTTTATAGTGTAAAAAACTTTCTTTTTTAATTTCATCTTGCCAAAGAGTGGATTCAAAACGAGATGGTTCAATAGTTAATTTATCGAAATGATCCAAATAAGACATTATTAACCCACCCCTTACAGCATCGGGAACAAGGTTCGTTAGATCTTTAGATTTTTCCCAAGCATCGTAAAAGTAGGATATAGGAACGTCTTGAAAAACAATTACGCCACCTAGTTCGATTTTGGGAACATTAGAAGGAAATATTTTTAAAGTATCTTCTAATTTTTTATCTGGATAATCTCTTTGGTGAAATACAATATTTTTGTCACTTTTAAATATTGATTCCTGAATCAACAGCATATCAGAATGGATATATGTGAAAGGTTGTTTTAAGATTCCTTTCTCTTGCGCAGCAATCATACCAAACAAAGACGGGTATTCTTCTTTGAAATAAATCTTATTTTTGTGTTCGGTTATATTGCGAGTATCAAAAACACTTTTTTGGGGAGAGCATTCTTTTACACCAACGACTAGCTGATTTTCAATATTTCTTATTTTAAAGCTTTCAATAAGAAGTTCTATCTGCCAGTGCCGATAAGGTACGTTCTCTATTCCAACATAATATTGCATTCAATAATTTAGTAATCATTTCTCCATCCTTCAAATAAAACTCTTTTAGAATTTTCTCCTAAGAATTTGGATATATCTTCATCACTGTATTTGAAGGACCCTTTTCCTTGCATTTCTGACGCCAATCTCATCGTAATGTTTGGAAGATTTCTCATATCTTCTACTTCATCTGGGGGATCGGTAAATCCGTCGAAATCTGTACCGAGAGAAACACAGTCAATGCCGCCCACATCTACAACGTGCCGTATTACGCTGGATATCTCATTCAGTCCCAAGTTTGTATGATGGGGCACTAACCAATAGTTCATTAAGATAATGGATATTAATCCGCCATTATTGGCTATCCATTTGATTTCCCAATCTTCTAGATTATATTGATCAGGATTTTTTCCATATGCGCCTACATGGCTGGCAATGACTTGGCATTTAGAATTCATCTCATCGGCTATCTCATATACTCTTGACCTAGCTATGGGGGTGCAATGACAGATATCTACTATCATTCCTAGTTCGAAGCATCTGCGGACAACGGTTTCACCCAATTCAGAAAGGCCATTGCACGAATTCCAAGAACTAAGCATTTTTCTCCATCTGGCAAACTTGCTTGCATACTCTGGATAAGGAAATACAGGATTTGCAACATAATTTGGATAGAAATGCGCAAGGGTTAAATAGGCACATCCTCTCTGGTGAAGATGTTGCAAGTTGCCAATCAATTCACTTTCTGCAAAGGCACGGCTTCGAGCCGATCCCTGACGAGTCCGGGTAGGATTATAATATTTTTCTAGAAACTCGCCTTGTAAACTATGCGCACCTTCGACTGCATGCACAACACAAAGATTTTCATTCTTTATATTATTTTTAAGAGCATCTGGCGTTCTACAGAAAACAACTTTTTGAGATTCAGATTTCAAATTGAATTTTTTGATTTGATTCTCAACATCATCAAATGCATCGATGCTGGCATCGAAATATGTTTTTGCACCAAAAAGAGACTTCCAGACAGATGGTCTAAGCCATCTTAAAATCTTGATTATAGGCAAATCATCTGCCCATTCTAATTCTGGAATGTAGCAAACAGAAAGCGATACGTTTACACCACCATCAAGCATTTTTGGGAAATCAGCCCTACTGGCCAACGGCCAAAAAGAACGGCCAAAAATTTTCCTTTTGTAATCTTTACTCAAGTCTCTGTGGAATATAGCTGTTTTTAGAGACAGGTGCGTATGCCAATCAACAACGTGCGATTGCCTATGTAGTTTTAAATAATCTCTCATTCACAATGAACCTCCATGAATACTTTAATTTTAAGTTTGTCAAACTTTCATCCTATTATAAAAAAAAAGCCCTGTCAAACTTGTTTCCAAGTTTTTCAGGGCTTTCCTAGCATCCTTTTTAATTTTCCGCACTTCAGTAGACTGAAATCGTCTACGATAGGTACGAAAAATTTGAACCAAGTTCCTTCAATTCAACAGATAGGACACATTGAGAGCTTTTGCCCCCAACCACATATCTCCGTAAGATCTCTGCTAAATTGATATTCGTAGTCTTTTCAATACTCGCATCTGTCGCTCTCTTAAAGTTTTCTCACAGGCGTGTTGCTGTTACCACAACCGAGTCTGTGATTGGACTTTCAGAATTTAACAAATATTCGTAGCAAAAATTCACCACAAAATTCCACATTTTTTCTTGCATGGTACAAGTCGCTTTTATGATGCTGATTACATCAAGGTGCAAAGTTGCTATTTTCAAGACCAATTCTTGATTCAGGGAGTTTTCAAAGAATTCAGACATACTTTTCAGTTATGTCTTTCATCTTTTCTTATCCCGCAACTCAACCAGATTCACTCATTCGTCAATTAATCAAAAGTTTGGCGATGCCTGACACAATTGATTAATTTATGAACTCACCTTTGTTAACAATCAAAAGACTAATACTCAAATCTTTCACAAATTTGATTCATAACAAGGCTGTGTGTAGTTGTTACTGCTGCAACCGTTTCTGGAAGCAGCAATTATTTGCTACAATCTGATTCCGAAACCCTCTGCAAATTTTGGTTAGATTGGTTTATTTGCCAATGTTGGAGTTTGCAAATTTCTCCTATGACTTTATACCCTTTACCAAGAATGTAAAATTAACGCTGATCTAACGCTGTTTACATTCACCCAAGCCTTTTCATGTGCGGTTTGGCTTTTTGTAGTTGCGACCTATTAGATCGTCAACGTCTTTGCAGATTTTTAAGTTGGCACATCATCTTTCGATGAATTTTTTGAAGATTAAAGTCTCACCATGCTGGAGTCAACACAATTACTTGAGTTGGTTTTCACATGGCAACAAACATTTTACACCTTCGCTACTTTTTATCGAATCATTCTGACAAGAATGTTTGCATGAGTTTTTCACAAACTCACCACACTTGTGAGACTACTTGCCAGCAGTAGCATAAGTTTGAATTTCTAATTTTAGATGGATTTCATTAATCCCTCATTTCATTAATTCAAAAATCCTTTTCGCTTTGATTTGATCTCCCACGATAGGGACTAATGAATTAAATCAGTCTGATTCAGCTACACCCGTAGCTTAAGGTTGAAATACACATCTAGAATTTCCAACAAACCGTTTCCTTTTTTTCGTGTGGAATGCACGTCGTTTCTAAGAGTCGTTCCTTACTCTAGGCTCAAAGTTGTATTGATGATTGTGAAATCAATAGGATTTGCAACGTGATTCAGGTATTGCATTTTCCTTACAACTTAATTAGTCACTTCCAGAGCTTGAGTTACTTGTGTGAACAACAAATCAAATTGTTGCCTTGGACACACAAGGTCATTTGTCCCAAGATGTTCTGAATTTTAAACCTTGCTTCTGTTTCCAGAATTGGGTCATATAGTTCAAACAACTTAATTCCGAGGCCCTCTGTGATTTACCGATTTCAGAGTCCTCTAATTAAATATAAATTTAATTAGTTTCTTCTTCATCGGAGCAAACTCGTGAGTCTACTCCCACCCATAAGTGGTTTTGGGTTTTGAAACTACGGGTTTTCAGCCCGTTGTCTACTCACAGATTTAGTTGCCAACTTACTTCTTATTTCTAAGAAGTTGGAACTTTTCCGTCTTACCAAATTGTCAAAGATCAATGTTTTGTT
>JAAHTH010000742.1_pt1 | contig 30597 bp, 15 predicted proteins | sample 6116091 | NCBI WGS metagenome assembly JAAHTH01 (sample SAMN13939990, study PRJNA603662) | sponge metagenome | isolation source: marine sponge | host: Mycale hentscheli | place: New Zealand | collected 2006
ATCGCCAGTGGTAGCGACCAGTCAGGATGGTGTACCGCGAAGGTGAACAGACACCTGACGAAGAATGCGCATCAGTGAATCTCATTCCCTCCGACGCCAATCGGTCGATATGAGGCGTTGAAATTTTTCCCCGGGTCGGGTTGTAACATTGCACGTCTCCAAACCCGAGATCATCTGCGTAAATCAAAACAATATTTGGCGAGTCAGCTGACGTCTCGTCAACCACAATACCGAACACGAAGATTAGGAAAATGACCCGTGCAGTTTTTAGTAACACATTAAATTCCATGTTAAAAATACTTTTGAAGACGAATTCCATGATTCTAAAGAGTTTCAGACCAATACCACCACAATCAAGCTGCTCTGCAGAATCGCACACCTGAAAAAAGAGGTCATGGCGGTTGACTATAGCCGATCAACTTCCGCTCCATCGCTTTTCCAGCTCTCTTTCAACTCTGTTCGCATGGTCATACACAACCCTGCAAAACCATCAGGTGACCTTCCATTTACTCGCGACGTAATGTTGATTGTTCGCTGTCTCGATGCCTGATCATCACCCACAGAGATTTTCTGTTCGAATGTAAATCCAACCTTCTCCAACCAAGGTCTCCGCAACGTTGCACTAGTAACCGCCATTTCTTATGGAATACTTCGTACCACATACTTAGCTTATGATGATCGGGTATTTTGACGGTGGACCTCTCAAGTTGGATGGAAATCCCATGCGCAACCGATATGCCCTGCTCTGTCTTATCATCACAGGGCTGGCAAGCCTCGATCGCTCCACAGCTATCGCCGAAACATGGAAACGCCACACCATCGATTCGAGTGACCGTGTCGCCGGCAAGCGTGGTGCTGACGGTGTGCGAATGCTTGACGTCAATGGTGACGGACGTCTTGATATCACTACGGGCTGGGAAGAAGGTGGTGCAGTCGTGGTCTATCTGAACCCAGAGCCTAAGCAGGTACACAAGCAATGGCCATCGGTTACGGTGGGTTCTATCAAAGGTGTTGAGGATGCAGTCTCAGTCGACTTGGATAATGACGGAGCAATCGATGTCGTATCCTGCGCTGAGGGTAAAATCAACAACGTATTTGTTCACTGGGCCCCTGCGTCACCTAGGGAGTATCTCCGGACCGAATCATGGAAGACGGATGCATTTCCAGAATCAACTGGTCGTCGCTGGATGTTCGCCTTGCCAATGGACATGAATCGGGATGGCAAAGTAGATCTCGTCATTGGTTCTAAAAACACAAATGCCATGATAGGGTGGCTGGAAAATCCTCCAAATTCCAGAGACATGACTGCCTGGAAATTGCACACGCTTGCGAAAGCGAGTTGGATCATGTCGATCCAATCGGTTGACCTGAACGCGGATAATTTGCCGGACATCCTGTATTCAGATCGATTCGGCAAGCAAGCTGGCATCTACTGGCTCGAAAACCCAGGCAACTCTTCTGCGGAATGGAAACGTCAGCTGATAGGTGGACAAGGCAAGCAAGTCATGTTCCTGACCAGCGGCAAACTGTCGACCGATGATCCGAAACCGACCATCATTTGTGCCACCCTGACCGGGGAATTACTCTGCTGCAAAGCTGACACAAACGGCAATTGGACCGAAAAAATCTTGGCGTTACCCTTCGGGTTAAAGGCAGGAAAAGGCGTTGCAATTGCTGATGTAAATGGAGATCATCGACCCGATATCATCACTACAGCTGAAGCACAGCGAGAAAAGAACGACATGGTTGCTGTAGCGTGGAAAGAGAATGGGATCAACAGTTGGGTGGACCATGCCATCAGTGATCAGCGAGGTCGGAAATTTGATCGACTCGAAATGATGGATGTGGATGCGGATGGAGATTTGGACCTGATCACCTGCGAAGAAATCCACGATCTTGGCGTCTTCTGGTATGAAAATCCAACCCGCTGAAGCAAGCATCCTGGGTAGCCGTCTACGGGCAAAGATACCGATCGAATTCCGGCGGTGATTGACAGCTGACTCAATCAGGTTGGAACTTCTGCAGAATTCCTGAGGGCCAGCGATCTAAACCGCCCTTTGTCGGGGGACTCTCAAACGCCAGCGGATTCCCTGTTACAACATCAACCAAGCAAGTTAATCTCGAGGTTGCATCAAGCGACTCACAGTAAAAGCACCGCACATCAAAATCATTCCAGCAGCAAGAGAGAACTGTCCTGCGAATTCTCTTCCATAATTGAACACACGCAATCCTCCCGCAGCAGCGGCTACAAAGCCAACCAATCCAACAAATCGAATGGCCCAGAGAAACAGATTTCTCATTATTTTCATTCCACCAATCCTGAAGTCGTCCTGATTACCCAAGGCCAGATGGTAGGCGATGCCACTCAGGTACGGGAGGCGTGGACGGGATAGCCGCCAGTCAGACTACATCGCCACCGGAAAAACATAATTTCATAGTTAACTAATGGGATCTCTCCCAACGGTAGAGCTACCTCCACAGGTGTCTGCCTGCAGTCTACACCAGCTCACTGACATGAGAAATCCGCTGAAGAACCCGCGATGAATCGAATCCATTCATCGACTTTCAATGGTCAGCCTTGTCCGGTCGGGTGCGATATAGAAAGGCATCAGATGTTAAAAGCGAAACGATCAAAGCCTTCATGCTGCCACCGCTCTCGCTGTAGGCTCGGTGCGCTTCCTGCAAGACGGGAGCATCATTGAGATTTTCGTTTCTCCCCATCCAGAAACGGAAAGCATGGCGAACAAACACTTGCTCTGCGCGTTCACTTCCGGCCAACCTTTCAATCAATTCAACAGCGTTTGCAACTTTGCCATCGAGCGATGGGTCCCCGGAATCAATGATCTCACCCGTCGTATCCACTGGCTGATTCAGTTCCGTCGTCCGGTAAAGCCCAGCATGATTGTACATTTCAAATGGCAAGCCCAGCGGATCCATTTTCTTATGGCAGGTCCAACAATATGCTTCCCGTGTTACCTTCATGCGATCACGCAACGTCTTGCCTGGCTCATCAGGCAGCATGGCATCCACCGTGATGGGTACGTCTGGAATGCCTCCCCCCAGTAATCTCTCGCGGATCCATCGACCTCGGCGGATTGCATGATTATCCATGGCGTCCGAGTGAGAGACAAGCCACGTGGGATGTGTGAGCATACCCCGACGTTGTTCCAGGGGTGCCTCCGCCAGAACACGATCGGGTTTCATGGTGCCAGCCCCGAAACTCCGACGACTGACACGAGCATAGATTTTCGATCCGCCAAGCTTGGCCTCAGCAACTTTATGGTTGACCTTGGGAGCCCTTTTTTTCTTCTGTTTTGGTGGCTTCTTGCCAGGATTCGCCTCCAGCCATGCCGCTTTTTCTGCAGCCTCTTTAGCGGCTAATTCTGCCGCCAGTTTCTTGGCCTGCTCGACCGAAGCCTTCTCTTCGTCTCTCGTACGTCGTTGACCAAAGTAAATGCCGTCTCCCCGGTTAGCCACCACCTTACTCGTAGTCAGCAACTCTTTGAGGACATCTTTGTCTTCTTCAAGGATCAACTCAACCAAACGGTCAGTACTCGCTGTTCCGTCGAACATTGCTCTGTAGTGAGACGTACCCGCAGACGCGCCCGTATCGCTGAGTGCTTTGGTGTCTTTGCAAATGTAACCAGCCAGATCGTAATCAAAATAGTCTCGAAAGAACCGCAGGATACGAGGTTTGCGAATACTGTCGTCGGACAAAATCCTTTCCACTTCACGCTTTACATCTGCTTTGCTTCGCATACGTCCACCAAGGATGGCACCGCGCAACTGGTCGTCCGGTTGCAAATACCGCAAAGCGTGATTGACTGCCAAACCCAGTTCCCAATCCTGCAACATGACGCGACCATGACCATCAGTTTGGCCACTCTCAACCAACTCTGGTCTGAACAACGCGTCGCGATCCAGGAAAATCGAAGACAGCCCAAGCACCATCCCCTCATCCTTGCCAATTTTGTCGACCGTTTGTTTCACGATATTGAAATACTCATCTTCTTCCTGTTTGTTTGGTGGACGAAAACACAATGCCTCAAACAGGAAACGAACCGCCTCACGTGTACCTTCATCAGTCACTTCATTGGCTTCAAACAACGTGTGAATCGGCGTCATAGGACGCATCACTTTGGTGCTGTAAACAATACTTGTCGGTAGCCCACGAAGATCACCTTGCATTTTGTCTTCGATCGAATTTGGATCATCCGTAATCTGATACGGCTTGGCGATACTCAGAGGCCCCCGAGCCATGTACCGAATGACATCTCCGGCAACACCCAGTATTTGAGTCGCCTCAGCACTGTTGACCGTATAGAAGTCTGGGTAATTCTCCAGTCCATGTGCTCGAGCCGAGGAAAGAATGGCCGGAGTACTCTTGACTGCGGTAGCATAGGCCACCGTGCCACCCTGCCACTTGATGATGCGATCAGTACCAAAATAGATTTTAAGTTCGCCACCGTGATTGGTAGGTACAACATCACCCTGAGTCCGCAGCCCAGGCTTCTCTGGATCAAATTCCGGTTCTTGATTGATCAACGCATTCAGGCGGGTCATGTGCTCCTGAGGAGTCACACGCCAGATTCTTGCCGGAGACGAAGTCGGCATGAGTTTGATATCCGCCGGCAGCGATCCAAACAACAGATCGTGATCCACAAAGTTACCTTTGTCGGGATCAAGATGAGCCCGAAAACCACCTTTGTCACGCATCACTCGCTTGAGTTCGCCAACAATCCAATCTGAAAACCGCAACCGTTCCACGACCCCAACGTCAGACGCATCCCGTGGTGGCATTTCTTTCAGCGCAACCTGAGCCCAAACACTTTTCCAAACCGCAGAATTGACTTCGTCGACGGGGCCCAAATCAGTCAGCGAGAGATTGCCTTCGGGATCCGTCTCACCATGACAATCTCCACAGTGCGTCGCTAAAAACGGCTCGGCAAAACTCTTGTAGTCTTCATTGACTTCCTTGCCTGGCGTGTAAGTCTCGCCGTGTGCCATGGACACCAGACTCCACAACAACGTTAACACCCACACCACATTGAGCTTACTCATATCATCAGTTCTTTGACGGGACCGCTATCAGTATCAAATTTCTTAGCAAGTTGTTCGCTCATGTTGAAGCGATCAACATTCTGTCCAGCCGCACGCAGGATCGATGTGTAAAGCGCATTGATGGGGCGTTTACCATTCAATTGAGTAAAACACCCGGTCTTGAAGGCACCGTCGCAATTACCAAGCAACATGACAGGCCAATTCGCACCGTTAGTGTGCTGCTTGTCCGCGTTGTTGCTGGTGTAGACAATCAATGTGTTGTCCATCATCGTTCCATTCCCCTCAGGAACACTCTCCAACGCCTGCATGATTCTCACCAGCATACGACTGTTGTACTGACGAATTTTTACCCAAATCGGATTTCCATGCTGGTTCATATGGCCGAGATTGTGACCCTGCTGCTCAACGCCGACACCCTTCCAGGAACCGAAAATCTCGCCGCGCCCCGAACCGATCGTCAGCGTATTGGTGATCCCAGATGTCACAGCTGAAATACCGAGATCCAACAGAACATCGTGCCAATCGGTCTCAAACTCAGGCTTGGTGTATCGGTCATCTACTACGGGTGCAAATTTTCGCAAATGATCAGAAACCGTATCCAAACGTTCCCGCAAACCGTTGACATCCTGAAAACCCTGGACGTATTGACCATACCGCTGCTGGTCAGTCGTTGGCAACGATTGCCCTTTTGATGCAGCCAAGCGTTCAATCTGATTGAACAGATTTGAACGGGCTTCATGCTGCAACTGAATATCACCTGTAGAAATACCGCCGTACAACATCTGGTAAAGATGATTCGGATTCGAATGCATGAAAATGGGTTGACCCGCACCGCTGGCTGACAACGTCGCGAGCGTGGGCTTTGCAGTCATGTTCTCAAGCGAATCCATTCCAATGCAAAGATGAGGCAACAAGGTCTCCGGCAACGCTTTGCCCAATTCATGGTCAATCGTCGATCCGCTTGGTGGCACACCATCACCACCACGGTAACCACCCAACGCACCAAAAAATGCACTATGCGATGGACTGGTATGCATCCCATGCAAGCCATTGATAATGTGCAATCGTTCCTTGTAAGGCTCAAGAGCACTGATCGGTTCAGGCAGCTTTACTTTTGCCAATGAACCGCTCGTCTTCATGCCTTCCGGAATGCAAGTCTTAGGATCAAAACCCTGATTCTGCATAAAGAAAATGACACGCTTGGCCGAGGTCCCGGGACTTGAAGAAGCAAACAGTTGTTGACCCGAAAGCGACGAACTGAACGCAGCACCAACGCCGGTGGCAACACCTTGGAGCAGCTTTCTTCGGTTGAGCATGATCAATCTTTCAACAAGGTGGACGCTTCGATCTCAGTGAACGAAACACCTGACAGGAAACTTGGAGCATCAACGGGATCGCGGTCGTCGACGAACACTTAAGAAACGACTTCGACTCCGCCATCGCGGGAAACTTTCAAGGCAATACAAAGCGGAATTGGTGGGACACGCTTATAGGTCAGATGCCTGAACCGTGTCCATTATTCTAATCTCCATCAAATTTTCACGCAACTGATTACTGACAAAGGATTTACGAAGCAAAAACACTCAAAAAAAGCCCCGCCACCTCCAAAGTCGATTCCCCGTATGCAATTACCTTCCCTCGTTATCGGCAGTTTTGACGTCATTGATTGCCAGACTGGGGCAACTCACAAAGTGCCCGATGATGGGTTACCTGCCGGTGAATCAGCCAGTCACGCATTACAACCCTGAACATTCATGTCCGTATGCAGAAGCAGACACACCTCACAGAACCACCAGCGGCCTACTTGGCACGTTCCGATTTTGAAACGGGAACCTCGTCAGGCAGACCGGGATAAGCTGGGTGCAAGCGATGGGTCCAGTCAGGGAAATAAAGTCGCTTGGCTGTGGTGGAAGGAATTCCTACAGGTGCTTTTGGAAAACGCTGCCCAGATTTCTGTTCCTTCACGCTTCGATCAGTAAAGGCACTCATCAGGGCAACAAGATCTTTGACTTGTTGATCCGTCAGATTCAACTTCCCCATGTCTTCACGATTCACAGTCTCCGGATAATCGGTGGAACCCCATCGTTCAGTTTCCAAATCTCTCCTGTTGTAGAACTCCATTACCTCCTGCAATGTCGCGATAGAACCATTATGCATGTAAGGTCCAGTCAACTCGACATTTCGTAGGGAGGGTGCACGAAATTGCCCCATTCCCTCAGCACCAATTTTCGCACCCAGCCCAGGATCTTTCTCGCCTCGGGAAGGCACACCCAGATTGTCATATCCAAAATCACTCAACAGCGCCGGTGTCCAAACCGTTGGCTCCAAAAAGTGACAGTCCGCACACTTGCCACCGCCACGAAACACCTCGAGGCCACGAAGCTCAGCAGTCGACAGAGCCTCTTTATTTCCCGCCAGATAGTCATCAATTCGGGCATCGAATGGTCGAAACATGGGCTCCTTGAGAAACTCGACCAATGCTCGAAAGGCATGGTAGGTTAATTGACTATCATCATTCCAACGCTCCTTACCAATCCACGCTTCAAACTCAGCTGCATAAGCTGAGGCTCGCAATCGGTTCGCAAGATCTGCGAGACCAGACAAATTCATTTCGTTGTGATCGAAAAAAGGTTGCTGCACCTGTTCGAACAAATCACGGGCTCTGCCATCATGGAACAAGCCGCCTTCATAAGCGTAAACTTCGCTTCCGTCCTTCGTGAATAAATCCTCGTACGCAAAGCTGGGAATCAACGCGGCATACATCAACGATGGCGCGTTACGTCTGCCTGTGCGACCCTTGATCGCACCTAGTGAAACAGGACGAGGATCTGCAAACGCAGCTGAAGGAAGATGACAGGAAACACATGCCTGTCCCACTGGGCGTGATAAACCTGTATCCAGAAAAATTTCCTGTCCAAGCTTCACCGCCATTTGAAGACTGCTCACTCGGCCTTCATCTGTAACCTTGACCGGCTCAACGGCGGCAACCCGAAACGGCAGTGAACAAAGCATCACGAGTGCGATGCACGTGAAGATCGAATGAGGAAGCTGGAAATTCATTGAGCTTTCAAACATCTTCTGACACTGGTTTTCATTATTACCAACAACACATGACCTTCGCGATTCTAGACCTCGGGAAGACGTTCCGTCGCATCACCAAACTGACTCAACTTGACGCCCATTTTATCCATCATGCTCAGATACAGTCGGCACATTTGCCGATTCGATTCGCCTGAGTAATCCAGATTCTGACCGCCTTTGATTTGTCCACCCGCCGAACCGAGCATGACCACCGGTAGTCGCGTGGCATCATGATTTCCGGTCAGCATGCTTGAACACAGCATGATCATGGAATTGTCCAAGGCAGTGCGTTCACCCTCCTGAATGGAATCCAGACGTTTTGCAATGTAGCCCACCTGCTCAAGAAAAAACTGATTCACTTTCAACCAGTCTTCTGAATCCGTATGAGACAACAGGTGGTGAATCATGTAATCAACACCAAGGTGGGGGAACCGTAACGTCCCGTGATCATTGTTCAATTTCAGTGTGCAAACACGCGTCGTATCAGTCTGGAACGCCAGAACCAGGATGTCACACATCAATCGCATGTGTTCAACAATATCCTGAGGATAACCATCGGCGGGTCGTGGCAGATTTGGCTCGGACAATGTGGGTCGCCAGCCCTGCAACTCACCCTGTTGACCGGCTCGCTCAATGCGTTTCTCGACTTCCCGCACCGAGCTTAAATATTCGTCAAGTTTCTGTCGATCAGAATGACTGATGCGATAACGAACATCACTTGCATCCTGCAGAATTGCATCGATGACGCTTTGATCACCGCGACTGGCAGCGTCTTTGAAAAGCTGATCAAAGGCGAGAGCCGGATAAACTTCCAAGGGAGTAGGCGAAGTCGGACTACTCCACGAAATGTGCGAGCTGTATAGCATCGAATAATTCTTGTGTACTGATGGGTTGGCTTTCTCGCACCCCAAAACCAGACTTGGCAGTTTCGTATGACGCCCAATTCGCTGAGCAACAATCTGGTCCATGCTAGTTCCCGAGCGAATGGTTCCACCTGCTGACAAGGGTGACCCCGACAACAAGTTGCCAGTCTGCGAACTGTGAATGTTTCCTTTCAACGCTTCTGCATTATGCAGTCCATTGATGAAAACCATTCGATCACGAAACGGCTCAATCGGTTTAAGCACTTTCCCAACCTCCATCTCCGCTCCACTGCCTCGTGCCCACCATTCTCTGGAGTGATAGCCACACCCAGAAAACAGCACCGCCATTCGTACCGGAGCGGCGTTGTCTGACGGATTTCCGGATGGCTTGTGATGTGCCGTCTTATCACCCCACGCTGTCGTTGACTCCATCCATGGAAGTGCCATCGATACACCCAACCCCCGAAGTACTCGGCGCCGCGACAAGTTTTTACTGTTCATCAAGCGTCCCTCTGTGGTTGAATGATTGTGGTAGCACACTGTTGCTCTGATCACGAATCTGACAGAACTGCGGGCTGGTGACGATTTTTTGAACCACAATTTCAAAACGAAAGTCACTTGCACGCAGTGCCACTTGCATCTGATCCAGCAACGGTTCATCTGACAACAGCACTTCACGACCAAGTGCAAAGCCAAGCAATTTACGACAGAACTGGCGGACCACCTCTTCACGACGTTCGTTAAGCAGATAATGCCGCAGACCTTCTAAACCCGCAATCACCCGTCCATCTGCCAACGTTGCCTCGGTGTCCACCGCCACTTCACGCAACCCGCCCAGTGCATCATAGCCTTCCAGTGCAAAACCAAACCCATCAATGTGAACATGACATTTCGCACAAGCAGCCAGAGAACTGTGTTTCTCGATCAATTGTCTGGATGTCAGACCCTCGGGGACTGCTTCAGGTAACGACGGGACATCAGCAGGTGGCCTCGGCAGATGCTGACCAAGCAAAGTCTCATAGATCCAATTTCCCCGAAGAATCGGACTGGTTCTCGATGCACCCGCCTGACTGGCCAGAAAGGTCGCCATCCCTAGAACACCTCCGCGGCCTTTCAACTGAGGGCCTTCGACACGTTGCCATTGGAGGTCACTCGATACCCCGCCACTGACCTTTTTGTCTGGATCCCACTCCAATCCATAATGTTCTGCCAGTGCCCGATCGACAAAGGTATGATCCGCATCGATCATGTCGAGGATCGATCCATTGTGCTGAAACATGTCCTGAAAAAACCGGATGGTCTCTCCATACATGCTCGTTCTCAACGCCGCAAACTGTGGATACAGTTTTTCGTTCTTATCATCATTCCGGTCGAAGTCCCGGAAGTGCAACCACTGGCAGGCAAATTGTTCGGCAAGCCGTTTGGCACGAGGATCCTTCAACATCCGCTGCATCTGCTGCCTCATCACTTTTTCGTCATGCAATTTTCCGAGCCTGCCAAGTTCCATCAACTCCGAGTCCGGCACAGAAGACCACAGGAAGAAACTGAGCCTTGAAGCTAATGCTTCTCCGTTGACATCAGATTGTCCTGTTCCCAATTGCGGCGACTCCAGCTTGTAAAGGAATTCAGGTGCCGTCAACACACGAGCGATCAAGGCTTTCAGCGCGCCGGGATGTTGCATCCCGTCGTCTCGTCGGCGGCGGTAAAATTCCATCAGTCGCTGTTGCGATGGCCCTTCAAGTTGCTGCCTCCAAGCGCGTTCTGTAAAACTAAGAACAGCCATCAGTTGCAATGACTCCAACGCTATTTTACGTTTTCTAAAGTCATCCGCTCGACGATTGATGGGCTCTCGCAACGGTTCAAATGCGGAAACCAGATCAGGCCGATCCTGCGTAGCGAACTCAGCAATTTGCTCAAAAGAAACCGCCAACTTTAGCGGCTCATCGCTGACAAAGAGCAATTCGTTCCACAGCCGATCCAACTCGCGTGTCTCAGCCGGATTGAGCATTAAACGCGACAGATAATCGTCTTCGCGGTGAAACAGCCTCAAGGTCACCACCTCATCAACAGGAACAATTCGCGAATAACATAATGCCGGAGGAAAAAAAGCTGCAAACGAACGTACCGACGACCTTATCTGCTCACTTTTCAATCCCTCAGGGTGTACCAGCAACGTGCCACCAAAATCAAACTCTGGAACCTCAACCCTATTGGCATGAACCTGCAACTGGACAGTCCCCTCAACTCCACTGGCTGCATGCATTTTCGCGTTGGTTACCAACTCAGTTGCCTTGAACTCAGCAGGAATATCAAAGTGGAGGGTTGAAGTTCCGTGAGTACACAGGTCGTTGGGTTGCAACTTGCTGCCATCAGGGTGCAAACCAAACGACCATGCATTCTTTTCTCCCGAAGCTTGCTGATCTGTTTCCTCGAAAGATGACTTTCCCAGACTGATCCACCGCAAGGGGCCGCGCCAATCCAAAATCTGCTTGCGGAGTTCCTGATCGGCAACAGAAAGCGTCTTGTACTCATTTGTTGTGACAACTCGCTGGATTTCATCGGCCAACTTCGCCAGTTCCCGCTGCTGGTCAACATCCGGTTTTTCCGTCAACAAAATCGCTTGGTTACGCCATGCCGACAAGGCTGAACCGTCTGGTATCTGAAGGGCTGACTCTGGAACACTTTGCCCAAAGTGCCACACGTCTGCATGGCCAAATGTATCCGCAATGGGGTTACCTTCGTGTACACGATCAACCACCTGCTCACTCAAAATCCATTTCCGCTCAAGCCCTTCCTTCTCCACCAACTTCAGTTCCACATGCGTTGTATCACAACTGTGGTTCTTGTCTCTGGCAAGAATCATCAACGCAACCACATCACCCTGATCCAATCTCAGCGGCCGAGTACTGGTCCAGTGATCACCACCACCATTGTCCATGGCTCCTTCCGCAACAAGCTTTGTTCCCCACTTGGTACGATGCTCGATTCTCCAAGCCGATCCGTTCCCACACTTGTTGTCTGCATCTGCTATGTAACAGTCCAATTCGAAGTTCCCGGCAACGGGACTCTTCCAGGAAACCACGGCCGCACTGGTTGGTGATGGATGTACCACAACTGCACGAGGTGGAATTGCCAGAGTCAAAAAACTGATGCTCTCTTCAGAACGATTCGTCAGCATGCTTGGAGTAGCTGCAACTCCCCAGCCTTTAATCGCATCATATCCCTGCACCTTGGACATTTGACTCGTAAACAACCCCTCGATCCTGCGTGTGTCCTCACGCTTCAGCCCAGCGTACGCAAACCAACTTGTCAGCAAATCACGGTTCAAGCCTTCGGTATCAAACGCGTTATCTGAATTTGGATGTAACGTTACTGGTTGCTCAAGAGATTTCAGCATCCGCTTGAAATACCGAGAGGTCTGAGCCAACTCTCGCTGCTGAATCGAGCGTATCTTGGCACTCAATCTTTTCACATCCCGTAACATGATTGCAGCCAATCCGCCACCAGCATCAGGTTCCAGCAGCAGACGGGGCTCTTCCCAAACCACAAAATCCTGTGCATCTCCATCACCAAGATCATGAGCTGTCAAACTCACTCGAATCGGCTCACCCTCATCTGTTCTTGCCAACGGCAAACGCAATTCCTGCTCATCAACCACCGGGATTACTGGTTCCATCCACCGTTGGGGTCCACCTTGCCGACCGATATGTCCAATCGTGTTGAATTTCCAATATCCATTCTGAGCCTGCTTGATTTTGGTCAATAAAGAATCAACTTCGTCAACCGTTGCCTTTTGGAAAGCAGTTCGCATTTGAACAATCAAAAAAGAATTTGATCCCGTCCCAGCGAGCATATTCCAAAGCTCAGAAAGATAACGCTGATTCAAACCAGTCTGTGATGCGACTGCGGCAACCGTGACATCCCCTGCCTGCAAAAGCTCACGACTCTCAAGCAACTTCTGAAGGTACAACTTGATTGGCAACAAACCTCCCTGATTTGTCTGAAACTTGATGCCCTGCAAGTCGACTGCGGAACCACCCCCATCGGCAGTGTAACGGCGGTAGAAAGCTTGAATGTCTGCCAACTTTTCATTGGTTCGGTCACGCTGGGTGGTTGACGGACTGAACTCAATTCCCGTAGGTAACAACACCAGATGCTCTGCTACTCGTTTCGCTGAATCCAAATACTTGCGCAACAGTGAGGGCGACATTGCCTGTCCGCTTCCCACGTTCGTAAAACCTTCCCCGGCCGCACCATCCACAGGCAAATCCCGCGTCGAGTTCAGGACGGTCAGACCTGTCAAATCACGAATTGCATAATCGTATTCAGCATTGCTTAGACGCCGCAATGAAACCTCTCCTGGATCCCCTGCTTTCAATTTCGCCTCAGCCTTTAAAAATGCGTTTGTCCAGGAAATCAATCGCAGCAGATCAGCGTCGTCGGGTTGGGGCGCCTCTGGCGGTGGCATTTGCCGGCTATTCAAAACCTGACGAACCTTCAGCCAAACCTCGATGTTATCACGAGCTTTCTGAACCGAGTCGTAAAGATCAAAATTGATCTCTCCTTCGTTCGCTTCGCCACCGTGGCAGCTTCCGCAATGGGTTTTGAGTAATCCCCATGTATGCACATCCAGTATCGCCGCATCGACCGGTTGCGACTGGTTCACGACTGACTGAGCGATGCAAGAATCGCTGCCGCAGAAAAATACCGTGGTCACGATCATGCTCAGGATCCCACTTGCGATACCGACATGGCCTTCAAATTTCTTTTCCAGTTCCATGCGGGCACGAGTAACGGCTGAGATTCTGAAAGATGAAAAAAACATGTGTAGTGTTCTCAATCAACCCTGAGTTCTTCAACGGTGATGTACATGTAACCCCAATTTCCAGCTCATGACAAATTAAGCCAGACCCACTGCCAAAATTAATGCAGCTTCTGTTCAGTCGAAAAAGCAACTGATCCCTTCAGTTGAACTCAGCTGCGAGTAATCACCGTGTATCGACGAATTGCCGATCACCAGTATTTTATGACCTCGCCATTTTACCAGCTTGTGACATCATCATCGCTGGTGAGCAGAAAAGCATCGCATATAGGCATTTTCAGATAGAACCAACCCAAACCAGTTGCTCTGGTGGCAGGCAGCAAATCCCGCTGTTGCTGAAATCCAGATTTTTTCAGTGTGGTCATCGTGTTGAGCCACGCGACGGAAATCTCTTCATGCGGATGACTGCACGCACCACGAGTTGAGGGAAAATTAGTCGCGCAGCTGCTCATTTTTCCGGAATCATCCAAGATGTCCGGAATGACCTATCACTGTTTTTCCATGGCCTGACATCGGAGACGATCGTCTGCAAGTGGATACCAGACTACCCAAAGTTCAATCAAACACCGTTCGCGGAGTTCAAACTTGGCTCTGGTTCCGCCAAGGGTTGGGGCACTGGCAAGATTTCCGGTTGATTACGCTTCACTGGCGAGGGAGGCTCAACACTCGAAGGTAAGGCACGGCTATCGCGACCGTTCAGGCCACCAGCCGACTGGGCGAGATAACGCCTCAATAGCTCTCTTGTTTCTGAGAAACCCGGTGTCGCAGTAATGTACTGAAGCCCCCCCCCCCCCCCCCCCCCCCCGCAGTCAGCCCTAAGCTCTGGCACCCCGGCGATCGTTCCACGAGCAATCAACGATGGCAATTGTCGAGGCCCGAGATACTCGAGCCACGCCTCACCATACTCACTCACAGCCAAACCTCTGGCGAGTTGCTTTGTAAGACTGCTCCATTGACGATCTGCTGATCCAGAATCAGCCAAGATAGATGTGCCACTGCGATTGATCGGTTCAACAATTTTGAGTCCATACAGATCTTCTATCACAATGGGATTCGAAGTAAGCGGCATTCGCGGTGCGTGATAGCGTCCGGGATACTTACTGTCATAGCGGTATCGCTCCCGAAAGTAAGGGTCTTTTAAAAGATCAGGCGCTTCAAAGCTACCGTAGCGGTAAGGGTCATAGCCATAACCGTCAAAGCGATAGGGGTCGAAATATCCAAAGCTGCCGAACCCGGAATAGTAGCCGTAGCCGGGAAAGGTACCAATTCCAATGTTGATATTGAGACCCGAGGAGGTTCTGTAAGAACGAAAATTCTGTTCCGCTTTCACAGGTTGCCGACGGCTGTCGTAACGCTGAATCTTCGCACCTCGTGTGGACTGGTGACGTCGGCCAAATAGTTGAGCATCCGCCTGCGTGCAGTGCAAAACACTGAAACTGACAACAATGATTATCAAGATACGAAACATGCAAAAGCCTCCGGCAACTCAACGAATTGGAACTTCTGAACTCTAGGACGCAGACAGCATCGCAGAGTGACTTTGAGCCAGTTTTGTGAAACGACTTTCGTTGCAATCCCTACAATGTGAACAGATCAACTGTCGAACACGTCGCCAATCGGTTCAAGGGACGTGGGACATGCCACCGGAATGCCGATTTTGCGAATCAACCGAGGGCAGGCGAAGGCTTAACCGAAGCAGCCAGCCGTTGGGAGACGCAGCGACACAGTATCAAATCGACACGACGCTGCTAACATGTTGGTCGAGCCTTTTGATTTTCCTGCCCCTCACATGCCTCACAGACTGTCATGAGACTACCCACAACGCTCGCTTTGCTTTTCACATGCCATGTGACCGCCGTTGCAGATGTGCGTCTGCCAAGCCTGTTCAGCAACCAGATGGTGTTGCAACAGAACACGAACAATGCTGTTTGGGGATTCGCTGATCCAGGTGAACACATCTCCATCACGCCGAGTTGGGGAAGTCCGGTCAAAACAACGGCCAACACGGTGGGCCAATGGCGAGTCTTTCTGAAAACACCCTCGCACGGAACCGGTCATTCACTTGTCATCCGTGGAAAAAACACCCTATCGCTGACGGATGTGGCTATCGGCGAGGTCTGGTTGTGCGCTGGCCAGTCGAATATGGGTTGGGCGTTGGGCAACTGCTTCGATGCCGAGCAGGAAACAAAACGTGCCAATGCTCCCAACTTGCGGATTTTCAAATCGTCGCGTGAACACTGGCACGAACCGCTCAACGAATCACGTGACCGACTTTCAAAATGGGTCGCCTGTACCCCTGAAACCGCCGCAATGACATCTGCGGTTTCCTACCACTTCGGCAAGACGCTTCAAGAAACTCTTGGCATCCCTGTGGGAATCATTGTGCAGGCCTACGCCGGAACACCAATCGAAGGCTGGATGCCTGCCGAAATCCAACGTGACGACAAACGCACACAGATGCACACTGCACAACTTGCCAGGAACTCTCGACGTTTTGATCGCAATGACGCACTCAAAACGTACAAGCAGGAACTCCTTACCTACCAGCAGAAGATCGATGCTGGTGAAACGATGAAGAATCAGTGGAAACAACTCCAACCACCTTTCATCACCAAACCTGCCAACCTCGGTCATCAATACCCCGGCCATATCTTCAACGCCATGATTCACCCCATTCGGCCTTATGGAATCCGGGGGGCGATCTGGTATCAGGGTGAACGGAACTCCAAGAATGCACCGCAGGCAGCGCACTATCGTGAGCAAATCAAGAAACTGATCAGCTACTATCGTTCATCCTGGCACGAGTTGTCGGATGGGAACGTCGCAGACAACTTTCCGTTCATCCTCACTCAGTTACCCAGTTGGAATCCACCACAAGCCACGCCTGTTGAAGGACTCGAGGCACCATGGGCGGTCAATCGTGAAGCGATGCGTCTGGCCAGTCAGGAATTGCCGAACGTAGGACTGGTCGTTTCCGTCGACACGGGCGATGCCGTTCTACTGCACCCCAAGAATAAACGACCCATCGGAATACGGCATGCGCTGTATGCACTTGCAAATGTATACGCAATGGACGTGATCGGCTCTGGCCCGCAGTTCACCAATCAACGAATCGACGGCAGCCGAATCATCCTTGACTTTGATTCGCCAGGCAGTGGTCTGGTCACTGCCAATGATTTGAACCAGACCGGTGATTCGAAACTGAACTCCTTTGCCATTGCCGGAGACGATGAGCAATGGCAATGGGCAGACGCGACCATCAACGGTGACCAAGTGGTGGTTTCATCCAGCGAAGTAGAATCACCTGTTGCAGTACGCTATGCATGGGCGATGAACCCATCACAGCGAAACCTGTTGTACAACCGCGAAGGTCTGCCAGCATCACCATTTCGAACTGATGACTGGCCGTTATTTGATCCCGAGGATGAAGTCATCGAGGTCATCAAGCCGCAGGCTCCCGAAGGATACGCGCCTGAGGATTGGCAACGACCCGTCATACGGCAGACACCCAGTCCACAGCCGTTTAAGGCAACATCCAAGAAAAATCATGGCGGCAAGGTTCATCATGAAAGTGGTACGGCTCCTGAAATCACCGATCTCAATGCCGAGGATGTTTCCTACGCGCTGGAAAAAAACATCCCCGATCTCGAAACGCCCTATGTCAGCACCTCCCCACAGGACCAGATGGACGATATCGCTGTTGGGAATCTGGGTACTGATAACGAGCTGGCAAAATGCATTCTCGCATTCGCAAACGAAATCGACGCAGGTGACCATGGAGAGATTGACAGTCTTCTGCTTTACCAACACGGCAAACTGTTATTTGAATCTTATTATCGACGCGGTCGAATCAACTATCCTCACTACCAAATGTCGATCACCAAATCCTACACAGCGATGGCGATCGGTCGCGCGATTCAATTGAAGCATCTGAGCATGGATGACTTGGATCGCCCCGTGGTTGATTTCCTCAAAAATATTGATCAATCCAAAATCGTTCCCGGAGCAGACCAGATCACACTTGCCCAAGCTCTTAATATGAAATCCGGTATCCGGATTGATCGGGCCAAGGTCAATGAACTCCGAAACGAAAAAGATCTGCTGACAGGTCAGGGACAAATCCAGGCCTACCTGCAATACAGCACTCCGATACCTACCGCCAACAAGAGCTTCAAGTACCAAGGCTCCGATCCTTCGATGGCAATGCAAGTCCTGGAAGCTGTCGTGCCGGGTTCTGCCAGACATTTCATCGAAACAGAACTGCTCGCCAAACTTGGGATCACTAACTTCGCCTGGCAAGACGACGTCAGTGGACTCCCCAAATCGGCTGCCGGAAGCAGCATGCGTTCCCGCGACATGCTCAAGTGGGGCATGTTGGTCAGCAATGCGGGTCAATGGAATGACGAACAACTGATTCCGGCCGAGTTTGTCCGGCGGGCAACCGATCGCATCCACACCAATCCACAAGGCACGTCTTACGGCTATTTCTGGTGGCGACACGACATGCAGGTCGGAGACCGCTCTTACGATTGCCAATCAGGGCGGGGAGCTGGCGGCCAATTCATCCAGATGTTGCCGGAGCTTGATTTGATCGTCGTCATCACGGCACACCAGCAAGGTATGGGTAAAATGCTCGGTACTGTGCCGAAGAAGCTTCTACCGGCTTTTGTTCGCAACAAGTGATCAACATTTGAAGTTGCTTCCTGCGACTGCCCGACATAGCCCACAGGCAACGAGACCACGGGCGCAGCATCCAAGCAAACACAGCATTCAAGCAAACAATTCTGTGACCACCTTTGCCTCTTCCGGGCCGGTCAGTTGATGGAGACGACCTTCGTGCTGGAAGTTCAGAACTCGATGATCCAAGCCCATCAGATTCAGAATCGTTGCATGCAAATCACGGAAGTGCACCTTCCCTTCGACCGCCTTGGCACCTGTTTCACTGGTTTTGCCGTGAACGTAACCTGATTTGACTCCCCCGCCAGCCAACCAGAAAGTGAACCCCTTGGCATTGTGCCCGGTTTCATCTTTTCCATCATCAGGGGTCAAGCCTGGTCGTCCGAATTCGCCACCCCACACCACCAAAGTTTCATCCATCAGTCCGCGGGCGGTCAGATCTTCCAACAAGGCTGCAATGGGCGCGTCAGTGGTTTCACAGTTGGCCTTCAAATCTCGGCGATGATTCTTGTGCTGATCCCAGCCACCATGATTCAGCTCAATGAACCGCACACCCGCTTCGGCAAATCGGCGTGCCAGAAGACACTGCCTGCCAAAGTCAGTAGGCCTGCAGGTACCAATCGACAATTTTTTTCCGACCCGATAGCGCTGCAATGTCGCTTCGGTTTCGTTGCTCAAATCCAACAGCTCCGGAGCTGCCGACTGCATCCGGAATGCCAACTCCATCGATTCAATGACCCCTTCCAGATGCTGGTCTCCCGAACGTTCCAGCGCGTGCCTGTGATTCATTTGCTGCACAAAATCGAGTTGCTGCCGTTTGAGTGCGCTTGGAAGATGATCACCGGCAATGTCACGAATAGTCGCCGCAGACATATTCTCGCCGTTAGTACCGATCGGGGTGCCAGCGTATTCCGTTGGTAAAAATGCGCTGGAATAAACTGACGGTTTGGCAGCGTTCAGACTGATAAAACTCGGCAGATTGTCATTCTCACTGCCAAGTCCATAGGAAATCCAGGATCCCATGCTGGGCCGTTTCCTCAATCGCTCACCCGTATGCAATTGCAGAAAAGACTGAGCATGATTGCCAGTGTCAGCATGCATCCCATTGATCACGCAAAGTCGATCTGCATGCTTGGCAGTTTCGGGTAATAGCTCCGAAATCCACAAGCCACTCTCGCCATGTTGCTGAAACGCAACGGCAGATCCAGGATGTTTCTTGTCACCTGTCTGCGGCTTGTAATCAAAGGTATCCATTTGTGCCGGACCACCACTCATGCACAAAAAGATCACTCGTTTCGCTCGAGTTGGAATCGCAAGGCCTGAGGGTTTCGGAGATGCTCCTACCTGACCCGCGGCTTGGCACAGCGAAGACTGCAACGCCAGGTAACCAAATCCGCAAGATGCCGATTGCAGCATGTGTCGTCGTGAAATCATGTCAGTAATCAATCCACATAGCGAAATTCGTTCGTCATCAACATGGCCTGACAGAAACTCTGCCAAACACGGTACCTGCGTTTGCCCGCGTCGCGCTCTGTTTTCTTAAAGTGAGCATCGATGGCTACAAGATAATCCATCGACTGCTGTAACTCGACCTCCGTGGGCAACCTCTGGAAACAGGTTTGAAATACTTTCCGCACCCGGACCTGCTCTGCCGCTGTTTCATGGCCCGCTGTTTCTTCACTCTCCAGCAAATTGCCCGCATAGATCCTTGCCTGCGAGACCACAAACTCACTGTTCAAAAGAAACAGAGTCTGGGTAGGCAAAGTGGTAACCTCGCGTTGACCGGTGATGCCAACGGCATCGGGCAAGTCAAAAGCTACCAACTCGGGTGGAGGTGCGTGTCTCAGCATACACAGGTAAATGCTTCGATGATTTGATTCGCGATGCAGATTCGTTGCTTCACCCGGTGGCCAGTTAATCAAAGCGTCGATTGTCTCGATCGCAGAGCCCCGCTGTGGTGAGTAATCAAGTGTTCCTGTGACCTGCAGAATGCTGTCACGTAAAGACTCAGCATCGAGTCTTCGTCGCTGGTGACGAGCCATCCAACGATTGTCCGGATCTGCGGTCAGAGATTCGGAATCATGATGGCTGGCCAATTGGTAGGTCCGTGACAAGACGATTTGTCGAATCATCTGCTTGACCGACCAACCGCGACGGACAAACACTTCGGCCAGATGATCCAACAATCGCGGATGGGTAGGCCTGGCACCATAGACTCCAAAGTCATCGGGCGTGGCGACGATCCCACGCCCCATCAAATGCAGCCAGATTCGGTTGACCATGACCCGCGAAGTATGAGGGTGCTCATCGCGTATCAACCACTCCACCAATTCTGATCGCCCACTTGAACCTTCACCCACTTTGAATGAACCCTGAAGGAATCGAGGAGTGACATCCGCGGGTAGTGTTTCATAGGCATTCAGAACACCCCTGACCACCGAGTCTCCTTTTTTTGCTCCATCACCATTGATATGGATTTTGATGTCGGCAGGCTCTGATTTTTCACGCACACCCATCGCGTACCCATCGACAGGTGTTGGAATGATTCCTTTGGGTTGGCCAGACGCTGTGTGTAATCTCAAGACCGATTCGCGATCCAAAGCACGCTCATAAGCGGCAAACTTACCAACGTTACCCTGCAGAGGCGCAAACTTGTCACTCCGGCGGGCAAGGCTGAATTCGCGCGACTCACCAAAAGTCGACTCAAGCTCGTCATCCAACTCAAGTCGACCATTCAAATACACCTCAACAGTCTCCCCACGCCTCACCAGAACCACATGGTTCCATGAGTTTGGGGGAATCACCGTCGAACCTTTGATTGACTTCTTCTTGTCGTTTCCATTGAAGACAAACAACTTGCCAGTCACTGCTTTTTCATGTTTCCCGCCAATACCGAGATGGTCCCCCGGCAAAGCCTTGTCCCCCAACTTTGCTCTGGAAAACAGATAGGTGGTGATCGGCCGCGCGTCATTTTTCAGCGTATTACAAAACCAGAATGAGACGCTGTAAGATTCAGCCTCGCCCAAGAATTCGCCATGCAGTGCGGTCTCTTTGACTTCGGCAAAGTCGGCTTTGTTGAAAGACAGCTTTGATTCCGGTTTCAAATTCTCCGGATGCTCTGTCAGTGATTCGCTGATCACCGGCTGCAGCTCCTCAGTGACCTCCGTGTAACCCTCTGCAAAAACCGGTGGCTTACTGCGATCAGGCCGTGTCTGGTCAACCTCCAACTTTGATCGCAACTCGTGCAACTCAGTCGGTGGTGCTGTCAGCGGCTCATTTCCGGCAGCACCATAAAGTGTTTGTGAGCTCGAAAAGATACCAGCCAGCGCATAATAGTCACGCGTCGGAATGGGATCATGCTTGTGATCATGGCAACGGGCACAAGCAACACTCAAGCCAAGGATGCCAGTGCTGACAACATTGATCTGGTCATCAACCACATCCATCGCGAAGTTGGCATTCATGGCCGACGCAGGCTTGGAACCCAAGGCCAGGAATCCAGTAGCCACCAGATAGCGATTCCTTTCTTCAGCATCTTTGGCCTTCAAAAGGTCGCCCACCAATTGCTCCCTCAGAAACTGGTCATAACCCGGATCCCGATTCATCGCGTTGATGACGTAATCGCGGTACCGCCATGCGTGTGGGAATGTCGCGTTTCTGCCCAGACCGTCGTCACCGTTTGATTCACCGTATCGGGCAACATCCAACCAATGCCTTCCCCAACGAATTCCAAACTGGGGTTCGGCCAACAATCGGTCCACCAGTTTTTCTACAGCCCGTGTACCCTCACGCTGATGGTCCTGAACAAAACTGGCAACCTGTTCCATGGTGGGCGGCAGACCAGTCAAGTCCAGGTACAGCCGCCGAACCAGCACTCTGGAGCTGGCGTCTTTCGCCGGTTTCAGACCAGCTGCTTCCATTCGAGCAAGCACGAATTGATCGAGGGGCCCACGTGGCCAGGCCTGATCGACAACCAGTGGCACTGGTGACACTGTCCGAGGTTGAAATGACCATAGCGAGTCAAGATCCTGAGTCCCTTGGACCGAGTTCGAGGATAACTCTGTTCTTGGATCAAATGCGCCTTGAGCAATCCATTTTGCAAAATCATTCAGTACCGTCTCCGGCAACTTTCCCCTAGGTGGCATTTCCATCCCGTCATAACGCAATGCCTGCATCAAGAGACTGTCGTCAGGTTTTCCCGATACGATCACTGCGCCCGATTCACCCCCAGCCCTCACCCCCGCACGACTATCAAGCAAGAACTTGCCGCCAACTTCCTTGGATTCACTGGCATGACATTCGTAACAGTGCTCAACAAGCACGGGGCGAATCTTTTTCTCGAAGAAATTCAGCTGTTCATTTACAGACTCAGAAAAACCCATCGAAGCGTGAAAGGCAACCATGCACCAGAGTGCCTGAGTACTCAGCTTTCGCAATCTAGTTGTGGTCAAAATCCGCGAACGAAACACGACAAACACCCAACGGAAGAAGAGTGGAGAGAGCAGGCAGGATACGGGCGGGAGCCCCATTCTAATGAGACAAGCCAGCCAGTGAAACGACTTTTCTCACCTATCTCAACCGTCACAATGAAAATTATCGAGTGATCACTTTGGTTTCATATCGCCTCGAGACGCCTCCACCGAGATTTACAGCTCACTCGCTCAAATCCCATGTTCAGAGGCAGACCTCCGCCCGAAACCTCGAATTCCATTTTGCGGATTTTGTTACAGGACAGCGTATCGCGTATGCAAAATAGCGTGGGCAGGTAAACTGTTCAGTAGTACAAAATCGCTCAACCAAAATCTTAAGTGCCCCGTTCGTAATCAAGTTGTGTCATGAAATACTTGTTTTTCCTGCTAGTGAACCTGCAATTGATGGTTTCTGTCAGCCTTGCTGCTCAGCGTCCCAACATTCTGTTCATCATGTCTGATGATCACGCATGCAATGCGATCAGTGCCTATGGCGGCAGACTCGCCGCAGTCGCACCAACTCCCAATATTGATCGACTTGCCAAAGAGGGAATGCGACTGAACAAGTGTTTTGTCACAAATTCAATCTGCACACCCAGTCGTGCAGTGATCCTTTCGGGTCAGCATTCGCACGTCAACGGTGTGAAGACGCTGGTTGATGCCTTCCCAGGTCCCGACAAAGGTATTCCCAACGTTGCCGAACTACTTCGGCAATCTGGTTACCAGACGGCACTCGTTGGCAAATGGCATCTTCGTTCCGCACCTTGGGGATTTGACTACTGGAAGGTGGGGCCGGGTCAGGGTCTTTACCACAACCCGATCTTCATCACCTCGACCGACGGTGTCCCCTATTCATCACGCGTCAAGAAAACTGCGAAACGCACAAAAGGCTATTACACAGACCTTGTCACTGACTTTGCATTGGAATGGCTCGACCAACGGGATGACCAAAAACCATTCTTCATGATGCTGCACCACAAGGCTCCGCATGGCAAATGGGAACCAGCAGATCGGCACAAAAAATATCTTGCAGATGTGGAAATCCCTGAGCCGGAAACGCTTTGGGAAGATTTCTCACACCGTTCTTCTGCCACCAGGGATATGGGAACCTCCATCACAAGCAGGCTGCACCCCCGCCGAACCATGGTCGCTGATGTGCAAAAAACCGACTGGCCTGCAGGGTCAATCGATCTTTCCGGAATGACCGAGAAGGAAAAAGGCAAAGCAGCGTACCAGAAATATCTGCATGATTACCTCGGCTGCGTCAAAGCGGTCGACGAAAACGTCGGACGTGTTCTCGACTACCTGGATAGAACCGGGCTCGCTGAAAACACACTGGTGATCTATACCGCCGACCAGGGAATGTTTCTCGGTGAACATGATTACTTTGACAAGCGTTGGATTTACGAAGAATGTTTGCAGATGCCATTTCTCGCCCGACTGCCGGGTGTGATTCCTGCTGGCGCCGTCAATGACGCACAACTCTGTTCCAATCTCGATTTCGCGCAGACATTCCTCGACTTCGCCCAGGCCGGTGATGCACCCGAAATCAACAAGATGCAAGGAACCAGCCTGCGCACCATCCTCGCTGGCCAAACACCGCAGCAATGGCGTGATGCCATCTACTATCGTTACTGGATGCATCTGGCTCATCACCACATTCCCGGGCACTACGGAGTTCGCAACGAACGGTACAAATTGGTGTTCTTTTATGGATTACCACTGGATGCCAGCTTGGGAAGAGGTGATTTCCCACCCTCCACCGCTGGCTGGGAACTTTATGACCTCAAGCTTGATCCGCAGGAAACCAATAATGTTTATGACAAACCGCAATACGCATCAATTGTTCGTCTGCTGAAGAGTCGCTTGTTGGAACTGAAACAGCAGTATGGCGACCACGATGAAGCCTACCCCAAACTGATGGAGCGACGGGAACAGCTGTGGTAGCGAACTCTGGTAGCCCGTGACCGTCAGCAACATCTCGATCCATCAATTTCTTCCAAGCATGGGCGCACAAACAAGCATGGGTGCAGAAACATGATCCTGCACCAGGTTGCACACTGGTGTGGACAAGCTGAACTGAATTTCTACTTTGCGGTATCAGCAGCCATATCAATAAACGCTCGTTTCCGGGTACTGTGACAGTCACTCTCCCTGCCTCACCCCTTCCAAGGGACAGTTATCTACTGGAATCGCCAACCATTGGAACTGCCAAACGCGACGAGGCTGACCCGTCGCCATTGGGTTGGGCTTTCAGACATTGTGCTGGGCATTCACTTTCAGACATTGTGCTGGGCATTCAGTGCTGGGCATTCAAAGGTACACATCCCGAGATGTGTCACCTTGATCCTTCATCAAACGTCACTGTCATTTCGGGAAGCACGAATGAAGCCCCGACCACCTCCGCCACGATTATCTTCAGATAACATTGCATCATTCATCACATCGAGTGATCATTAAACGCCCCCGGATTCGCGCTCGTCACTTCCTATGCTGCGGGCTTTCGCATTCATTGCCAACAGCGGCCCAAGATTCCACAAAAACATCCATTTGGGGGGTAACCCTGCGAATGTTGCTGCCATCATCAACTAATGAATCACTCTCCACCACGCAATGAATCCTCGATTGAGGAAGCCATCCGCCGCACTCTTGCGGGGGACGTTTCCGCGTTTGAGGAGGTCGTACGACAGTTCGAGCGACCACTTCGAGTCTGGTTGGCAACTCAGGCCCCACCAGCCATCGATATCGACGACGTGGCTCAGCGAACTCTGATTGCCGCCTTTTCTCAACTCGGCAAATATCAGCCGGGTACCAATTTCGCAGCCTGGCTGTTCACGATCGCACGGTACCAACTGAAGTCCGAGCTCACCCGGATACGCCGAATCGCTGACTACCACACACGGTTTGCTCCCGAATTACTGCAGCGGGAATTGGAACGGCGTAGCAATTCGAATCCGGAACTGCAGGAACTGCGACTGACGCAATTACAGAGGTGTGTCAAATCTCTCAGCGAGCAAGAGAACCGTTTTGTCGTGTGGAGATACAACGAAAGCATGCCGTTGGATCAGATTGCATCGCAGAGTGGTAGATCGGTAGCCGCAGTTAAAAAACAGTTGTGGAAAATTCGCCGACGACTGCAAGACTGTGTGGAAAGACACATGGCAAGTGCGGGAGAAGCATCATGAAAGATCAAAAAGAATTCCAAGAGCTTTGGAATGATTATCTGGAAGGTGAGATCACCAGCTCTGGCATGACCAGATTGCAGACGTACTTTGCCGGTGATGAGCAGTTACTTCAGAATTCAGTCGACAGTTTTCAAATTCATCGGTTGCTGGGCTATGACGCACAAGCCGACGAGCAACATGATGCGTTCGTCAAATCGACCATGTCACAACTGCTGACACGACAGGACCAAACACGAGTGGCAACAGACTCAATGAGCGCACCTGATACTGCTCAGTCAGGCCTATTCCCACGATCACTGACGAATCGATTTCTGATCACTGCGATTGCGCTGGCAGCCTCAATTCTGATTGTCCTGTCGTACAATACAAACTCGCAGAATGAACGTTCACCTGTTATCGCAAAAACCACAAATGTTCATGGTGCAATTGAATGGACACATGAAAACGGAATGGTCGAAGTCATCACCGAGAACAATAAGCCTCTCACAGGAGGCACACTCGAAACCATGACTGGTGACTCGACCGTCACCATGCAGTTTACGGATGGGAGCATCGTCACCCTGGATGGTTTGTCGCTGATCACCATCTCAGAACAGGAACAGAAGATCCTGCGACTGAAACGGGGAAACCTTTCGGCTGATGTTCAACCACAGCCAAGTTCAAAGCCAATGATGGTCTTTACCGAAGCCGCGGAACTGCGCGTTGTTGGTACCCAGTTCAATGTCAATACACGCGACGAGTCAACAAAATTGACAGTCAATGAGGGAGAGGTTCTTCTGAAGCGAACAACCGATGGGGAATCAGTCAATGTAGTCCCACATCATCAAGTGGTAGCCACACTGCGGGACACCAGCCAACTCAGGTCAGTCCAACGCGCTGAACAGGTTCATCGTTGGCAAAGTAATTTGCAAACGGAGGCTTCGCACGGAAAGTGGGTTCCATCCCTGCTGGAACTCGGTGGCAAGCTGAAATCGGCCGTCATCAACGGAAGCATGAGCGAAAAAGCTGCCACCATCGCTTACAAAAAAGCGGCATCGCTGAATGATCAACAGGGAAGCTTGTGGGCTTTGCCGTCCCGTTTTGGTCTGTCGGTGGTCGTGACCGTGAACCAACAAGCCACCGTGCCTGTTGTACTGGAAGCTGGTTCGAAACTGCGAGTGACCGGCCGCGGTTACTCCGCAACCGACCTTGTCGTTGGGATCACCACCAATGAGCCCGATGGCGGATTCTCCGGAAAGTATGAGCAACAAGTGGACCTCACCGAATCAATGGATCCGGACACACAGGAATTCAGCCTGGAATTTCCGATCGAGGCAATGAACGCTATCAATGAAAAATTCCCTGCTTCGCCGATCGGGCGTGAATTTGTCGGCTGCTGGTGCTCTCACCCCACCAACCAGGTGACCAAGTTCAAGATTACCAGCATTGAAATCATCGGCACAGAATCATCAAAATGAATCACGCCAACCACACTCCCCAATCCTTCAACGAACAATTTTCACTTCACCACCCAACGACTTCCTACATCAAAACCTTCGTCATGAGCATGTTGTTCCAACACCATTTGAAGTCAATCATTTTTGTCATTTTTCTGCCGACAGCGCTCCCCGCCAGTGAAAAACACTGGAACCAGTTTCGTGGACCAGAAGGAGACGGTTCTTCATCTGCGACTGATCTACCAGAGAATTTTGACGAAGCATCAAATGTCCTTTGGAAAACTGCCATCGCGAATCAGGGGTGGTCATCGCCCGTCATTTGGGACAATGAAATCTGGGTCACGACAGGCAGCGATGACCAACAGGAACTCCGTGCACTGTGCATTGATCTCAATAGCGGCAAGATCATGAAAGACATCAAAGTCTTTGACATGATCGAGCGACGACTGGACCCGGCCTACATTTACGATTCACCGCACTTGAACAGCCCGGCAACCCCCACGCCTGTCGTTGAACAGGAACACGTCTATGTCAGCTTTGGGTCACAGGGCATTGCATGTCTGAACCGCCAGAGCGGCCAGAAGATTTGGGAACGCCGTGATCTACGGGTTTATCAACCCGTGCGGCAAGGATCATCACCAATCGTTGACAATGAAAATCTTTATGTCGCTTACGATGGCACCGATGAACAGTTCTTCGTTGCCCTCGACAAGAAGTCAGGCGCAACACGCTGGAAAGTGAGCCGTGATATTGATTCCGACTTTGAATCACTGCTGCAGAAAAAGGGCATGAGATCCAAAGGAGGTAAACCCGGCGACAGCCAAAAAGCATTCGCAACAGCGAAACTGATTGAGGTGGATGGTAAGCGACAGTTGATCGCGCCTGCGGGTGAAGCAACCATTGCTTACGACCCTGGGACCGGAAAAGAACTTTGGCGAGTCCGACATCCCGGCGGCTTCAACGTTGCCGCTCGTCCACTGTATGCCCACGACCTTGTCTATGTTTTCACCAGTGGCCTGACTGGTTACCTGATGGCGATTCGAGCTGACGGAACCGGCGATGTTACCGATACCCACGTGGCGTGGTCGACCACGCGAAGTACACCCCACATTCCCTCGCCTGTGATCCTTGGCGACCTGATGTTTCTGGTCACAGACAAAGGTGGTATCGCTCGCTGCCTGAATGCCAAAACCGGCGAAGAGCTATGGAAAAAACGGCTGGGTGGTGATCACTGGGCATCGCCTTTGCTCGCCGATGGCAAACTCTATTTTCTCAGCAAAACGGGCGATGTGCGGGTACTGGCGGCCACTGAATCCGCTCCCGAATCTGTCATTGAGAATGAACTCAATGCACGCTTCTTTGCTTCCCCTGCTGTCGCGGGTTCATCTCTGATTCTGAGATCGTCAACTCATCTCTACTGCCTGCAAGAAGGGCAGCAGCGCACTGCTGAACAGGTTGCTGCGGATGTTTACCCCGCAGCATCCGCAACAGGCGGCAAACCTGCATGGTCAAAGTCAAATCAATCCACCAAGCAGGAGCGGCTTGGGGAACTCAGAAAACAATTGGGTGGGCTTGTCAAAGCAGGAACCCTGACACGCAAAGAAGCCATGGAAATCTTTCAGGCGGCTCAAGACAAAGAGTAGAAATTCATCATTCACCCGCGGTTGGCGTCACCTCACATGACTCGCAATCCATCAAACCATCACAACAACAAGAGAACATCCATGAAATCCATCATTCTGTTTGCCACCCTGTGCATGATTACCCCTCCGGGCATGGTCCTTGCGCAAGAAAAATCTTCCTCTGCTGGCGACAAAAAAACCGCTGGAACATCTGATGCGGACTTCGAAAAGGCTTACCAGCAATTGCTGGAAAAAGCTCCCGAGGTACGCGAGAAAATCGAGAACGGGCAGGCGACCAAGGAAGATGTGATTGCCTGGATGAAGAAGCAAAAGGATGGTGGAAAAGGAAATATTGGAAAGGGAAAGGAAGTTTCCAAGACCAAGGCCAATCAATCAGCCGGAACTAAAAAGACCACCGGAAAATCTGAGGTGGACTGGGAGCAGGCATATCAGCAGTTGCTGGAAAAAGATCCAGGAGTCCGGGAGAAGATCGAGAATGGGCAGGCAACCAAAGAAGACGTCATTGCATGGATGAAAAATCAAAAAGGCTCTGGAAAAGAAAAAGAAGTTGCCGGCCCCAGTGATGAAGACCTGGCGAAGCTGAAACAGAAACTTGACACCATGGTAAAAGCTGGCACCTTGTCCGAAGAACAGGCAGCCAAGCTTCTGGCAACCATGCAAGGCAGCAGCAAGAGCCAACAGAAGCAACCCAAGGACATGGACGCCTACGGCGAAGAACTCAAAGCGGCAGTTCAATCGGGAAAGATGACCAAAGAACAGGCCATCAAAGCGTGGAACCAGGCAATGGCGGGAACCAAGAATGCGAAAGCGACGGTCAGACCTGCAAAGGGAAAGATGGGCTCGAAAACCGGAGTTCGTCCCGGGTCCTTCAACTTTTATGCAATTGTGATTGGTCGCCTGCGATCCAAAGACATTGAACTGGGTGAAATTGAACTCGATATCGATTACGTCATCAGCGACCGTGCCAAAGTCAATCAGGAACTGATTGGGAATCGAATCAAACTGGTCGGTATCTCGGGCGCATTTCTTGACAACCTGCTGCAGATCAAACGCGGAGAAACAATCAAAATCAGGACCGGTGATTATGACCCAGGCAAAAAGGTGCTTGGTTTTGGATACAAGTTTCAGGTGCTCGAACGAACCCCACCATTCAAACCCGAAGACTTTGGTGTGCCTCCCGCAGACTTCCGGGGATTTGATGGGCAATTGACGGGAAAAATCATCGAAGCCGCAGGATACGAAGTCGTGATGGAACCGACAGAAATCAAGCCGTCCAGTGACAACAAAGCCGGGCAACCTGAAAGCATCAAGGGCAAGCGGATCCGTGTCGCTGGCTTTTACAACCAACACAGCGATCTCT
>JAAHTH010000743.1_pt1 | contig 30576 bp, 18 predicted proteins | sample 6116091 | NCBI WGS metagenome assembly JAAHTH01 (sample SAMN13939990, study PRJNA603662) | sponge metagenome | isolation source: marine sponge | host: Mycale hentscheli | place: New Zealand | collected 2006
CTCACGATGAAAGTGGTAAATGGGAGAGACCTGATAATATATTAAACAACTGGAGGGTTACAAAAACTACATTACGTCTAGGATCAAGGATCGTAGGTAAATGTATGATGGGTTCTACTTCAAACGCATTAGATAAAGGTGGAGACAATTTCAAAAAATTATACTACAATTCAGACGTTGATAAAAGAAATAAAAACGGACAAACTGCTTCTGGACTCTATAGCTTGTTCATACCTATGGAGTGGAACTACGAAGGATTCATGGATACTTTCGGACTGCCTATATTCGTTGGAAGATCAAGTCCTGTCAAAAACCTTGATGGTTCAACAGTTACGACAGGAGTTATCCAACATTGGGAAAACGAAGTAGAAGGATTAAAGCATGATCAAGATGCGTTAAATGAATATTACAGACAGTTTCCAAGAACTGAAAAACACGCCTTTAGAGATGAGACTAAAGATAGCTTGTTTAACTTGACAAAAATATACCAACAAATAGACTACAACGAAGAAATGAATCATAGTGTTGGTATAGTCCAAGGAAACTTTTCTTGGGATAACGGCATAAAAGATACTAAAGTTACATTTTATCCAAACAAAAAAGGAAGGTTTCTTGTTTCTTGGGTGCCACCTATTAATTTACAAAATACTGTTGTATTAAAAAATGGAGTAAAATATCCAGGCAATGAACATATTGGGGCATTTGGTTGTGATAGTTATGATATTAGTGGTACTGTTGATGGTAAGGGTTCTAAAGGAGCATTACATGGCTTGACAAAGTTTAGCATGGAAGATGTTCCAGCTAATCAGTTTTTTTTAGAATATATATCAAGACCTCAAACAGCTGAAATATTTTTTGAAGACGTTTTAATGGCCTGTGTTTTTTATAGTATGCCAATACTTGCTGAAAACAATAAACCTAGATTATTGTATTATTTTAAGAGAAGAGGTTATAGAGGATTCTCAATGAATCGACCTGATAAAATCTGGAACAAGCTTTCTACAACAGAAAAAGAAATAGGTGGAATACCTAATTCAAGCGAAGATATTAAGCAAGCACATGCTGCTGCTATAGAAAATTATATAGAAAACCATGTTGGAGAAACTGAGTCTGGACAAGGCAATATGTATTTTCAAAGAACTTTAGATGACTGGTCTGGTTTTAATATAAACAATAGAACAAAATATGATGCTTCAATAAGTTCAGGTTTAGCTATAATGGCTTGTAATAAAAACAAATATAGACCAATACCAATAAGGCAGAAAAAAGAAATTAACTTAGGCATACGTAAATATAATAACGAAGGCTCTATTTCACAAATAATAAAATAAATGAAAGGTAAGATTACAAACACTTATAGTTCTTTTCCAGATCAGGTAGTATCTGACGAAGTGAAACAAAGCGTTGAATATGGCAAGCAGGTTGCTCAAGCTATAGAAGGCGATTGGTTTAGCGGAACAAGATCAGGTGTTGAAAACAGATTTAATACCAATTATAATAATTTTAGAATGCGTAGGTTGTATTCTAGAGCAGAACAACCAGTGCAAAAATATAAAGACGAACTAGCTATTAATGGTGATTTATCTTATTTAAACTTAGACTGGAAACCTGTTCCTATAATACCTAAGTTTGTGGATATAGTTGTAAATGGTATGGATAGCAAGCTTTATGATATAAAAGCTTTTGCTCAAGATCCTGAATCAAGAAGGGTAAGATCTAAATATGCAGAAGATATATTGAGAGATATACAAGCTAAAAAGTTCTTAAACATATTGCAAGCAGATTTAGGCTTAGACTTATTTAATAGTTCTGATCCTCAAGAGCTACCAGAAAATAAAGACGAATTAGACTTACACATGATGTTAAGCTATAAACAAGCTTCAGAAATAGCATGTGAAGAAGCTATAAATAATACTTTAGAGCTTAATAAATATGGTTTAACTAAGAAAAGACTATTAGAAGATATAGTTGTTTTGGGAATGGGTGCTGTAAAAACTAATTGGAATAGAGCTGAAGGTGTAAAGGTAGAATACGTAGATCCAGCTAGACTAGTACATTCTTACAGTGAAGATCCTAACTTTGAAGATTTATGGTATGTTGGTGAGGTTAAAGCTGTTTCTTTAGCTGATTGTAAAAAACAATTCCCTAACCTAACGCCTAGCGAAATGGAAAGGTTAGAAAAATACCAGGGCAATAGTAATTACTTGTATAATTGGAATGGGTCTAAGGATGGTAACTCAATTTATATAATGTATTTTGAATATAAAACATACAGTGAGCAAGTTTATAAGATTAAAAAAACTGCCACAGGTCTTGAAAAATCTTTAGAAAAACCAGACACGTTTAATCCAGAAGAAAATGATAACTTTGAAAGAGTCAGTAGATCTATAGAAGTTTTATATAGTGGCGCTAAAGTACTAGGTTACGATATGATGCTAGAGTGGAAAATGGCTGAAAATATGACAAGGCCTAAATCTAATTTAGTTAAAGTAAATATGAATTATACTTTAACAGCTCCACAATTATATCAAGGTAGAATTCAAAGTCTTGTAAGTAGAATGATGGGTTTTGCTGATATGATACAATTGACACATTTAAAAATACAACAAGTTATATCTAAAGTAATACCTGATGGAGTTTATTTAGACGTTGATGGTTTGGCTGAAATAGATCTCGGTAATGGAACTAACTACAACGCTAAAGAAGCTTTGAATATGTACTTTCAAACAGGTAGTATACTAGGTAGGTCTATGACAACTGATGGTGATCAAAACATGGGTAGAATACCTATACAGGAGTTAGTAAAAAGTGATGGTGGTGCTAAAGTACAATCTTTAATTTCTACTTATCAGTATTATCTTCAAATGATAAGAGACGTTACTGGACTTAATGAAGCTAGAGATGGTAGTATACCTAACTCTGATTCATTAGTAGGATTACAAAAATTAGCGGCAGCTGCTTCAAACACTGCTACTAAACACATACTTAATAGCTATTTGTATTTAACTATTAAAACATGCGAAAATGTAGTTTTAAGAACTGCAGATAGTATAGAGTTTGCTTTGACAGAAGAAGCTCTTAAAAACAGTATATCCACTTGGAATGTTGGTCAACTTTCTGACTTGAAACAAATACACTTATTTGATTTTGGTATATATTTTGATCTAATACCAGATGATGTAGAAAAAGAGCAATTAGAGGCTAATATTCAAGCTTCTTTACAGAGTGGTAGTATAAACTTAGAAGATGCTATTGATATTAGACAAGTCAATAACTTAAAGCTAGCTAATCAAATGATAAAGCTTAAACGTAAAAAAGCCGCTGAAGCTGCTCAAGCAGCAAACCTTGCCAACATAGAAGCTCAAGGTGCTGCTAATGCTCAAGCTAGTGAAGCTGCTGCTATGGCAGAAGTTCAAAAGCAGCAAGCTGCTCTTGATACTAAACTTAAGTTTGAAAAAGGTAAATCAGCCTTTGAGATAGAAAGAATGAGAGTTGATTCTCAAATAAAAAGAGAATTAATGGAGTTAGAATTTAATTACAATATGCAATTAGGCCAACAAAAGGTCAATAAAGAAACTGAAAAAGAAAAAGAAATAGAAGAAAGAAAAGATAAAAGAACTAGAATAGTTGGAACTCAGCAAAGCGCTATAGCTGATCAAAAACAAAATAATCTATTACCAATAAATTTTGAGAAAAATCAAGATTTAAACATTTAATAACTTATATTATATTATATTATGGCACAAGCAGAAAAAGAGACCAAAGAGCCTCTTAAAATAAAAAAGAAACCGGGTAGACCAAAAAAACTATCCAGTGAAGATAACAAAGTAACTATAGACTTAAAACCTAAAGAAAATGCCGTTCAAGAGCAAAGCACAACAAAAGTGGATGTTAATAAACAAACCCCAAATGTGGAAAAAGTGGAGGAAAGAGAACCCACAACAAAACTTGAAGAGCTTACCAAACCGAAAGTCGAAGACAAAAAAGAAGACAAAGAGGTTACAATAATAAAAGAAAAGCCTATAGTTAAAGAAAATAAAAAACCAGAGCCTGTTAATGAAGAAGTAAAAATGCCTGAAAGTATTCAGAAATTAGTTAACTTTATGAAGGATACTGGTGGTACCGTAGAAGATTACGTTACTCTAAATAAAGATTACAGCAAGTACGATGACAAACTACTTGTTAAAGAATATTATAAAAAAACTAGACCACATCTAGATGAATCAGAAGTTAACTTTATAATGGAAGATAACTTTAGTTTCGACGAAGAAGTGGACGAAGAAAGATTTGTACGTAAGCAAAAACTTGCATACAAAGAAGAAGTTGCGAAAGCCAAGAACTTTTTAGAGCAAATGAAAAGTAAATATTATGATGAAATCAAGTTGAGGCCATCTGTTACTAACGAGCAGAAAAAAGCTATGGACTTTTTCCAACGATACAGTAAAGAACAACAGCAAATAACAGACGCAAGAAGTGAGTTTGTAGATAATACTAAAAACTTTTTTCAAGAAAAATTCAAAGGTTTTGAATTTAACATTGGAGATAAAGCTTTTAGATATTCTGTTTCAAATCCACAAGAATTGGTAAATACACAAACAGACGTTTCTAAAATTATCAACAAATATTCAGATGATAGTGGAAAAATATCTGATATGGATGGTTACCATAAGGCGATTTATGCTGCTAGAAATGCGGATAGATTAGCAGAACATTTTTACGAGCAAGGTAAAGCCGACGCTATTAAAGATGTTATGGCTAAATCTAAGAACATTAATTCAGACCCAAAACCAATTAGTGAAGGATCTCCTTTGTCAAATGGTTGGAAGGTTAAAGCAGTTTCTGGTGTTGATGTTTCTAAATTGAAAATAAAGAAAAAAACATAACTTAAAAATAAAACATGAGTTTTACAAACAATACCGCCTTCCCGGCTAGTATTAACCCTATGCCTAGTCAAGTAACTGTCCAAGACAATTATATTGACTTTAACACGGTAGCAGGTGGTCAGTGGGCACAACAATATCTACCTGAGCTTTATGAGCAAGAGGTAGAAAGATTTGGTAACAGAACGTTATCAGGTTTCTTAAGAATGGTAGGCGCTGAAATGCCTATGACATCAGACCAAGTAATTTGGACTGAACAAAATAGATTACATGTAGCATATGATAATTGTGCTGTTGCAACAGGTGGTAAATCTTGGCCTTTATTTAGGGTTACTATTACCCCTCCAACTGGAGCTGCCGCTACTTCTGGTATCAGACCTGGTAATACTATATTAATATCTGATAATGCTACTGGTTTAGTTACTCTTAAAGCATTAGTTGAAGATATTAATGATAATAGTACTACTGACGGATATACTATTGAGTGTCACGCTTACGAAGGATCTTCTTTAGCAGGTGCTATCACAACTGGAGCTTGTAGCTTATTCGTATACGGTTCTGAATTTCCAAAAGGTGTTGATGGAATGTCTGGCGCTATTGAGCCAAACGTTACTACTTTCACTAATTCTCCAATTATCCTTAAAGATAATTACGAATTAAGTGGATCTGATTCTGCACAAATTGGATGGATCGAAGTTGCTACTGAAGACGGTACTTCTGGATACCTATGGTATTTAAAAGCTGAGTCTGAAACAAGACTAAGATTTGAAGACTATATGGAAATGGCTATGGTTGAAGGTGAGTTAAATGCTAATACTGCTAACTTTTCTTTTACTACAGTTAATGGATCTGCTGGTTCAAACCAAGCTATTAAAGGTACTGAAGGTTTATTTGCTGCTCTAGAATCAAGAGGTAATGTATATTCTGGTTTTGCTGGTGCTGCTGCTCCTGGTTCAGGTGCTTTAGCTGATTTTGATGCTATATTACAACAGTTAGACAAGCAAGGTGCTATTGAAGAAAATATGTTATTCTTATCAAGATCTACGGCTCTTGACTTTGATGATATGTTAGCTGCTACAAATGGTGGTTATGCTTCTAGCCAAGCTGCTTCTTACGGTCTATTTGATAACGAAGCTGAAATGGCACTTAACTTTGGTTTTTCAGGTTTTAGAAGAGGTTCTTATGACTTCTACAAAACTGATTGGAAATACTTAAACGATGCTACTACAAGAGGTATGTCTAGCGCCATTGATGGTGTTATGGTACCAGCTGGTACATCTACAGTATATGATCAAATGTTAGGATCAAATATCAGACGTCCTTTCTTACACGTAAGATATAGAGCTTCTGAAACTGAAGACAGACGATTCAAAGCTTGGATCACTGGTTCTGTTGGTGGTGCTTACACTACTGATCTTGATATTATGAGAGTTAATTTCTTATCTGAAAGATGTTTAGTAACACAAGCTGCAAATAACTTCGTGTTATTTAAAGGAGCTTAATTAATTATTAACATTTAAAAAAATAAGAAAATGGGATATGTAAAATTAAAAAAAGCTGGTGGCGAATATGATTTGTTACCTGCTGAAAACGTAGGTTCAATAAAACTAGGAAGTTCTGCTGATGTAGAAATAATAGTTAAATATGTACCTAGTGGAACTGTAACAATAGTTCCTACCGCTTCTTCTGATTTTGTTCAAGGAGACGTTGACAAGATTACTGACGCTATAAATAAAATAAATGGTGCTTCTGGCCCTGGTATTTATCCAGATGCTCTTAGCCAAAATGTTTTATCGGTAACTGTATCTTAAAAAACAATAATAAGATCCCGCTTCGGCGGGGTCTTTTTTAATTATTATATTATATTATATTATGGAAGAAACAAAAACAAAAAAGGCTCCGGTCAAAAAGGCTGCGCCTATAGAAAAAACCCCAGTTGACAATTGGGAATACAAAGACAAAAATTATTATCTTATAGGTAATAAAACTCCTCTAACTTATACTCTACCTAGCAGACATTCTAAAAGATATTCTTTAGTTTGGTTTGATCCAGAAAAAGGTTATGAAAGAGAAATGAGATATGCTACTAATCAGTCAAGCATATTTGTAGATGAGCAGAAGGGAGAGTCTACATTAAAACATGTTGTCTTTGAAAAAGGTCATTTATTTGTACCTAAAGAAAAAAGAAATTTACAAGAGTTTTTAGAAAAACATCCTCATAACAACTTAATATACAGAAAATTTGATCCTGTAGTTCAAGCTGTTCATGAGTTTGAAGATTTAGAAGAAGAAATAGTATCTCTTAACATGGCTTACGACATGGATATAGAACAAGCCGAAGCTATTGTAAGAGTGGAAATTGGATCAGATGTTAATAAACTATCTTCAAAAGAATTAAGAAGAGATTTATTAGTGTTTGCTAAAAGAAATCCAAAACTGTTTATTGAGTTAGCTAATGATGAAAATGTAATACTTAGAAATTTTGGAATTAGAGCAACTGAAGAAAACATAATAGCTTTATCTCAAGATAATAGAGCTTTTAACTGGGCTAGTAATGGCCGTAGATTAATGAATGTACCATTTGATGAAAATCCATATTCAGCTTTAGCTGCTTGGTTTAAAACAGATGAAGGTTTAGAAGTTTACAGATCTATAGAGAAAAAGTTTAAATAACAAGTGATTATAATAAAGGTGGTTTAATCACCACCTTTTTTTTTAAAAAAATAAACAAAACAAAATGATAAACATAAATCAGGTATATAAGTCTGTACTTGTAGTACTGCAACAAGAAAAAAGAGGAGTTCTTACACCTGTTGAGTTCAACAAAGTTGCTACACAAGCGCAGCAAGAGATATTCATAGAATATTTTGATGAACTAAACCAGTTGTTGAGACAACCTCAAACAAGTCTAGCATACGCTGATAGATATGCTTTATTAGACGAAAAAATACAAATATTTAAAGATGTTGAAGAACTTAGCACATCTGCTACTGGGACTGTAACCCCAAGTGTAGCCGTTCAAGAATTAGGTGATGTTGTTTATTTTGCAAGTTCCACTGCTGATGGTAGAGAAGTTCAAAGAATACAAAAGCACGAAGTATACACTACAAACCAAGGTAATTTAACTGCTCCAACAACGTATTACCCTGTATACACTTATGAAAATAATATTATACAAATATATCCAAACACTATTATTAATGGAAATCTGGATATTCAATTAAACTATTTGAGGTATCCAGTAGATCCTAAATGGGGATTCACTATTGATACGGAACTAGGTAATTACATTTACAATGCGCAAGACTCTGTAGATTTTGAAATACACCAATCTGATGCTCCTCTTTTAATAAGTAAAATACTGGGATATGCAGGTGTTATGACTCAAGATCAATTAGCATTACAATTAGCAGCTGGTAAAGAACAACAAATAGATATTGACGGACAAAAATAAAAATTATGGCAACAACAACTTTATCAAAAGCTTTTATATCTTTAAACGATATTATAAACAACTTTTTAATTTCTTTTACTGGACCTGGAAAATTAATACCAGATGCAGTTAGAACAGAGGTTATATTTCACGCACGTAGATGCTTACAAGAGTTTGCATATGAAACTTTAAAAAGTCAATTTATTTTCGAGAAAACAACATTTACTTCTCCAGTTAATTTTCCAGATTCAATGGTCGCTATTATATCTATAACAGTAGATGATCCAGCTGAAACATTAGAAGAAACTACTAGTTCTAGTCCAGGTGTTGGGTTTTATTACGTAGATTATGCTACTAAACAAATAAAAATTAACGCAACAGATGTTGCGAAAGGAGATTTGGTTTTGAAATATTTATCAAATGCACTTACCACAGACGAGTCTGCTGCTATACCAAAATTAGCAGAAGAGGCTTTATATACTTGTATGGTTTACTCTATACTTGCTAATAGAGAAAATACTAGACCAGACGTACTTCAAAGGTTACTTATAGAAAAAACTGATAAGCTAGAAAGAGCTAAATCAAGACTAGTATTTACTAACTTCGATTAAAACAACAACATGGCAATTAATGTTAACACAGTATATACTACAGTGTTGAGTATACTTAATAAAGAACAACGTGGCTACTTAACTCCTTATGAGTTTAATCAAGTAGCCTCACAAGTTCAGTTAGATTTATTTGAAAGTTTCTTTCAAAATTTAGACAACAACTTAAAAGTACCTCAAACTGATTTTGATTATAGTAATCCTTTATTAAATATAGATGATGAAATATCTACTTTTAAATGTTTAGGTACATGTGCTATTAGCAGTGGTGTATTTTCTCTACCTGGCACAGATACTTTATCAGGCAATAATATAGTATATGATGATGCTCCATCGGCTAATGAATTTGCTTTTTATAGATTAGGAACAATTACTTGTTTAAATCCTGACAACAAAAGAGTTGAAGTAGAAAGATTACAAAGAGATTTTTTCTATAAAACAACATTGTCAGATATGACTGCGCCAAGCTTGTACTACCCAGTATATTTATACGAGTCAGATTCTAAAATTAGCATATTGCCAAATACTATTACAACAGGTGTTGAAGCTACTTTCTTAAGAAAACCAGTAAATGTTGTTTGGGCTTATACTTTAGGTAATGTCGATCAATATGTTTATGACCCTGGCGTTGCGTCTGTAGATTTTGAACTAAGTAGTAATAATCAAACACAAATTATATTAGAAATACTCAAATACGCTGGGGTTGTTATTAGAGATCCTCAAATAGTTCAGGCAGCTGCTGCAGAGTTAGCTGGAAAATAATATAAAAAAAAATTATGACCAAGACATCAGCTACGATTCCAATAAAAGAAAATGATTCACAGTATTACGCAGGTCAATACGGGCCAATGTCAATTACACCACTTCTTAATGGACAGACTGCAACAGTAAGTTTTCCAAAATTAAACACTACGTTAATTAGTGATTACGATACTATAACTCCCGCAACCCCATTACAAGTTAGAGATACCGGTAATTTTAGTATACATTTACTAGCTAATTCTACAACATTACCTAATTCAAGTAACAAAGTCTCTCCTGAAAACGTAATAGTAACTAATAGTTCTAATAATACTATACAAGTAAAAAATCCTTATACTACAGCTAATTTTATATTTCTACAACTAACAGAAATAGCAATTGGAGACAATTATGGTAGTTATAGTTATTTAAGACTAGATGATGTTATTAATAATTTTTTAGTTATTTATATAGGTGAAGATAAAATACTTGATAAATGTAAAAGAACAGATGTGATATTTCATGCACGTAGAGCTGTTCAAGAAATGTCTTACGATACTTTTAAATCGTACAAATCTCAAGAGCTAACAGTGCCAACAAATCTAACAGTTCCTATACCTAAAGACTATGTAAACTATACTAGAGTTGCATGGGCTGATTTAAACGGTGTTTTAAGAACTATATATCCTTTAGATGGCTTAAGTGGTAGTCCTTATGAATTACCCATACAAGATGGCGCTACTGGAGTACCTACTCAAAGTTCATTCCACAATAATTTAGAAGCTTCTCAATCTATAATAGAGGATAGATTTTCAAAAGCTACAGACTCTAACATAAGCGGATCAAATCCTAACAACGGAAGTAACGTTTTTGATTATGCTTGGTATAAGCAAGCTTATGGTCAAAGGTACGGTTTAAACCCTAGTACTTCGCAGTCTAACGGATGGTTTGATATAAACCAAAGAACAGGCATGTTTACTTTTAGTAGTGATTTAGTAGGATTAGTAATTCAATTAAGTTACATATCAGATGGTTTATCTTATGATTTAAACTCTATAGTTCCAAAAATGGCTGAAGAGGCTTTATATGCGCAGATACTACATAGAATTTGTTTAGGCAGAAGAGATATAGATCCTGGAAGTAAACAGACTTTTAAAAGAGATTCTTATGTTAAAACTAGAAATGCTAAAATAAGATTATCTGAGTTAAAATTAAATGAAATAGTTCAAGTATTTAGAGGTCAATCAAAAATTATTAAACATTAATTAAATGGCACAAAACAAATTCCAACATACCTTTACTAAGTCTAAAATGAACAAAGACTTAGACTCTAGGTTGCTAGCTAGAGATGAATATAGAGACGGACAAAACATAGCTGTATCTAGATCTGAAGCTGATGATGTTGGAGCTCTTGAAAATATATTAGGTAATCAAATATTAAGTAGCTTAAATATACCTAATATAACATCTAGTTTAGATAAAGGTTTTACAGAAGTCACATACAAAGAGTTTGTTAGTCAAATTATAGGAGCTTATTTTAATCAAGATACTAATAGAGTATATTTGTTTTTAACGAACTATCAAGACAATTCAAGTGATAACATATCTAATTTTGCACCTGTAGGAACTAGATGTTCTATAGTTTTGTTTGATACTAACTCAAACACAACAACAACTATAGTTGAAGGTAGGTTTTTGAACTTTTCCTTAAACAGTCCGATTCTAGATGTTGTAATGATAGAAAACTTAATGTACTTTACAGACGACAGAAATCAACCTAGGATGATAAATGTTAATACTGCTGAAGACAACGTAAATTACTACAGTTCAGAAGACCATATTTCTTTAGCTAAATATTATCCGTATAGACCTATGCAGCTTAATAAAACATATAATGCTTTAGAAGCTGGTCTTATATCTTCTACAAATTTTCCTTTTGCTACTGGTGGTATTCAAACTAAAGCAAGTATATATCCTTGGTTAGCTATACCAACTTCAAAAACAGTTAGTGCTGTTACTACTGAGTTAAATACAGAATTGATAGCCATGTTAAAAAATAACATAGGATTAAAAGGATATATCAGTTCAGAAGGAACTCAAGGAAACCCACATCCTACTTTTAATTTTGAGTTTACTGTTGCTCAAGTTTTTCAAACTGAGGAAGATTCTGGAATTTATAACGATATATGTATAGTTTATTTAGATAGAGACTTAGGAGCCACATCAAGCGACTCTGGATTTAACGATGTTTCTATAAGTCTTTGGAACCAAAATAATACTACTTATAATTTAGATAAAGTTGTTTTTGTAGAGCCAAATGCCAAAGACGTTGTTTCTCCATGGGATATAACACCTAAGACTAGACTCACAATATCTAGTGTTGATGCAGCTAATGGTAGATGGGGTTATGGAACTACTTATTGTAACCATATATATAAATATGGTATGTCTTTTAGAAAAAACCAACTAGCAACAGCAGAAGTTTTTAATGTGCCCGGATGGAATCCTAATCAAGTAATGAACTTAATACCATCACAGTCAAATCCAGGTGGTTATGCTAGAGTAACTCACCCTAAATTAGATCCATTAAAATACTACGTTATAACTGAGGTTGCGGGAGCTCCTAACACAACTTCACAAAAATATTTTAAACTCGCATTAATAGAAAATTTAGTTAGCGGAGGCCAACCAACTTTAATTAGTACTGGAGACGTTCCCTTAGCAGCTGGTGATGTTGTAGATATAAGATGGCCTAATAAAGATTATGATCCTAATTTTATAGGAGATGAAGATCTTTTAAAAGATAAATTTGTCAGATTTGCGTATAGATTTAAATATGATGATGGTGAATATTCTTTAATATCTCCATTTACACAAGAAGTTTTTATACCAAAATTAAAAGGCCAGTTTTTAAAAAAAATAGGAAAACAAAAATCTACAGGTTCAAATGTAAATAATTTCATACCTGGAGAGCAAAGAGCTGGAGAAAGTACTATAGTTAATTTTATGGAAAATGAAATAACACAGGTTAGCTTAGATATAAACTGTGAGTATAAATTTTCAGAATTAAATGAAAAATTAAAAGTTGTTGAAATAGATATAATATACAAAGACTCCATGAATAGCTCTATGAACGTGATTGAGAGCATTGAAGTTACTGATAATTCTATTAATAATAATAATAGTAAAACTTTAAGATACGTTTATAAATCAAAAAAACCTATTAAAACTTTAAGATCTTCAGAAACTACAAGAGTTTATGATAATGTTCCAGTTAGAGCTAAAACTATCACTTCTACTGGAAATAGAGTTCTCATGGCTAATTATTACGATAGACACTCCGCTCCTAATACTTTAACATATTATATAGGATCAGGAGACAAACAAACGCCAGCAACTACAGCTACTACATTAGAAAACCTTGATTTAGGTTTTGATGTATACGAAAAGCTTCCTAATAAATATTCTTACGTTGCATACCCTAATCACAGTCTTAAACAAAACAGAACATATCAAGTTGGCTTAGTGTTGCAAGATAGATATGGCAGATCTTCTGATGTTATTTTATCAAGTGTAAATGATGAAAAAGTAATAGTAAATAATAATGGTGTTAATGCTTGGGGTAATTATGGTCCACCTATGGAGTTTAGTGGTTCTACAATATTTCATCCATATAAGGGATCTGTTGTTCAACCTTTATCACCGGCTAGTACTTTACTAAGACAAGAGAAAGCACAAGCTGGTATTTTAAGCTGGCCAGGAGACAGTTTAAAAGCTTTATTTTTAAATACTATACCTAAAGAACTTCCTTTTACTAATGGTTATCCTGGCATTTACAAATCTCCATTTTTAACAATTCAAGTTTCTTCTCAACAATATGATTATATATATATTCCAAGCACTAATGTTTCTGATAATATAATTCCTGGTATGCTTGTAGAGTGGACTATTGGTGACATCGAATACAGTGCATATGTTGGATATGTTTTAAATGGTGGTAGTAATATTGTATATTTAAAAAACCAAGATGGTAGTAGTGGAGATTATCCGCCATCAGGAACTCAAATAACTTTTTACGAAGTAGATAAGCCTACAGGATGGTATAGTTATAAAATGGTAGTAAAGCAGCAAGAGCAAGAATATTACAATGTATACTTACCTAGCTTGCTTGATGGTTTACCAGTTATAAAACCTTTTACAATTGGAGATGCTACAGCTGGTACTGGTGGAGCAACTTTTACTAGTGGTAGTAATCAAGTGGTTATGACACCTGTCACTGGTATAGAATATTTAACATTCCCTTTATTAGAGGGTATGAAAGTTATAACAGCCGGTGGTAATAGTTATTTTATTCAAAATGTACTTAACTATACAACTTTTGAATTAACAGTTAATGCTACAGCAACTGAAACTGATGTTTCTTTTGATTGTTCTATGGGTTCAAGTGATGGTGTTTTAAATTGTACGACTTTATTAACTGACAATGCAAATAAAGTTTCGCCAGCTTTAAACGAAGCTAGTCCAGTTCAAGTTAATTTCAGTACTAGCAATGTAGAGTTAATACCTAGATTTGCTCAATCAACTACTTGGAGCGCTTCTTCTCTTTCTCCTTTCTTTACCACAGACAGACAAGCTTTACCAGTGTTTCCAGGTAGACAAAAATTAAATGTTAGAGCTATTGGTAATTTTGAAAATTTATTTAAAAATGCTAGTTTTAATGGGCTATATGAAGCTGATACTAATCCACCTTCAGCTGTTATAGAAAATACTTTTGAAATAGGTTCAGATTCAGATACATCCTTGCCAACTTCAGAGCAAGAACCTGTAGCAGCAGTTTATGAAACAACTCCTACTTTTTCTAATTTAGAAATATATTATGAGACTAGTACAGCTGGTTTAATATCTGATTTAAATACGCTTGTAAATAATACTGTAGATTATCCAGCATACTTCTTTGACAGAGGAACTAGTAACGTTGCTACTAATCAAATAATTAGACAGATTAATATAAATGAGAACCTTAATTTTTCAACAGCTGGAACTATTAGGCTTTTAAATATATACGGAATTAATGGTGATTTATACAGATACTACAGTACCGTACCGGCGTTTATAAGTATAGATAGTGTTTCAGTTACTAAAGCTTATTATAGAAACCTAATAGCTGTTGCAGGCGACGGTATATCATTTACAAAATATTCAAGTACTGATGGTCAAAACAAATTTAAAGTAGAAGTATCTAGTAATTTTCCAGCATACCATAGTTCTAATGAAGATCTAAACTACATAACACTTGAAGTTGAGGTCATTGCTAAAATGGATTTTGCTGCTCCAACATTAAAAGGAACTTTAGCTAAATATAATCTACCTATTACTATATATATAGAAAACTCTCCACCTTTAGCTAATGGAGCTTTTCTTCCTTCAACAGGTGGATCTACTTCTACAGTTTATTATTTAAAAAATATTAATTCTATAGATCCTCAAGCTTACCAGAGCAATGGAACTACTACAATAAACTGGGATAATGAAAACGGTAACAACACAACTTTAACATCGTGTACTAACGGAGGTAATGTTTCAAATACTTTTCAAGAGTGTAATACTGAAGAGTTATCTTTTAATTTATTAGTTAAATTTGGAACTATGACTGAATTTAAGCCAGCTAACTCTATAAATGGATTAGGTCTTTATTTATCTACAGCAGGCCTGGATCAAGGAAGTGTTGTATTAGCCACTACAAGTAAGTCACAGTTAACACAAAGAGATATAGAATGTCAAATAACAGCTACAGATAAACTAGGTAAAGGTGAAACAACTTTACTTTCAGAGTTTATAGTAAATATTCTAAGTTAAAAAAACAAACAAACAAGTGATTATAATTATATGAGCCAGCTTAATTTACCTATAGTAGAAATAGACTATTACAATTGCATTTGGAATAAGAAAATATTAGCACCTCAGCAAAGCGCGATGACAAATGGTTCTACTGTTCCAGGAGGTATAGGTACAGATGCTAGTAATGTTTGGCCTATTACTACTGTTCAAGCGCCACCAGTATCTTCTTATGATGGAACTGGAGCGCCATATACAAGTGATAGAATAGCATCAATAGTTTACGAAAACTTTTATACTGAAGAAATGTATATAAGAGGTGGTTTTAACAATAATTACATGTCCTTAGGCGTTAGGGCGTACTTAGATGAAGAAGAACCACTACAGCAGCATAGGTTTAATAGTATAATATATTCAGGTATATTTAACTCTAGAACAGGCATAAATAGAACTAATGAATTTCCTGTAGGAACAAATATAACTAGATCAGCTAACCCTTCTAATGGGTCTATACAAAAAATATATGCTGAAGAAAACAACTTATTAGTTCTTCAAGAAAATAAATGTAGCCATGCTTTGATAGATAAAGATGCTATATATAATGCTGAAGGAGGAGGCAGTATAACTAGCTCTAATCAAGTTTTAGGTGAAATAGTACCATACAGAGGTGAATTTGGAATAAGTAAAAACCCTGAAAGTTTTGCTATATATTCTATTAGAAAATATTTTATTGACAGAAATAGAAATGCAGTACTAAGATTATCTCACGACGGGCTAACAGAGATACAAGAGTATGGTATGAGAGACTGGTTTAGAGACCATTTATCTGAACTAACTGATAATTATGTTAATACGTTTGAAATAGAACTAAAAGTTTCTAATTGGTCATCACCAAACTTTAATCAAACAGGTCCTAGTTTTACAAATAATGGAATATCACCAATATCTCAAATGGGTTTGTTAGGAAGTAAAGTATTTTTTGAATATGGTAATAACCAAGGAGTATACGTAGATATGCAAGCTATTTTTTGTGGAGTTAGAGAAGCTCAAACAACAAATGATTACTTTTTAACAAATAGAATGATGAGCAGAGAAGAGCTTGGAGTTGGGCTTGGAGGTATTATAGGTATTAAACTTGTTGGTAATTATAGAAGTAGAGTATATGGTGGATGGGATGCTTATAATAAACAATACGTAGTGTCTTTACAAGAAAACAAATCTAAAAAAATAATTCAAACAGGTTCTACAACCGTACCTAAACCAGACAATACTTATTATACTTTAGGTTATGATGAGCAAGTTAAAGGTTGGCCTAGTTTTTACTCTTATAAGCCAGTTATAATTAACAGTTTGAAAAATACTTTTTGGACAGTAAACAACGATTATTGGAATTATGACAATACAACTACAATAACAAAAGGTTTATATTCTCATTATGCAAATGTTGTTCCTCATGGTCAGTTTTACTCAATTAACAATAACGCTAGTGTATCAGTAGTAGCCAATGCACAGCCTTCTATTCAAAAAGTGTTTTTAACAGTAGATTATGAAGGAGACAGTGGCTGGAGAGCTACAGTTTTTCAATCAGATAGAACTGGATCTAATACGCAATATGAATCTAATACTGGCGCTTGGGATGGTAACTGGAATTACACAAATGACGAAGGACAGTTAATAAGAAGTTATGTAGAAGGTGCATATGATTCTTTAGGTAATGATGGTGTAAATGCCAACCCTTTAAATGCCCCTTTAAGACGTGCTGGTTTTGATAGAAAAGAAAATAGATATGTTTCTAACTTAATAAATAAGTCAACAGGATCATCAGGAGAGGTGATATTTGGAAATCAAATAAGTGGTTTAAAAGGTTATTTTTTAGATGTAACTTTTTCTACTGACGATGTTACTAATCCTGGTGGAATGAAGGAACTTTATTCGGTTGGATTAACATATAACGTATCTTCAATGTAAATTAAATTAAATGGATATAAGAAAATTAACAGAGAGTGATTATGAAACTCTAGTTAAGTGGTGGAAAGCATGGAAATGGCCGCCAATAGAAAAAGACTTTTTACCTGATAACGGTACAGGTGGTTTTGTTGTAGAAAAAGAAGGGGTGATGATAGTTGCTGGATTTGTTTATATAACTAATTCTAAGGCAGTATTATTGGAATGGGTAATATCTAATCCAAAGTATAGAGAAGATGACAGAGATATGGCTATAACATGCTTAATCAATACAATAGAAAAAATAGTTAAAGGTTGGGGATACAACTATATATTCACTATAGGTAGAACACAGCCTTTAATTAAAAAACATAAAGAATTAGGATGGCACGTTGATGACAAGCCTTCACATGAAATAATTAAAACATTAAATTAAAAATATGGCAGTAGCAACATCATTAGCAATAGCAGGAGGTATAGCAGCATTAGCTGGAGCAACTACACAAGGTATAGCCGCAAAAAGAGCAAAAGACGAAGCGGCTGATCAACAATCAATAAAAGATACTCAGCAAGCAGCGTTAGATTCTTTGATAGAAGATAGACCTGAGTTTGAAAATCCTTATGATAACGTAAGCAATCAATTTGAAAATTTAAATAATCCATATGCTAATTTAACTGTAGCTACGGAAGCTTTTAAATTGCAAGCTGAACAAGCTGATCAAGCTTTAGCTAATAGTTTAGATGTAATGATGGAGACTGGTCAAGCGGCAGGTGGTGCTACTGCATTAGCTCAAGCAGCGCTTCAAAGTAAAAGAGGTATAGCTGCTAGTATAAATGCTCAAGAAGTTCAAAACAAAGCTATGGCTGCTGAGGGAGAAGCATCTATACAGACTCAAATAGCCCAAGGAGCTCAAAGATTAGATGAAATGAGAGCTCAAGGAGATATAATGGCACAACAAGATGCTATAAACTTTCATGAAATGCAAATGGATAGAACAGCTGGTCTGATGGACAATGCTGCTCAAAACGAAATGGACGCTAAGTCAGCAAGGTCTGCTGCTATAGCTGGTATAGGTAATTCAATAGCTAGTGGAGCTGGTATGGTTATTCCAGGATTTGCATCTGCTGGGGGTAAAATCCCTGAAGGAGCTAAAACAATTGGCAAAAGATAAAAATACTATAATATGGGAAATTTTACTAATCCTCAAAGGATAATAAATAAAGAGTTTGATGTGTATGCTAAATCTGCAGCTGCAACTACTAACCAAGTAGCCAGAACAGTTGCTGATATGAGATCACAAATAGCAAAGCAAAAGCTTTATACAGACAAGCTTCAAGTTGTTGATGACAACAAAGAGCTTAATTTAAGAAGCAAGCTTAACGAAGTAGGTACTACTGGAAATGCTATATTAGATGAAAACATATTAGCTTTTTGGAATGATAAAGTAGATAATTACTTTCAAATAAAAAATGCCATGAATGATGGCACGTTATCTAGACAAGAAGGAAATAGAGCCCTAGCACAAATAGAAGGTTTAGTTCCTAGCTTTAAGAAAATGGTTACCACACTAGGTACTAATTCAGCAACTTTTAAGGAAGATGTAGCTAATGGTAATGTGTCTTCTGTAGGTTCTATAGAAAATAAAAGCATTTTAAATAGAATTGGACAAGGCGGGAATGTTGGTATAGTTGAAAGAAATGGTAATATTTACTTTATTGCTCCTGAAGAGGGTGGAGAGCCAAAAGCTTTAATAAATGGTTCTGAATTACTAGCACAAGGTGATACTCCTATGTATCAAAGAAAACCTGATTTATCCGCTTCTAATACGGAAATATTTAACGCTGTTATAAAACCAGAAGATATTACTAGTAAATATGTAGAACCTATAATAGTAGAAAAAGGTTCTCTAAATCCAATCACAGGAGAGCCAATGAACAACCTTGAAGCAGGTTATCAATATACTTATAGAACTATAACTAAAGATAATAGAGAAACAGCTGTAAAAGATCTTGTTAATAGCCCAGCAGTATCTACTATGGTTGGTAACGATGGATTAATGGCTAGAGTATGGCAAGATGAAATAGCTGATGGTGAGTTTAACGAAGAAACTCAAATGTGGGAGCCGCCAAATAGTATAGGCGCAATATCTCAAAGGTTGAACTTAGATCCAGAAATGTTTAAAGATGGCTGGCACCAGTACGCGGAAGATATGACTGAAGAAGAAAGACAAGCTTTAGATAATAATCAAAATGCTGTCATGAGAGATTATCTAGGTAACAAAATCTATAATGATAACGCTGTTATGGACAACACTATGAAGTTTGTTAAGAAAGAACCTTATAATCCTAATACTAATGACGAGCAAACAGGAGAACCTTACTACAATAAAACAGTTGAGAACGTTTATGATTTTTTCCAAAACCCAGTGGATAATGCTAATTTACTAGTTAATTCAACTATAAACGGTCAAATAGTTTCTGGAGTTAGAATCAACGACGAAGGTTTAATAGAGTTGTACCACACTGACGCAAGCATTGATCAAGGAACTAGTGGTGATGTTAAGGACATGGAAACTAAAATAGCTGAATTTAGAAAAGATGATCCTATATCACAAGCTAAATTAGCTAGGTTAATGCAAGAGGGTATTGGAGGTAAAAACAAAGATAACTATGAAGCATCTAATAAAGCACAAGAGCTCTATCCTATTTATGCTGAAAAAATGCGTTTAGAAAAACTAGAAGCTAAAGAAGCACAAAAAGGAAATGGTGGGTTTGATAATTTCCTTCATGAAAAAGATTACTTTAAGTGGAAAAAAACAAATATAGGTGAATTAACTAAAGAAGAACAAGCAGAAATAAATCTTGGAGACCAAGGTAAATATGGAAGAGCTGCAAAGCTTTTACTTAGATACCTAAGACCAGAAATACAAGAAAGAGAAGGTTTTACAAAAGCTATATTAAACAAAGCTGAAATGGAAGTTATGAAAATGATAATGGAGGAAAGAAAACTTGCCGGAAGTCTTAAGTAATTAAATTAATTATATGTACGAAATAAATGGAGTTCCTATAAGTATGCAAGCTCTACAAGCTAGAGCTAGAGAATTAGGTATAACTTTCGAAGAGTTGGTTGCTAGAAATTCTGATACACTTGTTAAAGTTGGAGAAGAACCTTTACAAGCCACTAATTTACCAGAAAATAATCAAGTTTTAGAAGAGGATGGTGTTATTCTCCCATCACCTCAAGAAATACCTGGTTATGAAGAGACAGTAGATAAATCTAGACAAAATTTAACTCCTTCACAAGAAGAAACTATAGCTAGTCAAGAAAAAATAAAATCATACCAAGATCAAGTAAAAGAATATAATAATCAGATTGAAGCAATATTAAATACCCCTAACACTACAGGTGAACAGCGTTTAGAAATGGTTAATGAACTTCAAAAACCAAGCATTGGTATAACTATGAACGAAGGAGTGTCTGATATAACTAATCTACCTGATGCTTCTTCTATTAAAGACGATAATGAATATAATGTAGCTGACGTAAACTCTAACTATTACAATGCAAATCAAGAAAAACTTAAAATAATAGAGCAAGAAATAGAAAAATCTGAAAATAAAGAAGAAAGTTACGATAAAATATTTAATGAGACTTTTCAATCAGACCCATTGGTTGAATCAAGAAGAAATTTTTATACTAAAAATGTAAAAGAAAAAGTAGAAGCATTTAAACAACAAATGATTAGTAGAAATATTTATGATCTATCTACTAAAACAGGTGTTGATTTAGCACAAAAAAGAGTTAATAAATACTATGGTGATTTAATAAATGAGTCTATGCGATCTGATAAAGTTGTTATGGGTCAAGCTGAAAAAATATCAGCAATGCTCGCATCTGTTAGTGAAAAAGATAATATTAAAACGCAAAGAAAAGACAGTTTCGTATTTGGAACATCAGACTTGCTACAAGATTATTTTAAAGGTGTGCGAGACTCAGCTAATAGAAACATTGAAGAAGGTAATTATTTTTCTAATTTCTTTAATAACGTTAAAGGATATGTAGCTGAAAAAGCTGGTGATTTAGTTGCTGGTGCTGAGACTTTAGCTGTTAATATGCAAAATTTCGCAAAAGCTGCAGATGTCGTAGGAGCTCAAATTGATGGAGATAGAATTAGATCTGCTGAAGATGTTTTATCTCAAATATCAGAGTTAGAAAAAGAAGGTAAATCTGAAAATGATGAAGTTTCTGTTAGAATAGGGGAAAGAAAAAAAGGAGAAATAGTAGATAATAGACCATTGATAAAAGGTACTATAAAAGAATTAAAAGAAGACGCTAATAAAAATTTATTTCAAGGTAGCAAAAGCTTAGAAGAAAATGTAAAACAAATAAATGAATTTGAACAGTACTCTAGTTTAGCTGAGCAAGCAAACTTTAGTGATGGTATTAGCTTTAGAGATATTACAATAGGTCTAGGACAATCTATACCTACCATGGCAGCTGTGTCAGCTGGTGGTATTGCTTCTTATTTTACCGGTGGTGCAATAGGTCCTACTATAGCTACTGCATTAAACTTTACTGGAAACGCTGCTGTTACAGCACAATTTTATGCGGACAATTATCTTGAAGGAGTTAAAGAAGGTATGCTAGCTGATAAAGAAAAATATCCAGATGGTGTTACTGATGAAGATTTAGGTAAGGCTATAGCTAGTGGAGAATATGATGCAATAGCTCAAGATCTTGCAGCTGCTATGCTTATGTCTAGAATGGAAAAACTAGGATCTGAAAAAACAATGAAAGGCTTTTATAAAGCTTTAGGTATGGATTTAAAGACAGGTGTAAAGTCATTATTTAGAGGCGACATAAAAAAGATCGTAAAAAACATGGCAACAGGAGCTATTAAACAAACACCTAATTCTTTTGTAGAAGGTTTAACTGAAGTAGGTCAAGGTATTGTGCAAGCTTTAAACACAGGTATTAAAACAGAAGGTGATGCATTTAGGTTTTTAAATGGTGAGCAATCAATGGAAGAGTTTTTAGCTGGTGTTACAATAGGTACAGTAATACCTTTTGCTGGTGGAGCTGCTGCTCAAACTAGAACAGAAATAAGATCTATAGCCATGCAGGTTGCTAAAGAATTTAATCCTAAAAGTAACTTAGCTCAGACTGAAATGTTTTTCAAGCAGCAAATGGCTGATCTTAAAAAAAGAAAAGATGATGGGCTTTTAGGCGAAAAGGAATATCAAGAACAAGTAGAAACAATATCTACTATTAGAAACGCTGGGTTAAGCGTTCCTGGCAATTTTAGTAAGAGAGCTAGAGCAGAAGCTCTTGATTTAATGGTTGAGAAATCAGACTTGTTAAAAGAAATAGAAGGTTTAAATAATGAACTTACTAAGCCGCAGCAAGAAAGAATAAAAGAAATAAATCAAAGACTTAACAACATAGGTAAAGCTGAGGATATAATAAACAAAAGTAAAAAAGTATCTAAACAATTATCTGACGATGTGATAGATGAATTTAAAACTTTTGAAAACGAAGAAGAAATGAGAGCGTTTTTAGAAGAAAATGGAAAAGATCCTGACTTAGCAGGTGGTAGAGCAGTAGAAGTTAATATAGATGGTAAAGAAATTGCTTTAGTTAATACTGAAAAAATGACTGATGGCGTTGGTTATTTTGCTGGTGCTCATGAAATATTACACAAGTTTCTTAAAAGCACCTTGAAAACTAATCCTGAATCTGTTTATCAAATGGCTAATGTTATCAAAGATAGATTAAAAGTATTAAGTCAAAATCCATCTCTTAAAAATAATGCATTAATTAAATCACTTAATAATACACTTAACGAATATAAAAGAGACTCTAAAGTAACTGAAGCTAAGGAAGCTGAAGAATTAATTACTTTATTTAGTGAGTTTGTTGATCTTGGTTTAATAGCTAAAGACAAGAAATTAGGAGATAACTTACGTAACGCAAGTAGAAGATTTTTACAAAACGTACCTGGTCTTGGTAAAATACAGTTTAATAATGCTAATGATATTTTAAACTTTATAGCAGATTATAACAAGTCTATAAATAAAGGAAGACTTACTAGAGCTCAAAGAAATGCTGCAGAACAAGGTATAGAAGTATCTGATGATTTAAGCAAAGCTAAGTTAGAGTTTGACGAAGAAAGAGTATTAGCAAGAGAAGCAGCTAGTGAAGATGCTAGTCTAGCTAAAGATTTAGAAATAGAGCAAGCACAACAAAGAAACGCATCGGCAGCTGAATTAGCTAGTTTATTTGAAGAAGATGTAAGAAGATACGTTACTAGTGGTAAATTTAAAATAGGTGAAACAGCTGTTAAAGATAATCCTAAAGTAGCAGGAACTAGAGATTTTGAAACAGGTCAAAGTGTTGAAGGTGCTGTAGAAATAAATGATATAGTTTCTGATATATTGTATTCTAAAAGAGGTGTAGTAGGTTTAGTAGAAGATTATTATAAAAAGTCTAAAGAATATAGAGATGCAGTTACACTTGGACAATTTATAGGAGACTCAAGACGTAGAGATTTTTATAGAGCTACAGAAATTGTAGCACCTCTGCTAGGTGTTCAGTCTCAAGAACAGTTAGAAGAAAAGCCAAAGCAAGATTTTAGTAAAGAAGAAAAACAATCATTAAGACAAAGTTTTAATCAAATAGGTGATGATCTAGGCATGGAAGAAGGAGGAGAGTTTTATAACAAAGTTATAGAGAAGACTAAGAGAACGCTAGGAACTAGACTAGGAGATGTTGGATCAGGAGACTTTTTAAAGTCTGTTAGAAATGCAGGAATAGCTGATTTAGAAACTAGTATTAAAAAGATAATGGGTACTCCAAGCAGCGCTAGTTATAAAAACTTTATAGAAAAATATGCACCTGCTATTTTAGCGAAAGCTCAACAAACAACTTTAAACAAAAGACTAGGTAAACTTACAGAACCAGTTATAGACCCAAAAACTGGTAAACAAGCTAGAACATTAACAGAAGAATCTAGAGCAGAAGGTTCTAGAGTTAAAGATCCTTATGCTGGTAACCCTAAAAGACGTTTAATACCTGGTTTAACGCCTAAGGACTTAGTAGATTTTTTTATAAATACACCTAGACCTGATGCTAAAAGAAACTCTCTAGCTAAAATAGCAGCTATTGAGTTTACAGAAGATGCTTTAAGACAGTCACTAGATTCTCAAGTAGAAGATAAATTTGGCAAAAAACCAGGTGATGAAGGTTATGAACCTACTACATTAGCTGATTTAAGAGCTGAAAGGTTTGGTAGAGATAAAGTAGAGGCTGAAATAGCATTTATAGCTAGAGAACTAGGTAGGGGTGAAAATTATAGCTTTGCTAAAGATATAGTTTTAGAGCCAGATGATTTATCAGCGTTTATGCTGAAAGCAAATGAGCTAGTAGATATAGCTTATACTACTGGTTATAGAGACGAAGATGGTAATTACAAACCTGAGTTTCAAGAAGCAATAGAAGGTGTAGATGATAATGTTATTCAAGCTATAGACATGCTACTCGAAGAAGATCCTATGCTAGAACAAGGTGGTGAGTTTGTTAAAGTAAATAAAAAGTTTTTAGAAGAAACAGATGAAAAGCTTTTAAATCAGATAAACAATAAAGATCATATAATTACTAGTAAGAAAAAAGGAAAAAGAACTGTAAATAAACCTGCGGCAGAAAGCATGAACAACTTCGCACAAAGAGTTGTTAAAAAAATAGATTCAGGTTTAATAAATGCTTTTAATTCAAGTTTAGAATTTTTAGGTTTTAGTAATAGGTTATTAGATCCAGCAGCAAAAAAGAAAGATGGAAGTCCTGGAGAATATTTTACTGAATTTTTAAAAGCAAGAGGAGCTAATGTTAAAAAGAAAAATAACGTCAACACTAATGACGTTGTACCTATGAATAAAGATTTTACAGGAACAAAGCAAATACTAACTCCATTACTACGTGGTGGTAATATAGCTAATAAACTTTCTTTATTACAAAACTCTGAACAAAAAATACAAGACGCTAATATAGCTAATATTGAATTATTTAAAACTTTAATGTTAGAAATACAAGATGATTATAAAAATGGAAAACAAATAACACCATTACAATTGTTTCAGTTTTTTCAACTACAAACAGGTGTTGTTAAAGGTTTAAGAGCTTTAAGTGGTTTTGATTATGTATACTTAATAGATGGTAATCAAGATATAGAAAGTTTTAAAAAGAAAAGACTTAGTAAAGAAAAATTTCTTGAGCTAGATACAGAGCAGCAGGATGCTTCTATTAAAGAGTTTATAGATGAGTTTCCAGAGTTTAAAACTAGATATGATTTAAGACTACAACAAAACTTAGATAAAGGTATGAGCTTGCCAGAGGCTAAAGTTCAAGCTGCGTTTGGTACTGGAACTTCTGCTTATATAGATTTAATAACTAAAGGAGAACACTTAGTACCTAACTCTATAACTATGACAGAGCTGTTTCAAGGTATGTTAAAAGGTACATTAACAGATGCTTCTTTAAATGAAATATTATCTGGTCACACTCAGTTCTTTGGACCTAACTATGTTATGGATCTTATAGACACTAAAGGAATAGAAGGAGGAAAACAAATAGCTAAGACAAGTCAAGAAGGAATATTAAGAATTACTAAGTTTTTAAAGAACCAAACTGCAATAAGTAATAATATATATTCTATAAATGGAGAAAAAGCTTACAAACAAATATTACAAAAAGAAATATTTGATAAAAAAGTAAAAGTATTAGACAAATCTATAAGTCAAGCAAAAGATATAGATGTTGATCAATTAAAAAGTTCTGGAGTTTTAGAGGTAAATGAAGACATGTCTATGGAAGAGGTTTTAAATAAAGCTGCTACAATAGATCAAGCTTTAAGAATAGCTCGTGATCCTAATGCTCCTGTTAAAAAAATTAGAGTATTTGACTTTGATGATACATTGGCCACTAGTAATAATATAGTTGTAGCCACATCACCAGATGGTACAGTTAGAGAGTTAAACGCAGAAGAGTTTGCCGCTGAAGGATTTGATTTAAAAAGTCAAGGTTATGATTTAAACTTTGATGACTTTAATAATGTAACTGATGGTGGCCGTGGTCCTTTGTTTAAAATAGCTCAAAAAATTAGAGATGCTAGAGGAAATGAAGATTTATTTGTATTGACAGCAAGAGCTCCAGAAGCTGCACCTGCTATTTATGAATTTTTAAAGTCTCAAGGTTTAGAAATACCTTTAAAAAATATAACAGGTTTAGGAAAGTCTACTGGAGCTGCTAAAGCTAATTGGGTAATAGATAAAGCTGCTGATGGTTACAATGACTTTTATTTTGCTGATGATGCTATTCAAAATGTATCTGCTGTAGCTTCTGTATTGAATGTTGTAGATGTTAAGTCCAAAGTACAACAAGCTAAAGCAAGTCAAGCTAAAGATTTAGACTTAGACTTTAATGATATAATAGAACAAAAAACAGGTATTGCGTCTCAAAAAGAATATTCTAAAGCAAAAGCAGAAGTTAGAGGTTCTAAAAGAGATAAGTTTCAATTTTTTATACCTTACTCTGCTGAGGATTTTACAGGTTTAATATATCCATTGTTAAGTAAAGGTAAACTGGGTGATTCACAACTGGCTTGGTTTAAAAAGAATTTATTTGATCCATTTTCAAGAGGCCAATTAAATCTACAAACAGCTAGATTAAATCTAATGGAAGATTTTAAAAAGCTTAAAAAAGATTTAGACGTACCTAAAGACTTAAATGAAGAAGCAGTAGATGGTTTTACTAATGAGCAAGCGGTAAGAGTTTACTTATGGAACAAACAAGGTTTAGAGATACCTGGATTATCAAAAACAGATACTAAAGAATTAAACTCTATTATAGAAAATAATCCTACTTTAAAAAGCTTTGCTGATCAGTTAGTAATGATAAATAAGAGCCCATACCCTTCTCCATTAAAAGACTGGTTAGTTGGTAATATAACTACTGATTTAATGAGAGGTTTAAAAGAAACTAAGAGACCTGAATATTTGCAGGAATGGCAAGAAAATGTAGATATTATATTTAGTGAAAAGAATTTAAACAAGCTTGAAGCAGCTTATGGTCCTAGATATAGAGAAGCTATGGAAAACATACTTAAACGTATGAAGTCAGGCAGTAATAGACTACAAGAAGGAAATAGATTAAGTAATAGAATATTAAATTATATTAATGGATCTAACGCTGCTATAATGTTCTTTAACACTAGATCAGCTATATTACAAACAATATCTTCTATAAACTTTTTAAATTGGGATTTTAATAATCCTTTAAAAGCTGGTGCTGCATTTGCTAATCAACCTCAATACTGGAAAGATTTTATGACTTTGATGAACTCTGATTTTTTAAGAGACAGACGTAATGGGTTAAAGATAAATATAACAGAATCTGAAATAGCTGATGCTGCAAACACTAGTAAGAATAAAGCTAAAGGAGTTTTAAATTATATACTTTCTAAAGGTTATGCACCAACTCAATATGCAGATAGCTTTGCTATTGCTACTGGTGGCGCTACGTTTTATAGAAACAGAATAAAAGATTTAATGAAAAAAGGTTTTACAGAAGCAGATGCCAAAGCAAAAGCTATGGAAGAGTTTATGGAAAAAACTGAAGAAAACCAACAGTCTAGTAGACCTGATAAAATATCTCAACAGCAGTCAAGTGATTATGGTAGATTAATACTTATGTTTGCTAACACGCCTATGCAATATGCTAGATTACAGAAAAGAGCGATTCAAGACTTAACCGCTGGCAGAGGTGATAGCAAGTCTAATGTAAGTAAAATAATATACTACGGTGTAGTTCAAAATATTATATTTAATGCACTACAACAAGCTGTGTTTGCTTTAGGATTTGGTGATGACGAAGAAGATGAAAAGAAAAATGAAAAAGCTCTTGATGTAGCCAACGGCATGGCAGATTCTTTATTAAGAGGGCTAGGTGTTGCTGGAGCTGCTACTTCTGTAGTTAAAAACTTTTTATTAGATATATACGAAAGATCAGGAAGAAAAAGACCTGAGTATGTTGATTCTATATATAAACTACTACAATTTTCTCCGCCTATAGGATCTAAAATATCTAGACTTAGACAAGCAACATGGCAATTTGATTCTAAAAAAAGAAGACAACAGATGATGGACGAAGGTTTCAGCATGACAAACCCTGCTTTTTTAGCTTCTGCAAAAGTCATATCTGCCACTACTAACATACCTTTAGATAGAGTATTATTAAAGTACGATAACTTATCTTCAATAATGGATGAAGACACAGAGACATGGCAGAAGATAGCATTAGCTAGTGGTTGGCCTAAATGGACTTTAGAAACTAAAGCTCAGAAAGATCAAGAAGCTTTAGAGTATCTTATAAAAAACCCTAAAGGTTATAAAGCTTGGGAGCAAAAATCTATATTAAAACAGTTTGGCTTAAAATCTTACGAAATAAAAAGATTAAAAAACGAAGAATCAAGAGTTAAAGAAATATTAAGATTGCAAGCTAAAGATAATAAAAACTTTCAACCTTTAGAGTCTGACAAGCCTGAAACTAGAGAAGAAAAAGCAGCTAGAAAAGCTGAAATATTAAGAAAAGCAATTGAAAAAAGAAATAAAAGATGAAAAATCATAGAAGTAGTAAAGTAGTTAAAAACAAATACTCTAGCCCATGTGGTTTAAAAGACGCTTGTTATCACAAGGTTAAAGCACAATACGATGTTTTTCCATCCGCTTACGCTAGTGGCGCAATAGCTAAATGTAGAAAAAATAAAGGTAAGTAATGAGAATTGTAGATGATATAAAAAATAAACTAGGACACAGTCCTTTACCTTGTTGGAGCGGATATGAAAGAGTACCTGGAACTAAACCAGGTAGTAAAGGTAGTTGTAAAAAATCTCCACTTGCAGTTAGAAAAACAAAAGCTGGAGCAAGTTTAAAAAGGTGGTTTAAAGAAGAGTGGAAGGATGAAAAAGGAAATGTTTGTGGATCTAAAAAGAATAAGAGTACTAAAGTATGTAGACCATCTAAAAGAGTTAATAGTGAATCACCTAAATCTTGGAATGAAATGAGTAAAGGTGAAAAGCAAAAAGTAACTAAAGCTAAAAAGAAAGTTGGCATGGGTAAGCGTAGAAGCTCTAGTAGTAATGTATCATAAGGAACAAAAAAAATGGGCACCATACCCAAAGTTCCTGTAACCAAAAAAGGGGAGGTCATTACGACTTCCCCTTTTTATATTTAACACCATGGGCAAAATCCGCCCGGACATCCGTCACACATAATTCATATTTTAATAGTTATACCTATTGACACTATGAAAGCGCCGCTTGCTACCGCAAGTGTGTTTGAGTTAAAATCTAGCTTTTGCTTATGCCATATCATATTGGTACCAGCAAATGTCATCATGCCAATACCACCTATTACAGCTAATCGTTTCATTTTATTTCACAATTATCACCTGCACAAGCTAATTCTCCTGCAAGATCTGTTTCATCTTCTGTTTCTACTATCTTACTAAGATCAACATCTTTAAGATGTTTCATAGCCATATCGTAATTTACTTTACTTATATCTTCAAATGGAGCTTGAGTATATGTACCACCATCATAAGGTAATACAGACAAGCCATTATAATAATCTCTATTTTCCCACATCCATTTACCAGCTTGATCCCACTCTTCTTTTTTTAAACTAACTGTAGCTGAAACATTGTGAGTGTTAGATCCTTTTCTATGACCAGGCTTAACCCACTCTGTAGCTACCTTTTTAATTCTTTCAAGTAAATCAAATGGTGATTCATCTCTTAATATAGAATCTTTAGGCGCTTTTTGTGGTATACTAATCACAGCTGTATCATGAGGTCTGAAAAATTCATCTTCAACTAGCTCAGGATGGTTAGAAGCTAAATACTTATACATAGATTCATTTTTACCAACTCTAATTCTACGCGTATAATAATCATTATGCCATGCATGAATACCCGATGAAGTTCCTAATGCCAGAGATGTCGTCCCAGCAGGCTTCACGGTCGTGCATCTAGCAGCTGGATTAATACCAATTGCTTTAGCTGTCTTTGTATTCTCTCTTTTTACTA
>JAAHTH010000019.1_pt2 | contig 30548 bp, 28 predicted proteins | sample 6116091 | NCBI WGS metagenome assembly JAAHTH01 (sample SAMN13939990, study PRJNA603662) | sponge metagenome | isolation source: marine sponge | host: Mycale hentscheli | place: New Zealand | collected 2006
TATCGCTAATGTGCCGGGGGGTACCTTTTCTCATTCTCATTTTATTAAATTATAATTTCAAATATTAGCTCAAGCAAAAAAAATGGGGGGGGTATTAATTTAAATCTTCAATTATTAATAAAAAACCAAAAAAACCCAAAACCAAAAAAAATATGGGGGTTAAAATTCGTGAGGGGTAAAAAACTAAAACAAGACAGCGGCCAACATTATTTATGTGTATATATAAAATACATGAATTACGAATTAGACTTCTCAAAAGAAATACTTGCAAAAGCTGAAGGCTCCGAAGAGGAGGTTTCTATCGAGGCATGGGCAGCAGAAGAGAAAAGCGGCAAAAAGTTAAATAAGCCATTTCGCACTTCTGGGGGGCCTAAGAAGTTCTCGGTTTATGTCAAGAACGAAAAAGGAAATGTAGTTAAAGTTAATTTCGGCGATCCTAATATGGAGATCAAGCGTGATGATCCCGCTAGGCGTAAAAGTTTTCGAGCACGTCATGGATGTGATAATCCAGGACCAAAAACTAAAGCTAAATACTGGTCTTGTAAAATGTGGTCTAAAAAGAGTGTGACTAAAATGACCAAAGGCGACGGTGAATCTGCAGACGACGAATTAGTTGAAGAGCTAGATGAATCCGAGAGCAAGCAAGGATTGTGGGATAATATCCGGAAAAAGAAAAAACGCGAGGGAAAAAACTACAAACCTGCTAAGCCAGGAGATAAAGACCGCCCTGACTCTAAGTCATGGAAAAAGGCTCAGAAAAAAGAGGTTAAGTAATATAGCTAAAGAGTTGTATATATTGATCTACTTAGAATACCCAGCCTCGAAAAGAAATGTAATCGAATCCCGGCGGCACGCTTGATCCGTTGGTGTTAAGGTAAAACCCTCTTCCTGCTGAAGGGGTAGTAATTACGGGGACAAGAACAAACCCTGAATATTGGACGCGGGCATCATCCCCAGCTCCGAACGCGTGTTGCGCCAGCGTAAGTTCGTCCACATTTGTCCACCCCGTAGTTATGTCGTCACCGCTGTGAGTGATCCAAGCAGTCAGGCGAGAGCCAACAGACCAGCCTAACCGAACAGTCTCATAATAGAACCAAGCCGCTTTTGCTCCATTAGTAACCGCATGTCCTACGTCGCGCCAAGTCGTGTTGTCTGATACGGCAGGCACTTTATAAGGAAAGCTTGGCAACTCTATTCCTAGCTCGAGGCTTGATTTAAGGTTAGCTAATGTAACATTCAAGCTAGAATCATAAGCGTCACCAGCCGGATCATCCCGCGACAATACGAAAAGGTCGGTGTTGCTTAATGAGTCGGCTGCGTTAAGTTCGCTAATTTTTATGCCGGAGACTTCTTCTGCTACCGGGGGAGCCTGCGGGGTAACCGAGACAGTCATTCCGTCATCGGTTGTTATAGCATAAGAAGATATATTCCGCACGCCCGGCAACCATGAACTCGTTGAAGTATTCAGAAAAAAAAGAGGGAGTTGCACTAATTTACGACCTGGACCAGTTTCTAAGTACACAAACCAGCTGTAGCCAGTCGGGCTACCCCTCGATATTATCGAATCTCTCGACCAAGACCTCATTTCTATTCTGCTGCCCAAGGGATCTATGGGTTCATCTCCCTGAAAAATGCCATTTCGTCCTTCCTCAAATAAACCGCCAGACCATTTAACCCTCAAAGCCTCCCAGTCTATTTCTATCAAGATGTAAGCTCTCGAGCCCGAATTTGCGTTTCCCCCGGTGGATTCTATGGATATTGAGGTCCATTTGGTATTATTGGTGTGGATATTGTTGATGGCATCAAAAAGGGGGGCCGCTGTCTGTGCCCCACTATGCTCTCGTGTCACCGTGTTCATAAAAAGGTCAAATTTGAAAGTGGAACTGGCAACAAGCGATGCATCAATCCAACCTTGTGTCCTTTGGTATTGGATTTCGCCACCGCCAGCGTCCACTTTCCAGACATCTACTAATGACGCTAGAACTGCTTGCTTACCCATCTTCCCCTACCTCCTTTTGAAGTGCGGCGTAAACTTCCTCTACCTTCCCTTCTTTCATTAAGTCCGAGGGGATCGCACCGCTCAACAAGTCGTTAGGTTTTTTCAACCATTGCGTTGCGGTATAAAACGGCATCTTCTTAGCCAGAAGTTGCAGTACGTCATATTTAGAAATATTTGCCATCTATATATATAATACACATAATACAGTGTAATTTATATTAAATTAACCCTAAACCAGTCATGCCAAGAAAAAAACCTGCATTAGACGTCGAAACAGAAATTAACAACAATAGATTTAAGTCAAAGATAAAAATAAAAGGAAAACGACTTACAGCAAAACAAAAAGCATTTATAGAGCTTGCTTTACACGAAGAAACTAAAATTATATTCATAAACGGTCCGGCGGGATCGACAAAAACTTACGCTGCGGTTTTTGCTGCATTAAGAGAGTTGCAGAAGAATGATGACCTAGACCTCTATTATGTAAGAACAGCAATAGAGAGCGCCGATAAGGGTCTTGGCGCTTTACCCGGAACACTAGAGGAAAAGTTTAACCCCTACATGGCCCCCCTGGAAGACAAGCTTGACGAGCTACTTCCGCCTACTACCCCCGTAAGTACTGAGCTTATAATATCTGGGAGAGTGCAAGCTATGCCGATAAACTTCCTTCGGGGCGCTAACTGGATTAATAAAATAATAATTGCGGACGAGTCCCAAAACTTTACCTTTAAAGAACTAGTCACCCTCGTCACCAGGATAGGCGAGAACTCAAAGTTGCTAATATGCGGTGATATGATGCAGAGTGATATTAACGGGAAAAGCGGATTCGGCGACATGATAAAATTGTTTGACGATGAGCGGAGTGCCAGCAAAGGCATACATTGCTTTAGGTTTTCCGAAGAAGATATATTAAGGAGTGAAATACTAAAATATATAGTAAGTAAGCTTAAAACCTACAATAAACACGTGTAATAACTTATATGAACTTGGGAAATCCAGAAATTTGGGGGTCCGTGATAACGGCCCTAGGAGGCATTACCGCTGCCTGGTTCACCATTAGACAGTCACGCAAAAACAAATGCGACCCTATCCGGGAGGACGCGGCGCAGAGCGCTAACGTATATGCGGCGCTTGAGTACACTCTTGGGGAATTGGGAGCGGATAGGTCATATGTACTGCAATTCCATAACGGAGGCCATTACTATTCGGGTCGCGGGCAACAAAAATTCAGTTGCACACACGAGGTGGTGGACGAAGGCATTAGTACTGAGCACATAAACTCCCAAGATCATCGCATATCCACATGCCATTCCTATATACATGAACTGATAGAGGGAGAGAAGTTCCTATACGAAGATATCAACGAAATTAAAGATTCAGGATTCCTTCGTATACTAGACCACAAAGGCGTCAAGAGTATAGTCAATGTTCCCATAAAAACCTTGAATGGTAAAATAATAGGTATACTAGGAGTAGACTACGTAAAAGACGCAAAGGCCATACAAAATGAACAATTTCTTTTCATGAAACTGCAAGCTAGAATAATCGCTGGATACTTAGTGTGAATAAAAATTGATTTTTAATAGTTAAATATTATTATTAATTAATGCAGAATTTATTTTGTACTGATTGCGGTCACAAGATGACCTATTCTGGGGCCAAGCCCAAATTTTGTTCATCCTGCGGAGTAGAAATCGGAAGGTCGAGTTCTCCTTCGATAAAGGCACCCGTGCGGACTTCTAAGTCGCCCCCTAGCATCAGGGAGCAGATGGAGGCTCGTAAAGCTGGCGGCAGCCGTATAGAGGATGACGAAACAGACATGGACTATGTACCCAAATTACATGGGCTTGAATATAGCATATCTGATGACGGTTCTGGCCATAACACTCATAAATTTGAAGATGTTTTTAATGTCTCCACCGAAGAAAAGCCAGCGAAAGAAAAGCCAGCAAAGCGACGAGGACGTCCAAGAAAAAGAAGAAGTTAAAGAGCCTAGAGATTACACTTCCCTGTCAGAGGTGATAGACACTGAACTGGCAAAAAGGAAACGTAATTGGTTTTTAACTTCTGTAGCCTGGATAGACTTCGATGATGTTTGCCAAATAATCCGGGCTCATATATATAAAAAATGGGACCAATGGGATCAGTCTAGACCCATTAAGCCGTGGCTAAATAAAATAATAGCCAACCAGATGAAGAATATTCTTCGTAATCACTATAGCAATTATGCGCGACCATGCTTGAGCTGTCCATTTAATAGCGACAAAGAATTCTCCTTGTGTAGCTTTACCGAATCGGGGATCCAAGATTCCACGTGCCCTTTGTACAAAAAATGGGAATGCACAAAGAAACACGCTTACAACGTAAAAATAACCCTTTCTCTAGATAGTCACATTCACGAAATAGATGGAGGCGCTGAATACCACCTTGGAGCAGACATAGATCGGGCATCCGGCAAACTTATCGAGGAACTGCAAAAAGTACTAAATGACAGACAGTTCAAAGCTTTCCAGCTATTATATATAGAAAACTTTACTGACGAAGAAGCAGCTAAAGAAATGGGGTTCAAAAGTACCGAATCAGGCAGAAAAGCGGGTTATAAACAAATAAAGAACTTAAAAAAATTGCTAAAAGAAAAAGCCGTGAAGATATTAAAAAACAAAGGTACAACCTTCCTGGGGGACGAAGATGGACCTTAACGAAGAACAACAACAATTCCTGAGAGATAACTTCAAGGAGAACCCAAATCTATCGGAGTTAACTCAAGCTTTGTTTAAAGACGAAACCCTAGACGGCCGAACTAAAGAAGGTAGAGCTGTTAGGGCTTTTCTAGCAGAGGCTAGCCTGAAATACGAAACCACGAAGTGGGACAAGGTTGATGACATAGAGCTAACAGACGATCAAGTCGAATTCGCGAAAGACCAAGCAAAGAATGGGTTAAGTGCATTTCAGATATCTGAATTAATATTTCCCAGCAAGAACATTAAAAGGTTCAGTAAGGAGCACGCGGCTGTATTAGACTTCTTGAGAGAGTATGAACCGGCCTATGTACATGAGAGCGAAAGCGCCGTCAATCGCACGTACAACCCCCCTAAGCTGTTTTCTACAGGATTAAAGAAGGTTAATGAGTTCACCCATATAGCATTAGAGGAAGAAAAGCTAACTCATGACGAGATAGAGTGTGTCGAGAATTTAATAAGAAGTTTATCTGCTCCTAGGTTTATTCAAGTTATAAGTAATTATAGTAGCATGAAAGACCGAGAATTGTTCGAAGCTGAATTCATAAGGGCAACATGGGATAAACCAGATTTAACCAGCGACGAAGTAAATCTATACATTAATGTATGTGTGGACTATATTAATTTAAAGAATATCCTATCTCATATAGAGAAATTAAATATAATGTTTAATGAAGTTGAAGATCAGCAGGATATGACGGTTAGGCTAGCTGAGGTCCTTAAGTCCAAGACTGATGAGTACGACAAGTGCGAAAAGCGTATGGAGTCTTTGATAAAGAAGCTTAACGGTGATCGCGCAGAAAGAATGAAGAATCAAAGGCACGAAAACGCCACGATACTCTCATTGGTTAGAAACTTCCAAGTGGAAGAAGAGAGGAAAAGAATGGTGGAGCTAGCGGAGATGCAAAAGAAATTAGTTGAAGAAGAGGCGGATAGACTTGATAATATGGATAGCTGGAAAGCCAGAATATTAGGAATCTCAAAACATGATGCAATATAATGAAAAAAATAGAATTATTAATAGGTGATTACGAATACTCTAAAATAGAAGAGATATTTGAACAAGAATCAGAGTTTAAACCCGTGACAGAAGCAGATCAGGTAATAATAAAAGCCTTATCAGCTATAATAAGTCCAAATAACTTAGTGGAAGAAGATGTAGGAGGAAAAGAAACATATTCCACTATTATCAAAAAGGTAGAAGAACCAGAAGAAAAAAACCTAGAAGGTAATGTTGAGTTTAATGTATAAAAATTCGGCGCTATTAATTTAAAACAGATTATCTCTCGTTATGGCTGCTGAAGCTGCGTACACCTATACTATCAAGGAGATAGTTAAATATGTTGACGGAGATACTGTCGATGTTGTTATTGATTTAGGGTTTCATATATTTGTTAAAAAAAGGGTGCGTCTCTATGGTATAAACGCTCCTGAGTCGAGAACTAGAGACCTTGAAGAAAAGAAGCGGGGAATGGCGGCCAAAGCCAAGGTGAGAGAGTTATGCGAAGAGGATTTCGGGGATGGATGTAATTTAGTCTTAAAGTGTCATGGGCTCGGAAAATACGGAAGAGTTCTTGGCGAAATATTTAACCACAACACTAGCGTTAACCGACTAATGGTTATAACAGGCAATGCAGAAGAATATTTACCATAATGATCAATAACAGACTTGATATGAAATTCGTCCCAAAGGGCTGGGGATTTGAACGGTGGATAGTTAACAAAGAAGAGTATTGCGGAAAGCTGCTCTACATCGCCAAAGGGAAACGGTGCTCTTGGCATTACCATAAACTGAAGGATGAAGTCTTTTATGTTCAGTCGGGTAAAGTAATGGTGAAGTACTCCAAAAGAGACGACATCAAAGAGGCTTATAATATCACCTTAAACCCTGGGGACAACTTTCATGTACCCGTAGGACTCCGGCATCGAATGATAGCCCTCGAGGACACTGAATTATTTGAGTTTTCAACCCAACACTTTGATGAAGATAGTTATGCTATTGAAAAAGGTGATTGTATTTAATTTGTTTTTAAATGGAGTTCACTTGCAAGTTATGCGACAAAGTCTTTGATAGTAAAAAAGGCCTGCACATTCATGTATCGCGCACTCACAAACTTACTATACCAGAATACTACGTAGAAGTATTTCAGAGGAAAGATAGGTATAGCGGCGAACTGCTACCTTTTAAAGATTTCACAGACTACTTCTCAAGAGAATTCTCAACCATAGAGAATTTTAAGTTATGGGCTGAAAGCGCTAACCCGCACGAGGTGAGAGAGGTCATGCTTAGACAATTAAAGGCTCGTATAGCTGGCAAAGAACTTAAGTACGGCCCATCTTACTTAGAGTTAAAGACTAATGGCTTGCCGACCATTAATATGTTTAAAAGATTTTTTGGATCATATTCTAATGCCTGTAACGAGCTTAATGTAGAACCTCTATACAATAAAGGATTAGTTAATAATTTTTTTGATAAGAATTCAGAATTAAAAGATATTAAAATCTTGATTGACACTAGAGAGCAAAAGCCTTTATCTTTTCCTAGGTCTATGAGTATGAAGTTAGACTTTGGAGATTACGCCGTAGGGGCTCCCCACTACGACTATACATACGTAGACAGGAAAGATGAGAATGATTTCCGAACCACTATGACTTCCGGGTTTGATCGGTTTACAAGAGAGCTAGAAAGAGCGAGGGATTTTGATGCATTTTTATTTGTAGTGGTTGAAGGTTCTATTGAGTCAATTATAAAAAATAATAATTTAATACCCAAGAAAGCCAACGTTCCATTCATTTGGCATAATATGCGGCTACTCATGCATCGCTTCCCTCGCCGCTGTCAGTTTATTTTTACTGGGGACGCTGAAAAAGGATTATTTAATAAATTAGATAGTAATTTTTATAATGACTTTGATAAGCTTCAAGCTCATTCAAAATCTCTTCAGGACGCCGGTAACGAAGAAGAATTTAAAAAAATAAATAATAAATTATGGATTTTAAAGAAGAACATTTTTAAGCCCGCTTACGAAGCGTATGCCTTACAGGCTAGAAAAATGTCGGAGTTAATAATACCCAAACTCCTAGTCTTCGGACAAAAATTATGGAACACGGACTTGCAATACTTTATAGACGAAGATGACCTGGGAAAACGGAACGCATAAGTCAAGCCATCAATTCGCTTCAGTCAATGATGACTTATTGAAAATAAAGGGGTATCTTGATGAGAAAGATGCCAAGTACCATTTGCATAATTTCCTTAGATCAAATATTACTTTTACAACAAATCTTATCGCTGGAGTTGAGCTATTTCCGTTTCAACATCTAGCGATTAAGTCTATGCTGGAAACGGACTATTTCCTCGGCATATGGAGCCGTGGCATGTCTAAATCTTTTAGTACAGCTATATACGCATTTCTAGATGCTATTTTTAACCCCGGGGTTCAGATAGGGATATTGGCTGCAACTTTTCGTCAATCAAAAATGATATTTGAAAAAATAGAGGACATAGCAAACAAACCTCAAGCTCAATTCCTCGCTCAATGCATTACTAAAAAATCAAAGAAAAACGACCAATGGACTTTAGAAATAGGAGAATCAAAAATAATTGCTCTGCCTTTGGGGGATGGTTCAAAGCTCAGAGGTTTTAGGTTTCACCGTATAATTATAGACGAATTCTTACTCATGCCTGAGCACGTCTATAATGAAGTTATACTTCCGTTCCTAAGTGTAGTTCAAAACCCTACGGAAAGAGAGAAGGTAACCACGATGGAAAACCAGCTCATAGCCCAAGGTAAAATGAAAGAAGAGGAGCGATACAAATGGCCAAACAATAAATTGATAGCATTATCCTCCGCAAGTTATAAGTTTGAGTACCTTTATAAAGTATATGAAACATTTGAAGATTTAATATTGAATGGTTCTCCTCAAAAGCATTTAGATACGGCCAATAGAGTTATAATGCACTTTAGCTATGATGTAGCTCCTGAAGCTTTGTACGATCAAAATTTGATTAATCAGTCAAAGCAAACAATGAGTCAATCTCAGTTTGACCGTGAGTTCAACGCAATCTTCACTGATGATAGTTCTGGATTCTTTAAAACATCCACAATGGCTAATTGCACCGTAGCTGATGGAGACCAACCGTGTCTTGAAATCTGTGGAGACCGTGACTCTGAATACTTGCTTGCGTTTGACCCAAGTTGGGCGGAGAGTGAAAGTTCTGATGATTTTGCAATCCAAGTATTCAAGCTTAATGATAATACCAAAAGTGGTACTTTAGTTCATAGCTATGCGGTTCCTGGGTTAAAAATGCAAGACCACATCAATTACTTCCATTATCTATTGACTCATTTCAATATTGTATCAATAATAGGGGATTATGGAGGAGGGGTGCAGTTTTTGCAGGCTGCCAACGCCAGCGAGCAATTCAACAAAGAAGGGATAACCATAGAGGAGATAACGGCTGATTTTGACAACACTGAACATTATCAAGACATGCTTCGTTCCGCTAAGCTTCAGTATGATCTTGGAAGCAAGAGGATTTGTGTCCTTCGTAAAGCTTCCTCAGATTGGATAAGAAAGTCTAACGAGTTGCTTCAGGGCAACTTTGACCATAAAAGAGTATGGTTTGGCGCTAGACCCCTCGAAGACAACTACCATCTTCAAATCAATAAAAAAATACCTATAAATGATTTAATATTTCTTCCAAACCAAAAAGAGGTATTAAAAAGTAAAGGTGGAGCAAAAATGATAGATTTCTTAGATCACCAACACGACATGATCAACTATACTAAGAATCAATGTGCTTTAATACAGGTAACGTCTTCCCCCCAAGGAACTCAAACGTTTGGCTTACCCCCTACGCTAAGAAGGCAAACTGGACCAAATAAAACTCGGAAAGACTCCTACTCCGCACTGGTACTGGGAAACTGGATGATTAAGACTTATTACGACATGAAGAATGTCGAAGCCGTTACGGTCAACGAAACCTTCACGCCTATGATGGTTTAAAGTTACTTTAAAGTTAACTTTGTTCTTTTGTCTAGACTTTTGGGTTATTAGGTGTACTATCATATATGCCGAGAAGATATACAAAAAAGTCCGAGTACTGGGATAGATTTAAAACTAAAGAGGAAAAGCAAGAAGACCTCAATGAGCTGCTTCAGGAGACAATGCATCCCACCCCTGAAGGAGACGTTACTCCTGCATCGGCTGGGGACGCTTATTATACTCAAGCTGCCTACTCTCGCAATGTTGGCCAGATATCGAAGACAGACTCTACTACCTCAAGAATAAATAGAATAACTAGAGCTCCCAAGCCAGCTAAGTATGCAAACATAGAAGAGGCGGGACTACCTTATTCCTACAAGGATACTTATGTTAGCCCTCGGGGTTCTATACTCTTATGCCAGAAGGCTTATGCCAATATCCCTATATTTCGCAATGCGGTCGACATCATGGCCGAGTTCTCTAACTCCGAACTATACCTAGAAGGGGGCTCTGAAAAATCTCGAACATTTATTGCAAAATGGATGGAGAAAATGCATATATGGAGGGTCAAGGATCAATACTTCAGGGAATACTTCAGGAGCGGCAATGTATTTATGTACAAACTCGACGGCAAGTTTGCTACCGAAGACTTGATCAAGTTGAACCAAATATACGGAGCTGAAAGCAAAAACGGAACTATTAAAAAACTTCCTATTAAATATATTTTCCTGAACCCTTATGATTTTGTTGCTGATAGAGCTTTAAGTTTTAATGCTAAATATGGTATATATAAAAAGCTTTTAAGCGAATATGATATCGAAAGGTTAAAGGATCCTCAAACAGAATACGACAGAGAAGTGTTTAATGCACTGCCACCAGATGCCAAAGAAAAAATCAAGCAAAATCAGTTTATGGCTAATGGAGTGATGGTTTCATTGGACCCCCACAAGTTAATATTTTCTTTTTATAAAAAACAAGATTATGAGCCATTTGCTATACCTTTTGGATTTCCTGTGCTCGATGATATAAATTGGAAGTTAGAATTAAAAAAGGTCGACCAAGCTATTACTAGAACTATTGAAAACGTTATACTTTTGGTAACAATGGGTAATACCCCTGACAAAGGGGGGATAAATCCTAACAACCTAAAGGCAATGCAAACTCTTTTTCAGAACGAAAGTATTGGGCGCGCTCTAATTGCAGACTACACTACTAAAGCCGAATTTGTAATACCTGATCTTAATAAGGTGCTAGGGCCGACTAAATACCAGATAGTAAACGAAGACATTAAGGAGGGTCTTCAAAATATCATTGTTGGAAAAGAAAATTACTCGAGCACGCAGGTTAAAGCTCAAATATTTTTAGAAAGGTTAAAAGAAGCTCGGAATGCTTTTTTAAATGATTTTATGCAGCCCCAGATAAAAAACGTTTGCCGGGCAATGGGATTCAGAAACTTCCCGACTCCTAAATTCGTTGAAATAGATATTAAGGATGAAGTCCAACTTCAACGCGTAGCCTCTAGATTGATAGAGATGGGAATTATAACTCCAGAACAAGGAATGGTTGCGTTGAAGCAGGGCGTGTATCCAGATCCTAAGGACCTACCCGCTGCCCAAGAAAAGTTTGTGGAGGAGAGGGAAAAGGGTTTTTATACTCCCCTTAGCGTTGCTCAACCAATTATGGATGACGATCTTCCTGTTCAAAAAAAACCAGCAGTACCTCAAGAGTCCGGTAGGCCGGCGGGCACTAAAACTAAACCTACCGGAGTTTTCGGTTCAGAAGATATCGAAAAACTCTACAGTAGAAAAGAAATCCAAAAAGTTGTATACAATGTTGAGGATTTGCGAAAACATGCAGAGGCAGCCTTAAAGAAACAGTTTGGTCGAAAACGTCTGTCAAAAGAACATAAAGGTATGGTGGATTCCCTAACTGAGAGTATTGTAATGTCTACGGAGGCGTCTCTTTGGGAAAAAGCGGCCGATAACTGTATTAAGGATTTTAATAATATAGAGAAATTAGATGTTATGCCTGAAGTGCTTGACATAGCCGAGGCTCATACTCTAGTGTCATATCCTGCTGCAATACTGTATCATAGTAAAAAAATAGACGACAAAGAGTAATAGTGGTGTAATATAATGCATTATGGCTTTACCGTTTAAATACATTTGTAATTTTTCCGAACATATACAGGCGTCTAACTCATCACTTGAAGATGTGTTTTCGACAGCTTCCCTTGAGCCCTTAAAGGATATTATTCCCCCCGGCATAGACTTTAGCAAGAATATAGACCTAGTAGGCGTTGCGTTCAATGCGGCAGTTGCCAATCGATTCAACAAAAACGGAGACGGAATAGACTCTAAGACTGCAGTAGCTATAAAAGACTATTTCATCCACAAGCCAACGAATATAGAGCATCAAAGAAATAAAGTCGTGGGCCATGTAATAGGATCTTCTCTTTCAAGGTTTGGTGATAATGAAATCATAAGTGAAGAAGAAGCTGTCCTAGAGGAGGGGCCTTTTAATATAGCCCTATCCGCCGTGGTGTATAAAACGGTGAATCCGAAATTTGCAAATCTGATAGAACAATCAGTGGATTCAGAGAGCGAATTCTACGAAAAGGTCTCTGCTAGTTGGGAAGTTGGTTTTAATGATTACGATATAGTCTTGGGTAGTAAAGACTTAAGAGAAGGTGAAATTATAAGTGAAGAAGCGCAAAAAGAAGAATTCAAATCCTTCTTAAAAGCTTACGGCGGCAACGGAACTACCGAGGATGGAGTAGAAGTTCATCGCTTAATTAAAGGAAACATCTACCCACTAGGGATTGGGTTTACGGCTAATCCAGCTGCCGAAGTCAAGGGATTGGTGGTAGAAGACGATAGTTCCCGTCAGTTTACCATAAAATCTTCTCAAGAAGATAGTTTCGAAAAAATCGAAATAAAAAATAATATTTTGGAAGAAAAAAGTTCCCATTCTACAAAAGACAATGTAATTTTAAACAAGAACCCAAATAATCGAAATATTATGGAAAAAGAAATTCTAGACCAAATCACCGAAACGCTTGAGGCTCAAGCTTCGTCGAAAAAATTATCCGAAGAAGCTATCGCGAGTATCACTAAAGTGTTCCATGACGCCATAATTCAAAAAAATGAACAATGGCAAAAAGATAAAGAATCTCTTACTGAAGAGAAAGATGAGCTCGTAAAAGCATCTCAAGAAGCTTCAGAAGAAATCGAAAATCTAAAAAAAGAACTTTCCGGAACCTCTGAGGAAATCGAAACCCTCAAGTCCCACATCGAAGCTCGAGAGATTGCTGATAAGTTTAACGACAGAATGAGTGAACTTGACGACCAATTTCAGCTCGAAGACGAAGACCGCATACTCTTGGCTTCAGATTTAAAGAATCTTAATGCGAGCGAAGAAGCTTATGCAGAATACAAAGAAAAACTTTCAGTAATGTGGAAACACAAAACTAAAGCTTTTAAAGAAGAACAGAAAAAAATCCTAGAAGACAAGATAGAAGAACAGGTCCAAAAGAGACTTGGAGAACTATCTGAGTCAGAAGCTTCCGAAGAATCTACCGAAGAGGTAGTGGAAGAAGCGATGGAAAACACTGAAGTAGAAGAAGAAGTTGTAGCAAATAACAACGGCGAATCTACTGAAGATGATCTATCGTTAAGGGAAAAATTCAAGCAAGCTTTCTCCAAAGAAAACGTAACAATTCAATACTAATACAGAGGACAACTAAAATGGCCATTAGACTATTACCATTCAGACAATACGCAGAACAAGACGTCGTAAATCTTTACGCCGTTCTCCCTACAGGCACTAACGCAATGGACACGCCTTTTACCAATGGTGGCAATGACGCCGGTGTATTGGTAAAGGTTTCCAACGGTAACATGAGTCAAGATCCCATCACTTATGATGGCGGTCAAGGCAACAACTACTTAGGGAAGACCGATTATCCTTTTGTAGGTCGAGACAAATACCCTTCAGTTCCTCTTCAAGTAAATGAGGGTGGATCTGGGGATAGTTGCCTAGGCGTTACTCTTCGTCAAACGTTAACGCACGACGAAAACGGAGAAAAACTAATTTATTACCCACAAAAAGCAATTGAAATGCAAGCGGTGATCAGTGGACAGGCCGTACCGGTCCTGAGTCGCGGTATCGTAACGCTTGATAATGCAGACGCTTTTACTACAGCTCCCACGGCGGTAGGAGATACTGTTTTTGCGAGCGCCACCATCGGTGGTAAGTTCGATGCAATGCAGAATCCCGCCCACCTTGCCGGACAAACTGAACCTTCGACCGTTGGAAAAGTTATCGCAACTGGCCAACGAGTGAATCGAGGCGTTTCAACGGATTATTTCGCTGGAGCATCTATAGGTACCGGGGCCTTAACTAGCGCTGGAGGCTACTCTGTAGTTCAGCTTAATTGCCAATAATACTTTAACATATAAGAGAGGGCATATTAAAAATGAAAATCACACTTAAAAGAACAGACGAACAGGTCGAACTTGTAAAAGCCATGGCCTCTCGAAACCGAGAAGTTGCTTACGAAGCTCAAATGGCTTTGGCTGAGTTTATCGGGCCTGTACTGGCTGAAGTCATTAACGTTGCTCCTACATTGAGTAACCTCTTCAATACTTTCCAGTTCAATGAAATGGACAATCCTAGCATCCCGCTTGATCTCTATTACGACATCACGGCGCCGGACTATGTAAAGGTTTATAGTACTTCGGTACCTGGAGGTCTTCCTACCAATACCGTAACCCCAACCGCTTCGGAACTTAAGTTCACGACTTACCGTTTGGATAGTGCTGTTGACTTCGATAAGCGTTATGCGGCTAAGTCACGCTTGGATGTTGTGGGTAAATCTTTTACCCGAGTAGCTCAAGAAGTTCTCTTGAAGCAAGAAGCCACTTCGGCCAACTTGCTTCTTGGAAGCTTGGCTGATGCGCAAACCAACGGTAAGGATCATACGATTGCAGCTGGTGGTTCAGCTCTTATCTTGGATGACTTCAATAGGCTTTTGACTCTTGCCAAGAGAATCAATACAGCATGGGACGGCGGAACTCCTGAGAATCGCATCAAGGGCGTTACCGACCTTATTATGTCTCCTGAGGCTGTTGAAGGTCTTCGTGCAATGGCTTACAACCCAATCAACACCACGGGTGGTGTAGCTCCGGCCGGAGGTCAGAGTGCTGGTGTAGTTGCTGCTACAGACGATATGCGTAACGAAATTTATCGTAACGCTGGTATCCCTCAGTTCTACGGAATTTCCATTATGGAGATTAATGAGCTAGGTGAGAATCAAAAGTACACCAAGGTGTGGAATGCTGCCGACAGCTCCAGCAACAAGGACTTGGTCATCGGGCTTGACCGCAGTAGAGAGTCTCTCTTCCGCGCAGTTGCTCTTGACTCAGAGTCAGGTTCTGAGTTTACCCTTCTAGCTGACGACCAATATAGCGTTCGTCAACAAAAAATCGGTTACTACGGTTCGTTGGAAGAGGGTCGTATGGTTCTTGACAACCGAGTTCTTACTGGTATTACGATTGCGTAATCAGAAAGAAATCAACCAACCTTTTCAAGAAATCCACCGTTAAGGTGGATTTTTTGTTTCTAGGTATTAGTATAGTTGTGTACTCTCATATAGGAAAAAGGAAAAGTTATGACTAAAAAAAGAACACCAAAACGTAAAGTTAAAAAGGCCAAGGAAGTAGAATTCAGTGACGGAGTCCATCATTCGATAGAAGGAGCTGAGGAGGCTAGAAATCTGGAGGATATCTTGGGATTTAAAGAAACCAATCCCTTTGGCGTTAGCTCGGCAGAAGAGCTTGAGACAGCCCTCGAAGAGCTGCAGCTCACAAACCTTCAAGAGATGGCTGTAAATGCCGGAGTATTCCCTTCGGGAACAAAGGCTACTCTCAAGAATAAACTAAGAAAAGCATTTAATCAATACACTCACGGAGGGTCAAGAAAAGTTGTTCAGGTAACTAAGCCTATGGTTGATCCGGAATCGGAGCAAGGGAAAAAGCTTCTAAAGCTCATGAGTGAAGGGTTTTAATGGCCATAAATCAGATAGGTGAGCTTGCAAGCGGAGTCGTAGAGTATGACTTCGACTATATTACTGGCGTATCTGAAAAAAGTGCATTATTAACGACCACCTCGGGCTGCTTAAGCGGTACGCTAGGTCAACTCAACGTATTAATCAATCAAAGTTTTGGGTATACCGGAACCGACGGCAATCCTAGCCCACTGCTGCAGGAAGAGGAAAAGGAGATACTAGTTCAGATATACCTGAAGGACTACTACTTTAAAGAGGCAAGAAGGGTCATGAGGGGCCTTTACGATCAAACCTCAGCATCTGCTATGGGATTGACGGACTGGACTTCTTTAAGGGAGGGAGACACCACCATACAAAGAAGTACCTTTGGAGCCAGAGAAAGAACTTATGCAGCCCGAGAGTACCGAGAGATGGCGAGGGAAGCTGACAAAAAAATAACAGAGCTTGTATACGCTTATAATATGTATGGGGCACAGCCCAGACAAGTCGCCGGAGCCGACACCTACAACATTACGGGCAGTGGAGGGTGCTACCCTTATCCGTTGTACGCTTATTAGTAAGGAAGCGTTGTCTTCCCAGGATTAAAATCAGAGGGAAGGGAATCGGGGTATCGTATATATTGCCCAAGTCCAGTAGCGGATGTCACTGCAGCTGCCTGAACTAGACTAGCTTGAGGAGCAGCGCTTGCAGACGAAGAAAAAGCGTCTCCGCTAGAAATATTATTATTAATATTTCCAACCCATGTAGTGTTAGTATCCACGTAGTGGGTGGAATTTATATTTCCTCCACGATATCCGGATCTGGTCGTAAGTTTCACATTGTTTGAAGTAAACTGGCGCGCGGCAATAGGAGCGATATTTGGGTAAGCAATGTTAGATGCATCTCTTCCCAGTCCAGGCGCCCCCAGAGCGTTATACCCCGTGATATCAAACCCTAACAGAATTCCTCCGGCCTTAAATGTAGTGCCAGGAGACATAGCCATAGAGGCATTGCCTTGACACTCTGAAGCTGAGTATGCATCTACACAAGCGGTTAATTGATTGAGTCCCGACCCAAATTGAATGCGGGAATTTTCCATGGTATTGTTCATTGTATACGTCGCAGATCGAGACCAGTACTCACGACCCATGGAAGCTTCCGAGCCTTGCGTGGCTTGAACTATACTGCCTATTCCGGAGCCATAGGGCCAACCCCCTACATTCATACCGCTAAGGCTAAGATAAAGAGATGGAATTGGACAATATTCGCCGGCTGCGCCGGTAACGTTCCAAGGGTCTGGAACACTGGCGTTTCCGTAATTCCGATTCCCAAAGACCCTAAAAGGAGCTCCATTTATCATCTCAAAAACTTGACTCAAATGACTTCCGCCTATATGCATCTCAACCCCAGGACCTATATTCAAAAACCCTCCCTCTCCATCTTTTCTAAAGATCTTTCCTAGTGAGGCGCCCGCTAGAACGGAGGGCATATTACAATACGGAAAAATCATCTTAAGGTTTATGAAAGATGTATCGCCATTGTGCGAAAGCCATGAGTAACTTTCTCCCGCTGTGGCGTAAGAAGGGGGGAGCACCGTCCATGAAGCTCTAGTGGAAAATAAAGGGTTATTGGGCAAAAAACCATTAGGATCTTCGGTAACAAGTCCTGTAGTCATTGAGGGGGTTAGCCTATCCCAATTAGCACTCGAGACTGGGTCACCTACTCCAGGGTTTTTGGAATTGCACCTATATACATTAAAATCTCCCATGGTGCCGTCATTCTTTCCGGTATACTGCACTACGTCATTTATATTGTAGCTATTTCCATAACCATCCACCCACCGGGAATTGTTATTGTCGGCCTTACTGTATATCCTATCCCAGTGGAGAGAGTAGCCTCCATAATCCATAAAGTATACGTTTTCTATGGTTTTGCTGGACATATTCAGGTCCTTGGGTATAGTTTCTTGTACGTCTCCGGCGATTAAGAAATGAATATTTTTTGCACTTGAAATATTTGCGTTAACCCAACGGACACCACTTCGAAAACTAGGAAACCTTCCACTAATCCATCCGTTTTCGGTAATTTGATATTCAACGTCAGTTGCGCCCCCGGATATCACAGCTGTAAAATTAACGGAGGAGTCGCTGGTCGCAAGAGAGAGGCCGTAAGTAATGGTGCTGGTTCCGTCTCCATTGTCTACTGGAGTGGGGGTGTATTCTAGACCGCCTCCCACGGTTATGTAATTTGCGAATGTGGAGGCGGTCAAAGTATCACCTCCATCTATAATTTGACCATAAGTAGGGGAAGAGGGGTCGCTGTCTATAATAACCCCTCCTTGATTAGCGGCTCCAGGAGCGGTTCCAGGGGCTGGTTGAGAAGCACGGGCTACTGCTGTATTATAACTTTCGATAACCTGTTGGACAGTGGCTCGTTGAGTGGCCTGTGCTACATGGGGGGTTCCGGCTGTAGTAGTGTCGAGGGACAAAGCAAACATATCCCCCGTAAAGACTCCTGTTGCTTCCGCGTAAGGATTGAGTTCTCTAATTTTTATATAAGTTGCCATCTTTATAGTTCGTCGAGTGTGTGAAAGATTCTTGTATACACTATATACACTTAAAAAATCTAAACCCCACTTAGGTCCATTAAATCCTTCATAGACAAAGAGCCGCCTTTTTCTTTTGCGGCTTGATCCAAACTATTGGTTGTGTTGGTAGGCATGCCAAGCTCTTCGAGATCTTCTTTTGTCGCTCCTACAATACTGGAGCCTCCCACCGCCGAGTCGTCTTCAAATTTTTTCTTTATTTCCTCCCTCGACTCTGAGGAGTTTGAAAAGTCCATTAAGGCGTCAGGGTCTTTTGATATTCTATCGGGTATATCGTTATGTTGCTGGAAAATATTTTTAAATACGCGGGTATATATTATAAGATTTAATTGGAAATTAGTTAACTTAACTATAGGAACCCCAAAGAAGTCGGTAGAACTCTCCGAGAAAGAATAGTATATCTTATAAAAATCCTGAAGAACTAAGTGCTGAATATTTTTTTCTGAAAATTTTGCATGAAAAGAGTTATACGTCGATACTAGAGAACTGACCTTAGTGGCCTCTATGTTTTCAAATTCTTCTTGAGAATAAAGGGGAAGAGACAAGGACGGGTCCTTAAAGAAGCTACTAAACATATAGTAATCGTTGGCTCTATTTAAAGCATATCTCTCGCAGCAATTAGCTACTAGATCTTGCTTTTGGGACTGCAGCTTAGCTAAATCTTCTTCGGCATCTTTTATTTGTTTGTTTATTTGTGCTATTGCACTTTTTAAGTATAAGTTCTTTTTATTTTTTTGCAGACTGTCTACGTAAAATAATTGTTTTTCTATTTCAGCGTCGTCACTAGCCGACCAGATACCATCTAACTCGAGCTGAGAAAAGATTTCTTTTTCCGTCGGAAGACCTCGGTTTTGAGCTCGTTGATAATGAAGGTCGTAGACCGATTCGAAGTCAACCACATCAGCGACGGACTGGTGTTTTATATACCGTTTTTTCTCCCCTACATAATAGGTGGAGAAGCCGTCGATAACCTCCTTTAATACAAGCCTATAACCTTTAGTCTCCACACATTAGAGCTCTCCGGAGTCTATATCTTCTTCTAGTTTAGCAAAGTCTTCCTGGGATGCGTTTTGACTAAAGTACCAAAAACTAACGAAAGTCATTAATTTCTCCCGGGCCAGTTCGTATATTTCGTCTGATGATTCGTCCTTCTGGTAATAGGACTGCTCTTTGTCTTCCGGGGTTTCGCCTGGGAAAAGAGCCTCTTCTATGCCATCGGGATTTTCGACGTGCGACAGATTTAAAAGATACCATAAAACCGTTTTATTTTGAGCTTTTGTGTCAGCTGTATGATTGAAAACGTTTTGGTAAGTGGTTTCCAGATCCACAATTCTTTTTCGTGCAGATGCAAATTTCTCCGTGAGATCTCCTTCTTTTTCTTTTTCAGCAGCCGTTTTTTTCTTTTTGGACAAAAGGCGCCCTAGGTCGTTCTGTAGCTCGGCTAGTTCCTTGTAGAGGCGAATAAGCTCCTTAGAGTCATCCTCCGTAAGGAGGCCACCGCTGTCACTGTATTTTTTGGCAAGCATAGCTTTGGTTAGAATTCCACGCTTTATGCATTTGCTCATCTCAATACTGAACTCCATGTCTGCGTCTTCGACTTGCCTTCTAGAAGGTTCGTAAATCTTAATCTTGTAAGGAACCTCTTTGGTTACAATCTTAGTCGTGGTAACTTTTTCGGTTTCACCCGTCTCTTTGTTTTTCTTGTTCCTAGTAGATTCTTGTTCTACTTCTTCTTCTTTTTTAATCTCGAATTGATATATTACTTTTTTATCCATTATTTTTCCTTATTCCTTATATAATAGGTTTAAAATTTAAAACTTATAGTGAAATTATCTAATTGATTCTCCTGGTCGCGAATAGTTTCATTGCCCATGTCGAGTATCTTTTTCCTTAGGTACTGTAGTTTGTGCTGGTCAAAGTAATCAGCTTGTTCAATTAGAGGGCCATACTCTTCAGGCAAAGCTTTGCGCAATTTACTGAAATTAATAACATGATCTTTATTTAAATCTTCGATTAATATCAGAAAAGACTTAAACAACACCTTAGTGCTTTTATTACTTGAATAAACCAATGCCGAGTTAGCGTCCATACCTTATACCTATAACCATAGTAAATTTAATATTTATTTTTTCAACAATAAGTAATCTACTAAATAAGTGTATATAGGGGTATGGCATCATTTTTAACAGCTGCACAAAAAGCCGTCTATGAAGCGGTAATGCAAGATATGCACGACACTTTTGCGAGAACGATCTATGCGTATAAGGAGTCAGAAAAAATAATAGTAAGCACTGATCCTAACTTTAATTACTTATACAATAACGTAAAAGGGGTTAGCCAGATAGTCAGAAAAAGTCAGTTTAAGTCGCTCGGAGCTCGAGTACTATACATGGACAAGCAAAAAGAAGTGATGTTTGACTCTGAAGTAAGTAGCCAAATAAAAGTCCAACACGACATAGGTGAGGTAAGAATAAAGCTAGACGCCGAAGGTTACGCTTATTTCAAGGATGCCAAGAGGGTGGAGATAGATGGGAGACTATTCTTCAAGATAACTGACGTGAGGCCCCACGGATTGTTTAGGCCAAAGTTCTATACATACTATTTAAGGCCGACAGATTAATGAGGGCAAAGCTTACAATAAACTCGAGGGCATTTTCCAAACAAGCAAAGGCATCTGTAGCTAAAAACAATAAAGCTGTTATTGAGAAAAACTTAAAGTTAAACAGTGGAGAGTTAGTTTCGTCTAAAATAGAAAAGATGAAAAAAGAAATGATAAGCGAATTTCTAAATTTGCCCATAACCCGAGAAATAATGGGGGGACCTACTGCATCAAACTCTAGTGGAACTCTAGGTGGTTATGGTAATTTATTTTCATTCATAGGTTTTGATTCTGGCAGTAATCCTATAGATCCTATAGTAAGGCTTTTAGATCAAACAACATATAATTTCTCTAATCTATCACCTCGCGGGGTTATGAAATTAACTATAACTCTTCCTAGCGCTAAAGATATTTTTGGAGTTACACCGCTCCCATGGGCGCCTGGAATTAGCTGGGCTCAACGAATGGAGGTCGGACTGTCGGGATTAGGGCAATATCTAGATAAGCATAGTGACAAAAGTAGATCCGGGGCCGGACTACAGAGCAAAAATAAAATAAGGAGCGGAACGTTTCGCAATACTTCTTATATCTCTACTTTTATTAAAAGATGGAGTAAAAAATTTTTAAGGATAGAAAAAAGCTTAATATAAATCAATGAAGCCACAATTCCAGCATCAAGCTACTACTAGTTTTGCCTTATGGCTAGACCATCACTTGTGTTACAAAGCGGAAGCTTACTCTAACAAAACGGGGCAATTCTACTACCAGCCAGATGAACGGCTTCCTCAGTATCCCGATGACCCTGCAAACGGCCTAGTATCTTATAATAGTGAATACAAGCAATGGGTTTATGATAGCGACGCCTCATCGGCTAACATACCAAGCGGAGTATATATCGACACCGGTGATGGTAATTATAATTTTTGCGGACGAGGAGAAAGTGGGCTTAGGCTAGACTTTGATAACGGAAGAGTTCTACTGAGCGGGGCATCCTTCCCCAGTACTTATGACTCCCTGAAGATAACAGGGTCTTTTGCTGTAAAAGATGTTAACATATATCTAGCAGACGACACAGAAGAAAACTTAGTAATACAAAATAAATATAATGTCAATAGCCGGACGACGCCTGCTTACGGGAAGGGTACGGGGTTAATAGCTTACGAGCAAGTGGCGCCCGCAGCTTTTGTTTCTATGGAGAGGACGGACAATACTCCGTTTGCATTTGGGGGAGAGGATCTAACGCATATGTACTACAGAGTGGTATTCTTTGCCGAAAACCTTTATCAACTCGATGGGGCCATGGCGGTATGTGCCGATTCATTTAACGGAGGAGTTATAAATATTGGTTACGAGGACTACCCCTTGGACGAATATGGAGACCTTAAAACGGGGTATTTTAGTTATACCGATACAGTTAGAGAGTCGACCATAATCCCAAAACTTATGTTCATTGATGACGTAAACTCCTCCAAGATAAGCGACCGGTTAAGCAAGACCACTAATCCAGATCTCTACTTAGGGTTTGTAGACTTCGAAGTAAACCAAGCAAGATTCCCAAGATCTACTTAAAAAAATATTTCCCAAAGCATAATTTACAATGTAATTTATGTTGAACACTATTTATCATAGGAGAATAAAAAAATGGCTGTACATAGAAATCGCGTAATTTACCAATCTGAAGCATTATTTATTAGTCCAGACGCTACTGGATATCACTATACGGGAAAAGGGGGGTTTGGTTTAATGACGCCTCCAATTGACATTAACCAAGTTTCCGGTGGAGTCAATGGACGAGGAGAACTTGTAGGGTGGAAATGCGGCTCTGCATGGCCTGCGTGGAATCCTGACGGATCCAACGCGGCCCTGGCTTTGGCTCACGGAAGTATCATTAAACAGCTTAAGAGGGTTCAAACAGCTAACTATGGATTTACGGTAAACCGTCAAGACGTTAACCAATTTGGCCAACTAGCTCGTCTAGATAGTATAGTAATAGACAGCCCTACTGTAAATTTAGATTTTAGTTATTACTTGACAGACGGGGGGAACGAGAGGCAGCTCGAGTTCGTAACAAACGGTACTACCAATTCTTTTAGCGGTCATCTTTCTCCTGAGATGTACCAAGCCGGCAATAACTACTTTATACTTACGGTTCCAGAAGCTCGGGACGCGGTAAATGGTGACGTAAACCTGAGTAAAGACGGGAAAGATGCCGAAAAGACAGTTATTTCCCTTGGAAATGGATACATAACCGACTACAGTGTAGATCTATCTGTGGGAGGAATTCCTACTGCTAGCGTTAGCGTGGAGGGAATGAACATAAAGAGCGATTTCGGGGAAACCGGAAATGACCTTCCCTCTATCGACATGATCAATGGTCAATTGATAAGTAACGCCTGGTCAGGAAGCAAGGGAACGTGCTATGATCCTGGAACATCAGGCTGTACGGGGCTCTTTACGTTGCCTCCCGCTAAAAGTGGATACACAGGCTGCGGCGATGTAGCTGCCTTACGACCAGGAGATATTGTCATAAACCTAGACAACACCTCTTTAATCTCTAAGCAAGTTTCTGGATCATCTGCTGATCCTTCAATTGGAAGCGCTCATATTCAATCGGCTTCCATCAGTATACCTATGGCGCGAACAACATTGCAGCGATTGGGCTCCACTTTTGGATTCTCCAAGTCCCTTGATGTGCCTATCAATACCACATTATCAATAAGCGCGATACTCGCTGACCTTAAAGAAGGAAAGCTTACTGATCTTTTATGTGGATGCGAAGTAAAAGAACTTGACATTACATTATATGATCCCGACTGTGCGGACTGCACAAATAAGGATGGAGCAATTGCCATGAAGTACATCTTCAAAGGCGCTAGATTGGAGTCTGAATCCTTCAGTAGCACTTTGGGAGACAACAAAACGGTAGACTTGACTTTTACCGCCCAAGTAGGAGGACCCGATGATCCTAGCAATGGAGTTTATATCTCCGGAAAAGAAGGTAACAATGCGGCTATATCAGGCTTCCCACCCGCATGGACCGGATTAAATGGTGCCGAGAATATACCGATAAATGGAAATCAGCTGGGTTATCGGAAATAATCTCTAAAATAAATCTTAATTAAAATGCACCACAGTCTTCGGGCTGTGGTGTATTTATATATATGGGCAAAGAACGCCGAACAATAAGATACAACTCCATAGGCCTTTTCTTGAGCGAAGAAACGGCTGCATCACCGGTGTCCAGTGCTATAAAGTTTTTTAACCGCGTCCAATCAGCTCAACTACAAATTAATGTAACGCGAGAAGACGTACCCCAAATTGGGAGCGAAGACTTCCTCGTAAGAAAGATAGTTTCAGAAGCCCAGACCACCCTAAGCCTAGATTACTTGTTGACGGATGGATATGAAGAGCAAACCCTAGGATTAAACCTAGCTACCTCCGGACAAGATCTATCTGCGGGGAGTATTTATTCGGGGATCAAAGAAGATAAAAATGCATTTTTAGTTATAGGGGATGAAGCCTTTGATTTAACGGGATACGCCAACAGAAGTAATGGTTATTCTGGAACCGATGTAATAGGGTTAGGGAATTGCTTCATAACTGACTATAGCATTACTGCAGGAGTGGGGGATGTAGCTAAGGCTTCAGTAACTCTAGCTGCTTCCAATACTATATATTCATGTGTCGATGATTACAGCTGGATGACCGGAGCTCCCCCAGGAGGGACCGTCATACCTGGAGTAGAATCTCTTTTGGGCCAGTTGGGTGGTTTAATACAGTTTCAAAACGAGCAAAGCATGGAGTTGCAGGATAGTCTAGTTTATCAAAACAAGGCATACGGAATTCCTTACCCATCTCTAAACTTAGCTCAAGGCGGGATTGAAGTGGCTGGGGCCCCCATAGGCGAGAAAGGGGTATCGGGGGACCTTCTCACACAAGAGGAGGCTTTCGTGGAGCTAGAAGACGAGAGCATAATCGAGCTTCAGTCTAACACGCCCGGAAACTTTATAGAAAATCCAGGTACAGGAATAGTATTCACTCCATCTTTATATAAATCCCCAGTACAAGCAATAGCTCCGGGAGGAATAAACATCCGCATAGAAAACCTCAACATTGGAGGACCAATAATTTCAGGATATAATGAAGGCACTTGCACTAAAGGTCAGGCTAGTATACAAAACTTCACTATATCTTTACCTTTCGCAAGAGAGGACTTAAAGGGGTTTGGGTCAATGCATGTTTATGGAAGGAAAATGAAATTCCCACAGTTGGGGGCAATCTCATTTTCTATTTTATCTAGCGCTTTTGAAAGCGGAAATTTTAAGAATTTATTTTGTGACGACAGGGAGTACCAAATAGAGGTAGATCTAAATAATCACTGCGATTTTACCTGTCAGCCGTCGAGGAATAATCCAACATTCATGAGGTTCATTATAAATAATGCTAAATTGGATAGCTATTCATTATCGCAGTCAGTGGGTCAGATAACTACAGTTGACTGTAGTTTTAGTTTTGGGATAAGCCGCCGAAATGGATTCTTTATGAGCGGCTCCTGTCCCTCTTCAAAGGCATACGGATCTCTTTTGGGCCAGTTGGGCGGTTTAGTACAGTTTCAAAACGAGCAAAACATAGAATTGCAGGCACCCTACTACTACTAGTCTGGGTAGCGTTCGTAAACCGGGAGAGCGGTAGTCCAGTTTATCAAAACTAAAGTTTATAACAAAAGAAGCTATTTGCTTATAAAAAGTGTAATACATTTCAAGGAATAAGGTATTATGAGTGCAGGGGTAAGAATGGCAGTTGACCTAGTTGTTGACACTACGCAAGCAGAGCGTAGTGCTCGCAAAGCTACGGAGCAAATAAACCAGACCATAAATAAGGTCGGTGCTAAGGGCGCTAACTTTAAAATCAATGAGAGGGGCTTCACTCAGCCACTAGGGCGAATAACTGGAGCAGCTAACGAGTTCAACAAGTCTCTTGAAGCCTCGAATGCACGGGTCATAGCTTTTGGAGCTTCCGTAGGTATTATAAATGGGGTTTCTAATGCCTTTAAGAATCTCGTGGCAGAAACTGTAAAATTCGAGAAAGTACTGGCGGATGTAAATGTAGTGCTAAACGCCTCCAATGATTCGCTGCAAAAATTTGGAAGTAGTCTTTTTGATGTAGCTAAAAATACTGCTCAATCTTTTAATACCGCAGCCACTGCAGCTTTAGAGTTTTCAAGGCAGGGTTTGAGTATGACTGAGGTTATAAAACGCACCAATGATGCGCTGACCCTAACTCGTTTGACAAGTTTAAAAGCTGAAGAAGCTGTATCAGGCTTGACGGCTGCGGTAAATGCATTTGGAAATGCGGGGCTGACTACTACAGATATCATAGATAAACTAGCTGCGGTGGATGTAAAGTTTGCGGTAAGCTCGGAAGACTTAATCAAGGCGCTTGAGCGTACGGGAGCGGTAGCTATTGATGCGGGAGTCGAGATAGATAGCTTAATAGGTTTAGTGGCGGCCTTGCAACAAACGACAGCTCGAGGTGGTGCGGTAATCGGTAATGGATTAAAAACTATTTTCACTAGAATTCAAAGGCCAGAAAGTCTTCGGCAGCTAGAGAATATGGACATGGTGGTAAGGGATTTGGGTGGAGCTGTATTGTCGGCCGACAAAATACTACTAAATATAGCCAAAAACTTCGACAAATTAACTCAAGCTCAACAATCAAATGTAGTACAGTTTTCCGCAGGAATATTCCAAGCTAACGTATTTAGGGCTTCCTTGAGGGATTTAGCCAAAGAACAAAGCCTACAACAGAAGGCTACTGAAATATCAGCGGGCGCCGCCGGGGAAGCAGCGGTTAAAAACCAACAACTTAATAAGACTATTTCGGCATTAGCTTCCCAGAGTCTTAGCGCAATTCAAGAGCTGGCAGGAGTCCTTGGTGACTTAATGATAAAGCCAGAAATAGGAGGATTTTTAGAGCTTTTAAAGAACGGAATAGAAGGTTTAACCAACATGCTAGGAGGGGGTGAAGAGCAGGGTAGTTCGTTCGCAAAAGGCATAGTAAGGGGTATTGGGAATATAATAACAGGGCCTGCGGCTATTGCATTTGGAGCAGTTTTTATAAAACTATTCGCTAATGTTGCTAAATTCGCAAGAACCTCACTGCAAGATGTTCTAGGAATGGTCAGCAAGAAAGAGAAACTAAAACAAACCGAACAGTCTATAGTTGACTCGCTTTCTACTAATAAAAGATTACAGACAGCTCTAAATAATTTAAGCGGGGATCATGTAGCACAAGAAATCCTCATCCTAAAACTACTGGAACAGCAAACCAACGCAATGAGGCAGCAGACAAGGCTAGCGCGACGTGTGGCTCCAGCGGTGTTGAGGGCCGGGGTGTCGCCAGACTTAACGCTTAAAGGATCAGGAACGGACGCTGTGGATCTGGATGGAGACGGAAGGCGTGATGTAGGGGTAGCTAGAGGGGTTCTTCCAAGTTCCGCACGAAAAGAGAGGAAGGCGGCATCTATGGGTGGGTATACTCCTGGAGCGGTAGATTCTATGTCTATAAAAGGCTTGGGTAGAGTAGTTTTCAATAAAGCGGAAACAATAAAGCAATTTCCAGGGATGCAGCAAGAGGCTATAATGCCTCCCGAAAAAAGTAGAGCTGGCTCACAGTACAGAGAGGAGTTCAAAGACGCGCATGGGTTTGATCCTTATGCGTCGGGGGGCTTTGTACCTAACTTTGCTTCTCTTAATGGATCTGAGTTAATGCTAAGCCAAGCCAAAATGCAATTGCATGGTATGCCTCGTAGCGCTAAGACGACACAAGCCTTAAGGGATAAGATGGTAAAGGGGCAAATGGCCGGATTACCAGTAGATGTGACGGCAAGTATTTCCAGCCTTATAGGAACAGGAGAAGGAAGTCATACTAAAAAAATAAAAGAGGTCTTGCAGTTTTTGTCCGAACAGGGAGTGGCGTCCATAACGAGGCCTTTTAAAATCACAAAGCTTCCGAGAATGAGAGGGCGTGCAACCCCGCAAAAAACAGAAGAAGCGGTGATGAGAGGCCTCCAAAAAGAAGGCGGCAGGTTCATGAGTTCTGGGGGTCGCGATGGAGATGAGAGTTTCCCGGTAGACTTGTTTGGGCTAGGCTTGACCCCACGAGAGGTGAAGTCGGGAGAGTGGAATCTTCCCAATCTGATAATGAAGAGTCTTCGTCTTTACAATGACGATGAACTTTTAAGTTTTGCCCAATCTAGATTTGGAGCTTCAAAGGAAATGATACAAGGGGCGCGATCTCAAAATCTACAAAAAAGCGAAAGATTATTAAGAAAAAAGGGCATCCTAAAAGAAAACGCCAGTGATGAGGAGGTTATGAAAGCTGTGCGTGAACATGGACTTGGGCAAGGATTTGTGCCCAATTATGATAATTCTAAGGACTGGGAAAAAATAATAGACATTCTTTTTAAAGCTAAGTCTGGAGATTTTTCCGGAGCCCGAGGTGCAGCCGCCTACTTGAAAGAGAAAAACCCAGACAATGAGAGACTGCAGGCTTCAGACGCAATGATCACATATCACTTAATAGAGGGAAGCAGGCAGAAGGGCAAGAAGAAAAGTTCGCTTTACTCAGGGTTTACAAGCCAGCCTGGGACTAATCGGAAAATACAAAAAATAAAACAGGACTTCGGGGTTAACAAAAAAAACGCTCAAGATCGTAGCTTTCTACCAGGATCGATTAACTGGGAACGAAGGGATAGGGTGACGAAGCACGCGACATTAAATGATATAGCTAAACATAGAGGGGGGTTTTCACTCCAAGGAAAGGGTAGCAACCGAAATCCAGGGATGGCGTTTGCGGACACAGCGATAGGCTCTGCCAACGCAAATGGGAAAATAAAGGGGTGGGGCGGCATGATGGCGTTGCGTAATAAAATGGGAAACCCCAGTTACTCTATGGGGATTTCTAGATATGTCCCACACCAAGGAGAACGCCCACTAACAACCGAAGACTTTAAAAAAACTGGGGTGGATGATGGTGAGTCATTTGAGCGTTTTATAAAGAGGTCAGCTGGAGTACTGGCAGGAGCAGAAACTGCAAGTAAAGCTCCTTTGGATTTCTTAAATAAAGACGGAGAAGCAAAATTTGTTCCGTACTCTGGGGGTGGAAAAAACTTCAATTGGACGGAAATCGTAGGAAAAGGGGTAAGGAGTAAAATAGGCAACAATAAAAGCAATTTCGCGACACCCGAATCATTTAGGAATTCTTTAGCTCATACCGGAAGCATTTCGCCCATAAATTTATTTCAGACAGCATCAAGAGGCCTTATTCCTAATTTCGCCGGGAATACTACGCTCTACAGGGGGACAAGCCCAAAGTATCAAAAAGCTATACCTGATATTCCTAACGCACCTCAATTTCTATTTGAAGAAATGATGGCCGCCAAAACAAAAGAGCAGTTTATAAAGGCTGTGGAAATGCTTGGAAGACAGCATGCCACGGGAAAATACAGTGGAAGCTATAACGATAAGATCAGGGGTGCTACTCTAGGAGAAATAAGGGGTCGAGAAAAACTAGGGCGTAACGAAATACAACATGGAGGTTATGTATATTCGCGAGCTACAAAAGGAATGGGAGCCACATCCCCTTCTGGGTTTGTTAGTAAGTCTACAGATAAAGGGGTTGCTCAAAGTTTCGCCAAAGCTCTAGTTCCGGGGATGGAGTATAACCCTAAGGAGATGGGGCAAATAGATAAATCAATTGTTTCTAACTCCAGAATATTTGATCAAGAGAAAATAGGAAAGTTTATAGATCGATTTGGGCTTGAGAGGGTACAACAAGCATTCAAGAAAGGGATGAAGAGTGGAAACTTAAAGGACATCTATCTCAATCTACATAAGTTCAAGCCAAAAAAAGTTACAGATGCACTGGATATGTTTAGTAACTCGGCAAGCGATCATAGCTATAGGAGTATTGGAATGTCTGGCTCGGGGTTAAGTCGGGACGAAAAAGAGATAACTCAAATTTGGAGTAAAAACTCGCCCTTTTATGGGGCATATGGAATGATTCCTAATTTCGCCGACAATAGAAATCGTCAACAAAAAATAAGTGATGTCTTGAGTGATCCTTCCAATGCAGGAATAAAGTTTAAAGGCGGAGCCTTAAAGCCAAGATCAATAAAGTCCAAAAACATGTTCCAGAAGATGTGGCTCGAGTCATACTTTAAGACAGGGCTGGAGGGCGACTATCAAATGCTTATGAAGATGGGGTATAACCCTGACGAGCTTTTAAGTTTGAGAAGTTTCGCCAAGAAAGGTGGGAAAGTGAATATTCTAGGAAAAGGTTTTGTTCCTAACTTCGCCAATCCCCTAAAGGAGGCTATAGCTAGAGAATCGGGAGCTGGCATACCTAAATCGCAGATAAAAGTAGAGCAAAGCGACCAACTTCGCGGTCCAGGAAATCCCATGGGACTGGCTGTCACGAATAAGAGAGACGAGCCAATGGGAGTGGAACAAGGCATAAGAAGGGCTAGGTCGATGGGTATAGATCCCAGGCTTCATGGGGCAGCGGGTGGA